>JACLAB010014318.1_pt1 | contig 13220 bp, 18 predicted proteins | sample 8027921 | NCBI WGS metagenome assembly JACLAB01 (sample SAMN15725117, study PRJNA655200) | protist metagenome | isolation source: fluorescence activated cell sorting (FACS) single amplified genomes of... | place: USA: West Boothbay Harbor, Gulf of Maine | collected 2000-07-19
CTAGTTGATATATGCAAGGAATTTTATGACCTTTTGGTTCGGCGACAAGATAATTCTTGATGAGTTTTCTTACGCCTTCTCTAAACGGGAGAAGATCGGCCTAGTTGGTCCTAACGGCGCAGGCAAAACCACGTTCTTGAAACTGTTAATGTGTGAGATTCCGCTGGACAGCGGTTGGGTAAGCGTAGGAGAAACAATACAATTTGGGTACTACAGTCAGGTTGCGACATTTGATGACATGGATGACCTTAAGGTGGCTGATTATGTGAAAGCCATAGAAGGTGAAGCGCGAAGTGTGGTTGGAGGCTTCGGAGGTTTGCTCAAGGGGGTGTCTGCATACAAATTATTGGAGCGTTTTAATTTCAGTGGTCCAAGGCAGACGACATCAATATCGCAGCTCAGCGGTGGGGAGAAAAGGCGTTTACAATTATTATCTGTAATGGCATTGGCCCCCAACTTTTTAATTCTTGACGAACCGACGAACGACTTGGACCTCGACACAATCGAGGCGTTGGAGGACATGTTATTCGACTTTGACGGATGCGTTCTCGTCGTGAGTCACGACCGAGCGTTTGTAAACAACCTTGTGGATCACATCTTCGTGTTTGACGGTAAAGGAAAGGTGAAAGATTGGTACGGTGACTACGATTCCTTGAGACGACATTTGAAGAAACATACGAACATTCCAAGTGTTAATGACGTTGACATAAGAACTGTGAAGGAACGGGAGGCGTTGAAAGCGAAGGAAGAGGTAGAAAGAGCAGTTCTAAAAGAAGCACACAACGCCCCGAGCGTCATACAGAAGATTGAACGCGCGCTTGCGGTGTTAGATGAAGCAATCGCAGCGATAGACGTGAAGCTGATGCAATGTGGTTCAGACGTTAACGCAGCACAGGAAGTCCAGAAGGAACGAGACTTGAAGGTCGCGAAGCAGGACACATATTATGCTGAGTGGGAACGATTAGAACGGGTCATGGCGGTGGCTGAGGAGATCAAGGCAGCGCGGGAAGCGATTTGACTATGAAGCACTTCTTTGGTTTTCAGAGCTGTATCTCCTGGTACCAGTATTCAACCATTCCTCTCCATAGAACCCACTATCTTTGAAACGTGAACCGGGCCAAACACAACTTTACTCTGGTATTGTCTGGCCGCCTCAAAGTCCTCTAGCCGCTTTTTCTCCACCAGCACAACTGAGTTGATCTCGCGTGGCATGTGCACGAAACGGATCACGCGCGCGCGGACATGCAACTTATCCAACTCGTCTTTCCGTCCCTCAGGTGTTACCCTCACCGCTCGTTCGAGCGTGCAGTTCATTCCTTCGTCGCATCCAATCAGATAGCCTTTGATCGAGAAGTCGTCTCTCGTCTCTAGGATGACAACATGATCGACAAGGGACTGAATCAAGCATAACAGAGAACGGTCGTTAGGAGCGGGGTGTCGTTTACCCATCGTCCCGAGCAATTTCAACTCTTTCGGGTGTACATCGTAATCGGTTGTGCTCGACACTCGATGTCGAAACCGGTCCTGCCTCCGGGTGGGAGGTGGAGCTGTGTGCGAACACCTTTTCGAGCAACACCGAGCTACACTATCACAAACAAGAAGTACGAAAGTACAACGTTAGTGTGGGTCGCTACGCTCCAGATACGCCCCCGAAGTCACCTATCAACAATAAGTTTTGATAAGGAAGGCCTACAACTACTGTACTGTAGTTGTACACGTACGTGTACATGTCGCCCTACGCTCTTGAAGCTGCGTAAAACAACTTAATACGAAGGTAACCCTACGTGTACGCGTACACGTAACTTAATATCAGATAATACTGTACACACATACGAAGGTACCTTCGTTCAACTTATTACGTGTACAACGTACTGTACACACTTTCGTACTTTATTTCGTACTATATTTCGTACTTTCGTCCCTTCGAAGGTACTTTCGTACGAAAGTATCTATTTTCATTCGAAAGTACGAAAGTACCTTCGTAACAACTTACTTTACGTACAAATAAAAGGTACGAAAGTACAACTTACTTTACGTACAAATAAAAGGTACTTTCGTACTTTCGTACTTTCGTACATTATTATTTCGTTCGTATCATATCAAAGTACGAACGAAAATAGAATATCTATCTTCGTACAGCTGTACAATAACGTTGTACTTTCGTACAAGTGTTGTACAGCTGTACTGTACACCTCTACACTAGACTAGCTAGCTAGCTAGCTACCTTCGTACCTTCGTACGTGAGTGCTACAAATGTTCCGAGCTTCCGACCGTACAACGTGTACAGTACACGTACACGTAAGTGTACGTGTAGGGCTATGATTTTTTTATGCATTTTGACTGATATTTGAACGTTTCGAGGGAAGACTCGCAGTATGCGTGGCGCGTCGAGCACTGTGCATTTAAATGGAATACTCACGTGCGAAAAAGAGGCCGACGACGTCGTCGGTGTTGAAAATTGATCCCGAGGCGGCAAAACTCGCCTGTAACATTATCGCGGACAGTTTTGGTCAAGATCCTGGGTTGGTTTGTTCGGCGCTACTACGACTAAACCATCAAACCCTGAGGGTGCTGGTAAAAGAAACGGTACATTTCGTAGCGGCTTCCGTTTTTGATGCAGTACCTAAATGAGAAGAACTTACCAGAAATTAAGGCCGAGAAGGTGTCAGCAAGCGATACTAGTGCTCGTGTTACACAATTGTATTATTCCGTGGTGCGCTTCTTTATGCAGTCTAGTCTTCTTGCAAGCTCTAACAATATTCAACGCTCCCTTCAGGCATCAAACTAATCTAGGTGGCTCGCGTTAGTTGTCGTTTTTTTAATTATCGATTGAACTGTGCTTTCACAGACGTCGCATACAAACTTAAAGTCAGTAGTGTGTTGCACCGACTGAGATATCCGCGTTTCCTTTTGCACGTCAGGGTACAATTCAAATCCTTTTTATTTATGTTCTTGCTCCTAGAATTCCTCTCAGGACTTCTTGAGTGCTCCTCATGAGAGAGTTATAGAAGGCTTGTTAAAGCATGGATGTTTACGCTGGCAAAGTTTATGTTCGATTGCCAGTAAGGCCCACGATACTTTGCAGGTTCTGTGCAGTCGCCAAAACATTTTCTTCTATCTAATAAAGTGTTTTTTTAGGCAACACCGAAGCAAAGTCTTGAAGGTTATCACCACTACCACGAAATTCTCTGCTATACTAACTCTGAGATTGCATTCGAAGTACTCTTGGAACTCATTGAAAATCACCTTATTGAAAGTTCACCGGTACAGTTACATGCACTATATTTTGCTTTCCACTCCAGAAGGTCTCGTGTGTTTTAGATATATTTCAGTTTGAAAGAAGTTGACGGTGAAAATATCGATAGACCACACGACTATACAGAATATAGCGATGTGAGTAAAATAACATTGAGTGTACTTTAGCTTGACGCATCTGACACTTCCATCCGACCTTTTCATATCATTCAATACAGGAGAAACTGAAGTTGAAAGGTCAGAATTTGTCATCTCAACCTTCTTGTGTCACATTATCAGAATTTTTTTATGAAAGCTGCAGCTCCATCTAGCAACTGCCTGAACTCAGAGGTAATCGTCCGAGCATACTGCATTCTCGTATTCGTTAAACTTGCTTACTTTCAGAAGAGCTTGGAAAAAAAAAATGGAATATGGTTCAATCTTTTACTTATTGCCGCAAGTGTCTGTGACTTGTTTACCAACTCAACCCCCTTGCACAGGTGTGTGGATGCAGATGAGTTCAGTAGACGGTTATGTGACATGGCATGTGATGGAATACTACGGAAGAAGGTAATTACTCTATAGTATTTACCCTTAGTGACTGCAACTCCCGAAGCATACACAGGTGTACTTCAGCTCATCAAGTCATTATTTCCAGGTAAGTTCACACGTACTACTTCTGGCAGGTGATATTAAGATTCATGCACGTAAAGCAGAAAATATTGGACGTTTCGGGGTCTCCTCACATAGCTGGATTGGAGGGCAGCGTACCTATTTCTGAGGTGGAATATTTCTGATAGTCGCATCAGTGCAACACTTTTTACCTGTTTCTTGCAGAATGCCTTGCTTCTGAAAGATGATTATGTGAGCAGCCTCGATCTCTTGGATCCTCAAACTGCTCAAATCAGAACATTATGGCAAATAATGACCGCTCCGAATCCTATTCCACGTGTTGGTGGCGATCATTATAGAAAGACTTACCCTGCTGCCAGCAAGCAGCACATTTTAGATTTTTTGCGCTTAAGAGAGGTACAGAAGTACTTTGAAAGTGAAATGCTTATGTTTTTCTGCAAGTTCTGAAGCATGGATGTGGATATTCAACCATTTATATTTCTTCAGGTGGAAGCAGTAATTCTACAACGCTTTGGTAGTCCTGCTTGTCGCATATTCAGACTCCTCCTTCTCAAAAATAATTTGGAGCAGAGACAAGTGGCAGACTTGGTATTTACTCCTTTTGTTTCATTGGCCACGTTTTTGGAAACTCAAAAGCTGTTACACAGGCGATGATTCCTGTCAAAGATACTCGAGAATCATTGTATAAGCTTCTTAAAGCAGAATATGTGCAAATCCAGGAAGTTGCTCGAACCTCTGACCATGCGCCCTCGCGAACATTTTATCTATGGCGTGTAGATATCGCACAGGTGATCCAACATGTTGGTGAGAGTTTTATCGCGTGACTGTACATGAAATACACGTCACTAACTTTCAAGTGAGCTCAGGCTATGAACTAAATCGAGCAGTTTCCAACTTGCGCTGTCGCCTTATTAATGAAATATCATTTGAGCGTGAGGTATGTGCGCAAATCGTTTGTTTTTATTATCGTGACTCATGAAGTTGTCCTTCAGACCCTATCGCTCCTGAAGAGAGCACAGGAAAGAACGATGGTTCCGCTGATTGCTGATCAGCGTTCTAATATGTTTAGAATGAGGCGAACTACCACACGACTGGAATGCTCACTACTGCGTCTTGATGAGCTTGTTCTCATTTTCCATATGTCTTATCATAACTTTCAATAAAGGACTTTATTCATGCCAATATTTTTCGTGTGTCAAGCTGCCGTGCCGACTCTTTCATATCCAGGCATCGTTATTTCACTAACCCACGCGGCGATTTGGATTTTTCTCTAAGAGCTTCCACCCGGCAAGAGACAAAGGGACAAGGGCAAACATTATCAAATCGAAGATGTAGCGAAAACTATGGAGAACTCGCTTGATCTCCAACAGTACTTCTTGTGTTAGACACTTGTATCTCTGATCATTCAAGTGTGATGGCAAATTCAGCACCTACGAAGATAACTACGACAACATACAACGTGCAGTGCTCTCCCCTGCTTAAATGCTCACCATCTTCACTTCCATTGGTTTGTCAAGTTACAGCGAGTGGCAGTGCTCAGATTCAACTGATAGTTTGTAAAGTTGGACCAAAACAGTGAGATATCTACATTATATTTTCTTCGGCGGACTCGCTCGCAGCAAAGGGAGCGTGACAGAGAGGGCAGACCGTGTGGCAGTGAAGCTCTGCCACAAGACTACGATGCGCACACTGCTCACAAACTTTTGCCTCATCGGAAAGTCCAATTGACCTTTTTAAGAAAGCCATCACACACACACACAAAACAATTTGTTCGCAAAACAACTAGGAAGTCACGTCAGTTTTTGTGTAAAAAATCCCAACCTCCCACTTGCAACACAAATATTGAGTGTATGTTCTAATTTCAACAAATTACGACCACGCAAGTACGAGTGAGCATTAACAGCGTCCATTGGTAAATGCTATACGTAGAGTCATCAAGTGAACTCGCTAACTTTAAAGGAAACGCGAGAAAAGAGGTCTGCAATAAGATGTGTGCGACAAACCTTGTGGAAAACTGCTGTTGCAATATTTGAAACTGATAAAAGCAACTCCTTAGATATGTTAGGAGAAGTTTTCAACTTCATGAAAGCTCTGCTACAACGGCCATGATATCTATTGTAATAATATACAACCGCAACGAGTGCCAACATATCGACAGGCTGAAGCAAATCCTCATAAATCTGAAGAATCTCAGAGGTTCTCCGTGCATATTCAAAATGTCCATTGAGAAGCTGCCGCTGTGCCAGGAGCCAAAAGTGACAGGCTTCTATGCAGTGCCATATGTTTGCACACACTGCAGACATGTTCAATCAAGATACAGAGCATCCAAAAGATAAGAACGTCTACGTACATGTTCCCTCAGCTGTTGACCTTGAGGTGTACGGGCGTTGAGAGCCAACTCTCGATGCTTCTTGTAATTTCATAGCCTACGTACAGACAAGAATTAAATAAATAAAACGTCACTTGATAACTTTCAGAAACCTGAAGAGCAGCCAGAACGTAAATCTTTTTGGCAAATAGCTTATAACACCTTGCTCTGGAGTATCTATGCGCAACCTGCAAGATTAAAAAAGCTGCTGCATCGTGCTTTTTCGCAGTTCGATATAGGTTAATTACAGAAGTCTGCATATCAGACTGCATGAGATGACCGGCATATTTGGAAAGAAGTTCCTGCACAAGAGAAAAACAAAAATGAAGTTTGCGTTACTTTACAAGAAGCAAAAAACTAGAAGAGGATTCGTGCCTCGATGTGTTTGAAATTATAGTCTGATGCGATCTGCATCGCTTCATTCCAGTTATTTAGATCGATGCAAGCATCAACAGCAGAATGTATGTCGCCTGCTCGAAGGTAAGCTCTAGTGGCCGGTTCACAGAGGCCAACACTTACACATTTTGATCCAATTTCACGCAGTATGTCGCCACCTAGTGGTGCGGCGTTGACGAGCTGATCGAAGGAGCGAAAGTCTTCGAGAGCGTAAATACAGTCGACGAGTCTGCTGGTGTTATTTGCCTGGGTATAGTATTCGACAGCTTTGGTTAATTTCCGGCGTTCTGAATAGTACTCTCCAATATTGTTCCAGGCAAAAGATAGCGAGGGCGCATTACTAGAGTCAAATGTTAGCAGCTCGGCTGCCTTCAACCAGTCACCCAGCCGAATTCGCAAGCCGATCGCAAGATTGATGTACCCTGCTTCCTTATAAATGCGCTCTGCATCGTCGAAACAGCAGGAAAAAACCAATAATTCAGCGGATCTCAAATACTCATTATTCACCCGCGATTTTTAGGGACTTGGCCAGTCGTACACATGCATAAACAAAATACTAGAGCGAAATATCAAATAAAACTGGAATGAAGAAATCTGAATCTCCTTACCTTGAGATGTTTAACGAATGATATGCAGTAATAATCCATACAGCGCATAAATGCTTTCTCAGCAATGTCTAAATTGTATGATTTTAAAGATTGTTCTGCCACTAGACGCCAAAGTCGTGGATGGCTATTTAACTCAACAAACTCACATGCATCCTGCAAAGAATAGGAATTTAAATGCACAAATGGAACACGGGTCTTCACAAAGTGCCATTCAAGAGATTGTGCGAGCATAAAAATAGATGTACGTACAAGCACTTGTGCTGATTTCAAAAGAAGTCTTGTATCACGAAGAGATTTTGTCTCGAAAATGACGATATGATGTTTCCTCGGCTGTTCAGGACAGCGCATAATTTCATCGAAGGCAACGGAGTGTACTACAAGGTCGTGGAAAGCACAGATATTTCCAGAAGAGAGTACCTGCAGAAACAAAGTGAAAAAAGTATCAAAATAAAAAACGAAATTTGATTACTGGTTCTTCTGGCTGAAAACTGCGAAAAATATACAAGCGATTCTTTTCCATGACAGCTAGATGATCTGGATTGTCAGAACTCCATCGCACATCCCACACATGCTTGCGCTTGAAGCCAGGTATCGCATTGACGCTAGCCTCTTGGGATTCAGCCTGAGTGGATCTACATTTCATAAAAGAATAGACTTGCAAGGTTCCTTTCTTGTCTATGATACAGAGCTTGTTTCCTGCACAATTCAGAGACATGACCAAAGAAGAGGGTTCGAAAACAGAATGCGAAATTACTGCAAATCTCTGCGAATGTCTTAACATAATGCTAATATTAATCGTTGACGACTTACTCGTGGGCAATACTGCAGCGTTTGATTACCTATCTGAGTAAAAAATGGCAATGTGTAAAATGCTAAAGCGCCTGATTCACGTGCAACAAGTAAGTCCTGTCAAAAATAGACGTTAAATGGAAGATAAAAATTGTGAAAAATAGAAAAAAACGTGCCGTGTTAGAGGCAGTCGTAGCGCACACGGGATCATGTCGCATCTCCGCAGCTCTATAACGTGTAGTCAAATCGTAATGTTAAAAAAAAATCTAAGTGAAAGAAACAAACTTGCCCGTGCATATCACCGACATCTTGCATTTGGACAACTCTTTCAAAATCTCTTTCAGAATATCGAATCGGACCATCCAGATGATTTGAGCTAGGATGGTCCGGGGCCGAGCGATATTCCCAGGTATATAACGTAGAACTAGTAGCAATAACGAGAAAACGTAGCGTCATTGAGATATGCTTCGGTTCAATCTGCGATAAACACAAAAAAATAAAGATTAGAACGGAAAAAGAGCATCGCAGAAGTCACCTCTACTTGTCTTTTGAATGAGGCATGCCCAGTTGTGTCACAAAAAGTTAAATCAAACCGGCCAGGGTCTCTCCCATGTGTTGCCATAACACATATGTCTCTACAAGATGTTATTGAAATCAATCCATTTACAATGTTGACGTGTGTTTCTGAGGTTATGGTATTCCAGAACATCACACGTGTTTCATGATTTGACGTTCTATAGGCGTATACCAGAGTATTTTCGAAAAATGTCCACGTGTAATCAGGTAAAACTTCTGCGAAAAAAATGTGGCTGTCCAAGGCCAGTGCGAGACGATGACCAGAACTGTCCCAGGTGAACGCGTTAACTTTCGCACGGGGGACATCGAGAGTGAAAAGATGCTGTCCAGCTGTATTGTAAAATTTTATGACGTTCACCTGCAATCCATCATTTCCAGAGAAGAACCCTGCTAAAAAACCTCATAAACAAAAGAAGAAATATGAAAAAATGGACTACAAGAACAACCAATAAACGCTAAAATTGTCGTTGGTGTAAGGGTACTCGAATAAGAGTCACTCGAGAAAGTTTACGTGACTATCTTTTATCTTACCAGCTACGGATAGCACCGTGCCATGCGGGTTCCAATGCAACTAGACATGTTTGAATTGTTCAATATAAACAAGAAGTAAAACGCAAACGTACGCACCTGTGTAGCTTGAATCCCAGATTCTATTACAATCTGTTGGGCATGTGTCAAAGATCTCATCAAAAGTATTTTGCCATTTTTCAATCCAACCGCCTGAATAACAAAACATTTCAATTCATACCACATAAGAAGATGTCAATATTTCACCAGAATCATAGCAGCGTTCTTCTCATTATCTGCAGTAGTCACACTATCAATACACCATTCGAACCCGATCACTGAAGACGAGGCATGCAGGTCATTTGTGTTGAATATCAAACGAGACAGGGGATTGCCGTCTTCATCATATGTATGGCATTCTCCTTCCGCGGTGCACAAGAGAATTCGGCGCCCGTCCGGAGACCACTCAACACGAGCGAGTTGAAAAGCAAGTTCTCTTGCCCACAAGCGCTTTCCGTCAACCGAACCTAGGATAATCATTCCATCTTTGTATACTATGCATATTTTCTGACCATCCAACGTCCACTTTAAGTCACAGACTACCGACTTGTTGCGGTTGTTTATCATTTCTTCAAACCACATCCCCTTTGTATGCAAGCTATTTAGAGCAGAGAGGTAAAATAAATTTTAAAGACAACCTTGTGACGCATCCAGACTATTATGAGACCGTGCTCATCTGAAGTCGTCAATTTTTGATAGCGCTCATTCCAAGAAACAACCTGCACCAGTCCTTAAACAAAACCAAAGTCAAATAAATATAGTTGAAGTCTTCTTCTTTCGTGTACCATTGTGACCCTGTAGTGTTTCAATCGAAGGGCTGTTTTCTACTACTTTATCCTGCGAGCGCTGGTGTGCTTGAGTTGCTGTTTTAGAATAAACTCCCGAATGAATTTACCTGCTTGTCTCTAAAATCTACACTCAGAACTTTAAGCAAGCCAAGGTCACCGCCACAAGCGATCCAGCCCTGTACACCGTGGAAAAAAACTATCGGCTTGAGGTGTAAACTCAACAGCATTGGCTGCATTCGCATAACTGCGAATCGCATAACTGCGAATCGCATATTCAAACAATCGTATACCTTGGCTTTGATCCACGAGATACAACTTAAATTGGCGTCGTCGGGAAAAGCAATTTTTTTGCTGTAATTTAGAAACTCAGATAGTTAAGACGTAAAACGGTGCATGGCGAATCTTCCACGGAAGTAGAAAGAAAGCAAATGCTTCTCCCAAAATTACCTAAAATAAGCAAACATAAATCTTGCCGGGCACCAGTTTACGCCGGAAGTCTGACTTCGTCAACCGTCCTAAGCACCGCACCTATCATAGTATTTACCTTCTAGAAGGTATATACGAGGCGGAGCTCAGGCAGGGCAATTGCAGATATGGATACACGTACATATTGTGCAGTGTGTATATCTGATTACAAACAGTACGTGCAACGTTGTACGTTGAAGTTCAGGACGTCAAAACATACTACCTTCGAAGGTATTATCTACCTTCGTATGATAGTGTTATCTACGTGTACAGTATGAGCATTTTTCCAAATGTCTTTCGACCCGAAACCAATTTAATTTGCTATTTTTTAATTCCCCATTCGTCCTCGCCTCCCCATGCGCTGTCGCGGCGCGGATGGATCTGAAACTTTGCACAGCAATCACTTGCGACTTTGACTAGCAGATAAATGCTTTTGCGCGGCAGACAAAAGACGGAAACGCCTCTTCGGATCCCCAGGGAGCTTTTTCTTGAGAAAAAAACAAAAAAGCTCTCTGAGAAAAGAAAAGGTTGCCTAATTATCATACTGTATTCTATTGTACGAAAGTATCTATTTCCGTAAGTTGTAGCCATACGACGCGTACATACGCGTAGGGCCAGTGTAGGGCCTACACTACGTGTACACATGTACGAAGGTACATCTGTATGTACGAAGGTACTTCCGTGCAACGCACAGTACGTGTACTTCGAAGGTACCTTCGAAGGTAAAAACTTTTTGCAGTTGCGCATATGTGCACGTGACTTGTATGTGGCCCTAAGCCTAAATGTTAAACATGTACACGAACTGCATCACCTCCTTTTTGTGAAGGTCCTGTAGGTCTGTAACGTATTATAGCTAGGATAGCTAGAATATTAATACACGTACACATGCTGTGTGTTGTACACATGCATGGTCTTGCTAGGATACTCGTACCTTCGTACGGAAGTACTTTAGTATTAACGAAGACGAAGGTACACTACACTTCTACGCTCTAGCTACGAAGGTACTTTCGTACGTAGCCAGAGTACGGAAGTAGCTACATACTTCCGTACGTAGCTAGATATTATAGTACCATGACATGTGCGTTGAGTCGTACGTGTACATTGTAGTATGTGCGAAGGTAGATATGTACATATGGATGTACAACTACTACGTACGAAGATAAAACTCTACGTACGTAGTATGTACTTTCGTACTATGTAGGTTTGTAGCTTTATTTTTTTACCTTCGTACATTTATTTGTAGCATTGTACTAATAAGTGCGAAAGTACTTTAAAGTACTTTCGTACTAAGTAACAACTTACTAGTTTTGATTACATGAAGACTGAGCTTTGCACTGTATGTACCAGGCCCTGTTTATACTCAAAGAAATAATATTCCAAGTGATTAGATAAGTTAATGAGTATTTAGATACAAGTATTTTTGAGTAGATAGATATTGGTGAGTATTCGGATATTCGAAGTTTGAGTAGATAAATACTCTTGAGTATTTTGCACTTGGCATGTTTGAGTAGATATACTTTTGAGTACTTCCGGAAGTACAACGTTGTACACGTACTTGCGTATTTTGCACTTAGATTGCGCTACGTGTACACGACTGTACACGTACAGTACTTTAGACTATTATTATTATTTGGATGGATAGATACGTACTTGATAAACAGATACTGTATTCATACACACTTACAAATACTTTGAGTAGATAGAGTAGTTGTACTTTGTATTTTTCGTCGCCTACGGCGAGTAGATAAATAAATACATTCAGCAAAATAATAATAAATTTGCATAAAATAAGGGTTTTGCGAGTCGATGAGCAAAATTTTTGCCGTACGTGTAGTTGTACACGTACAGTAGTACATTTCGTGTGAGCAATTCATAATTTGCCAAATCCGCAATTTTTTGGCTGTTTGCCTGTGAATATCACGCCAAACGAGGTTCTTTAGGCGAATTCCGCACTTTCCGCGATCGTGAGGGGCGCGCGCGCCAGGGATGTGACCCTTTCTGGACAAAAGTTTTTCGGTTGGAAAAGGTAATTCTATCCTACTACGGTCACAACTTACTGTTGCTATAAACAACTTATATCTACATACTTCCGCTCCGTACTATGCATGATACCTTCGTACTTTCGTACTTTCGAAAGTACGAAAGTACTTTCGAAAGTACGAAAGTACATACGAAGGTATTTCAACATGAATATGTATGTTACATGTAGTATTGAGTACGTACATACAGTTTGTAGCTATCTACCTTCGAAGGTATTCTATATTTTCGAAAGTACAATGCTACAATGTACATAGCTACATACTACATATCGGCGGGGTACATAGACTCTACGTACATACTACATAGATCTACATAGCATAGTCTATGATACATACTTTAACTACGTATGTAGGGCTGCGTGCGTAAAACGGCGCGTGTGTAACGTTGTACTCGTACTACATAGTACGAAAGTACATATTATACGAAGGTAGCTAGTACACGTAGTACACTGCTACATATTATTACAACTATTACCTTCGTACATATGTACATAAATACGAAGGTATGTACGAAAGTACTTCCGGAAGTGCATAATATCTACAAATATTAATATCTACGTGTACGTATGTACAGTATGAAAGTACTTTGAAAGTACTTTCGTACGAAAGTACTTTGAAAGTACTTTCGTACGAAAGTACGAAAGTACTTTCGTAGCATTTTCTGTATGTGTAGTTTGTGTACAGCTGTACACGTCCGTGATCGTACATACACTGTGTACAACGCGTTAGATCTGATTGCAAAATACACTACTGTATG
>JACLAB010000327.1_pt1 | contig 13203 bp, 7 predicted proteins | sample 8027921 | NCBI WGS metagenome assembly JACLAB01 (sample SAMN15725117, study PRJNA655200) | protist metagenome | isolation source: fluorescence activated cell sorting (FACS) single amplified genomes of... | place: USA: West Boothbay Harbor, Gulf of Maine | collected 2000-07-19
CACCAAGGAACACGCGGAAAAGCACTACGCGGATTTGAGCTCCAAGCCATTTTTCGCTGGATTAGTCGCGTACATGTGCTCTGGCCCGGTCGTTTGCATGGTCTGGGAAGGCAAGGACGTCGTCAAGACTGGTAGAAAGATCATCGGTGCGACCAACCCGTTGGCCTCTGAGCCGGGATCTTTGAGAGGCGATTTCTGCATTGAAGTGGGAAGAAACGTCATTCATGGCTCGGACGCCGTCGAATCGGCGAACCACGAAATCGCTTTGTGGTTCCCGGAAGGCGTTTGCGAATACGAACACGCCTTGCAAAAGTGGATCTACGAATAAACAAACAAACGAATAATGCGAGTTGTTATTTTTAATATGCACAGAGTACATGCACTAAATGTATGTCGAAACATGATAGTATCAACTCTTTTTTTTCATCTTCTACCTCTGCTGCCTGTATTTCTTCCATTTGTCCTGTTCCGAAACGAAGGTTTAAGACGCACTTGCGCGTCCAAGTCGTTGCAGACGAACCACCTTTTCGACTTTGTCACGGTATCCTCTGAGTCCAAACTTACTTCGTACGCGTACATGTTCCACAAACAGTCCCACATGGTATGCGGCTGCGATTCGTATTCCTCGCTGGTCCCTTTCTTCAAACGGAATATCTCCCCTTTTTTGTTCACTTTCGCTTTTCCTTCGAGTTCACCTAAACTCCAGTGCTTGACGATTTTGCCGCTCGACCAAACACCTTTCCGCACGAGAACCAAAACGAGATCGTTGATGTTGAAACGAAGCATCGGTCTGGGCTCGGATTTTGATATCTTTGGCCGACGGATGCAATCATCGACGTCTTCTGGTGCAAATATTAATCCCTCCTCGCCATTTTTACCATCGAGTTGAATTTGATACGGGAAGCGCGCGCGAGGATTCAAGTCCAACTCGCGCACGGCAACCGCGTTTGGTTTGTACCAGTGTTGCACGACAACGCCAGATTTCCACCCCGTGCTCATTTTACACTGAACGCATGCACCTAGCGGGAATCGCAACTTCCGCGGTTCTGGACGCTTCATCAAATTCATGCGTTCCGTTTCTCTCACAAGCTCATCGTACAATTCTCCTTGTTCGCAATCGCACTTCATCCTGTCAATCGCCGAATCATTCATCTCTTGTAAATCGCACAAGAACGAAGGCTCAAAACCGTCGTATCGCATGCGTTCAGCGCAAGGATCAGTGCGTTCAAAGACAGGTTTTGGCCGTCGAAAGGCAAACTCGAGAGCGGCTCCGCGCGCCTTGCGTTTCGCACCATCGAGCTGGCATTTGAACGGAAAAGTTTCAGCGCAAAAACTAAACGAAAGAAATCTATCGTCCACGGAGACTTTAATGTCCTCTCCATTTTGATCGTTCAAACGCGCAAACGGAACTTCTCTCTCCACGTGATCCAGAATATCTTCCATGGTATCAAATTCGGGGACGCTATCGATGAGTTCGTGCGCAGAAATGGTGATTCTTTCGCAATGGAACGGACCGCACACCAAAATCCACGCCGCGTATTCCGATTTACTTCGAACCAAATCGTATTCGTTACCCGAAAAGGAGAAAAACGGTCTCTTCCATTCTTTGATATTGTGCCAGGTTTCTGGAGCGTTCGAGTCTGGGCTATATTTTGTCGGTCGTTTCAGGATTCTTAGCACGACTTCTCTACAAGAATCGGGTAATTCGGCGATGTCGAAGCAAGACAAAACGCATCGAGGAATTCTCGCCAAATCGTCACAATGTGGATTCGGAGATTTATACCACGTTGCCTTGATGTACCCGGGCATATGCTTCGAATCTTCGTCACTCAACGAGTGCCCGTCTTCGCTATCGTCGTTGCTATTATTAGTATTGGTACTTTCGACGACTTTCTTGTATCCAGCGCAGCGAGCGGAGTTGAGTTTGCGATTACTGACTAAACTAAAACTATTCGCGCCCTCGTCTCCGTCTCCTTTTTCCTCGACGAAAATACCTCGCGACCTCGGTTTGTAAGGCTTTTCGCAGTCGTCGCAGATTTCTAAGGTTGGATACTCTATAAGCTCATTCGATGGATCCCACATCGTTCCGTAAACGCCACCGTATATGTACGAGTACAGTGAATCCCAACGATCTTCGTCTCCATAGAGCGTGCGATAGTGCACCGAATCGATCACTAGCGTTCCTCTCGGGTGCATCTTTTCTAAACACCGCATAATTGCTGACGCTGTTGGAGAACTCTTTCGAAAAAGTTTCATAGTTTTACCGCGCACTAGTGCTCGGCATGCAGAGAGCTTTTGGAACAGTTGTTTCGCGTCTTCGATCGAGTCGAGATTATAGAGCGCTTTCAGTCGTGGAACTTCCTTCACCTCAGATAACACGTCGCTCGCCGTGTGTGATGCGCTAGTATCGTGTCCATTCCTCGCACTCGATGCCGTCGTTGATACTTTCTTTGCCCGCTTCTCTTTTTCGCATTCTTCTCCTTCATCAGTATTGTCCTCGCCGTCGTCCTCGTCATCCAACGTCTCGAGACGAAACTTTGTCTTTTTCTTTTCTGCGCTACTTTTGTTGCTTCCACCTGTCAAGTCGTTGTCGTCGTCTCCAAACAACCCAGGCGCCGGTCGGAACTGCGGTTCCTCGTGAGAGTTCATCCTATTTTCGCGCAGAGAAGGCGAGGAGAACGATCGTGAAGAAGATGCTGGGGAGGATGACGAGGAAGGTTGTCGCCGTCGTTGCTCTTCACCTTCTTCTTCATCGTCGTCGTCGTCGTCATCGTCTCCTTCTTCTCGTTGGGGAGTCGAGGACAAAGACGACGTCGGTTTCTTTACCGAACCCGCCGGTCTTCGTTTCTTCTTCGCCGCGAGCGATCTCGGGATGGGCATTGCACCAATACAAAGCGCTCGCTCTGTTTACACTTATCGCCTATTCGATCTCTTTCTCTGTCTGTTTCTGTGCGAGTCTTTGTTGAACGTTGCCGCTTTTCGAGGAACGCACGACTTTTTGGACGACGACGAACAAAAGTCAAACGATGAGGAAAATGCAGAGACACAAGATTTTTTGGCTTAAACGCACGCTGTTTTCACTCCACAAACCGAGATCTTTTGTCAGCTCTGCGCGGCTTTATTCGCGGAAAAGCAGAGCGACGACGATTGTGGATGTTCGAGCGAGTTTAGAGAACCCACCAGACGGTGTGCGTTCAGTGCGAGTTTCTTAAGTTTTTTGGCGACTCCTCGTTTACGAAGTCGTTTTTTTTTTTTGCCAAGCTGTTAAGCAGAAAAAGTGGTATCGCTCTTTCAAAAAAAGAGCACACGCGCACACGCGGGGACAGAAATACATCACAACACGCCGTTGCAATAGTTTAGCGAGCAAAGAAGGAGAGACTTCTTTTCAGAAAGAAGAAGTAGTAGCAGTAGTAGTAGCAGCAGTACTAATAGTAGCGCGCTGTAGAAAAAATGAACGCTCCATCACGCGGCAGCAGCGTCGCGAGCAGCGACAGTGGGCTTCGGAAGTGTTTGCGAGAGAGAATATTGGACGACATGCTCGGCGCTTTTAACAGTTTCAAGGAAGAAGACGAAGAAGATGTATTTTCGTCGCAATCGTCGTTCGAGTGGAGAGTTTTGATTTTAGACGACGTGACGACTAAAGTCGTCTCTTCTGCGGTAGGTATGGCAGACTTAATGGCGGAACGGTCCATCACGAGCGTCGAGTCTATTCTTAAATCTCGCGAACCGCAACCGGAAAGGGAAGCGATATATTTTATTTCTCCAACAAACGAGAAAGCAATACGAGCGTTGATTGAAGACTGGTACGTGAGCGAAACGAACGACGATAAAGATGAAGACGATAGCAACGAAGAGAAGAAGAAGAAAAAGAAGAAGAAAATGGCACTTTTCGGCAACAAAAAGAACGACAGCAACAAGAAAGAGTCAAGGAAGAAACCAACGAACCCGTATCGCGCAGCGCACGTATTTTTTTCCTCGCCGGTCCAAAAAGAAACGCTTCTACGATTGCAACAGAATGCAAACTTGATTCGTCATTTGAAAACATGCAAAGAGGTATACTCCGAGTTCCAAGTGAACGATTCCAGATCCTTTTCGGTCGATTACGACGGTGCGTTACCAGCACTGTTCGGCGAGTGCGGTAGAACTTTAGGCGAATGTGTCGACGCGTGTTCGACGCGCTTATCGACAATGCTGTCGACGATTGGAGAGTTGAATGCAAACATTCGGTATAAGAAAGGAATAATGAACGAGGACGGGGAAATTATTGGAAGAAACGCATGCGAAGCGGTAGCGAGACAAACGGAGTATTTGCTCTCAAACATGCGAGAGAAGAAATCAGCGGACGAGGAGATGAAGAAAACTAATGGCTCCGTGAGCTCCAATTTGGGCACAAGCGGAGACACTTCTACGTGCGAAGTGTTGATATTAGATCGGTCGTTTGATTACGTCGCGCCAATCATACACGAATGGACGTATGAAGCAATCATACACGATCTCTTGAACGTGCCAAATTCAGTGTACACGTTCTCTATTAATACGAATAAGGGTGTTGAAGAAAAAATAGCGAAATTAGATGAAAAGGATGCTTTATTTGTAGAGTTGCGACACGCGCACGTCGTGAAAGTGATGAGCGAATTGTTTGAAAAAGGGCGCATTGAAAATGAAGCGAACCAGAAGAATGCCTCGAATTCAGACATCAAGAGAATGGTTCAGGCGTTGCCAGAAACTTTAGCCAGACGAGCAAAACTTAGCATTCACATTTCCATAGCCGCTGAACTTAATCATGTGCTAAATGTTTGCGACCTAGCTTTAGTAGGGAGAATGGAACAAATGGTTGCTTTCGGGGAGGCTACTTCGAAAGATATTATTCACATGTTATCCAGTCCTCCTACAAGCGCAGGCGACAATGCGAACGAGGCAGGAAATAATGCGCCCTACACTATTACTATTGAACAAACGCTGCCGGCGGCAGAAAAGCTGAGATTGTTGATGATTTACGCCGCGACGCATCCAGAGAAGATTGACGAGCAAGAAGCGCTAAAATGGATACGAGCGAGCGGTCTAACGCGAAAAGATATCGACACTGTCTTAAAATTAGAACAGCTTGGGGCAAAGATTCGTAAAACAGATGCGACGACTTCGAAGAGTACTCGGATGAACAGACCTCGAGTAGATGAACGATTGAAAGCAACGCCGAATAACGAGTATGAAGCAAGCTTCGACCGATTCGTTCCAAGGGTCGCGGCAATGTTGCGAGAATTGGAGGGTAACGCGCTTTCATCTGACGATTTCCCATCCTGTTCTGCTTTACCTCCATTCTCAAGCGAGGCAAATGGCAAAAATAGCGACGGCACGAAAGCTTTTCGAGACGGTTCTACCAGTGGCGGCGGTGAGAATGATGAACAGAGGAGCTTGAGTGGTTCGAATCTTACAACACGACCGCACGCGAAATTAGGAAGATGGGCAGCACACGCTCGAAACGGATCGGCAATTCCAGACGTTCCAAGTCGAACGGGAACGCCGGATTCTTTCACCGAAGATGACATGGAATCGAAAAGAAAAATAAAAAAGAAGCGTCTCATCGTCTTCGTCTTGGGAGGCGTGACTCGTGGTGAGATTCGGGAAGGGTTCAATTTGAGCGAGGAGCTCGACCGCGACGTGTTCATCGGCGGTACGAGCATCCTGAATCCAGAAGCATTCATCGGTGATTTGATGAGCATCGAGGGTTCGCCGACTTTGCAAAGCCCGTCGCCGCGTGTTTTGTCATCTCCTTCACCACCTCCTCGTGCTGATGTTACCCATGGCCATTCTGACCCTTCTCATCGAATACAACATTCTCACAACCGAGGTCAAGATGTGGTTCCGGCATCACCGGAAGCTGCAAAGTCGCCTCAGATGGATCCGAGAGAATTTGAAAAACTCATGAGCGGTTTAGAGGAGTTATAGACAGAAAGAATGTACTAAAAAAAAAATCCGTAAGAAACTGAACACCTAATGTAAAGTTACGTGTATTATTCAGTCATTAGGTTCTATCGTCGAAAGCCATCCCACAAAAAAGCCTCGTCGCCTATATTGTCGGCCAATTCTTCTAAAAACGGCTGATAAAACTCGTTGAGTAACTCTCTCGTCTCTTTTCGCATGGGCGATATTTTGCCTTTTTGTAAAACACGCGCGTCGTCCGTTTCCGGCATTTCAATCATTTGTTCCAACATCGCATCTGTTATTTCGCCTATGTTCAAATGTTTCGAAATTTTCCGCAAGGCTTCGGACATCCCACGTTTTTTCTTCTTCTCGTTGTTTTCGTAATCCCATGGCGTCGCAGAAACTGGGTTGGGTAAACCGAACACATCCTCTGATCTCAGAAACAAAAACTGTTCTTTATCGAAGACTTGGAACCATCTCTCGAGCCATACGGAGTACATGTTTTTAATGAGCTGGTCAGCGTGGAAGAATACGGCTTCAAATTTTGGATGGTACGTCTCAAATCGTCGGGCACATCCCTTCGTGCTGTGTTCACTCTCGCATAACTTGAAGTGACCCATCATTTCTGTCGCGAATTTATCAAACCCGTCTTCACTTGCGCCAAAATATTTCTGGTAATGGTCGTAGTGCCAGAAAGCGTCGTGTAGACGTTCTGCCGGTTCTCTTAATACGAGTATAAACTTTAACCTGCTTGCCGTATTTTCACCGTCACTATCTCTGATATCATACGCGTAACGCATCAGGTGAGGAACGCTCATGCCGTGCCCTCCGAGTTCCGAAGGCGGGTCGTTCTTCATCGCTTGTCGTCCGCACCCTATCGGTTCTGCGTTTTGGTCTTCTAAATCGCCGTCAATGCATCTTCGACGCTCGGTTTGTGTCTTTCCTTCAGGGGTTTCGTTTGACTTTTCTTGGCATTTCGTCCAGCACTGTTTGACGTCCTCGGCAAATGAAAGATGCAAGCGCGTAGATTCACTCCAGGAGTTCGCAAATGTTCCTGGGGAGTCGTCGCCGAAAATGAGATCCTTCGCTACTTCTTCGCTTTTTCGAATCGTTTCCGTGGCGAAACCGTATCCTTGCGAATACTCTCGCGGCGGCCTCGGTTCGTTCCAAAAGTGGAAATGTCTCGTGCCGATAACGTTCGGATGTTTTACGAGTCTACCAATCAAGTCCTGCCCGCCGGATTGCCAGTGTCCTAAAACATAGAAAAATGGCATGCATTGCAAAGTTCTGTCGCCTGCACTCCAACACGGAGATTTATATTCAGCTTGCGGCACATAATCTGGTGGAACGAGACCATCGAAGAACTCGACACCTACTAATTTTTCTAACGTATCCTTCTGTACCTGAGTGAGTTTTGCCGCTTTTGTTGTTGTCGTTGTTGTCGTTGATGTTGATAATGAAGTTGACGATGAAGGTTCAGCAACTGTGTCTTCTTCAAATACATCGACCTTTCTATTTACTATGTCGTCCACTTCAACTATTTCTTCTTCTTCTTTTTCTTCTTCTCGTTCTATGATATTCAGATGCTCTTCACCTAACGTATTTCCTGGCACCATGCTTTCTTCCACTTGTTTCGATTCTACTTCTTCATTTCTATTTTCATCTGCTTCGTTCAAATCACCTAATCGGATTACTCTCTCGACGTCGTCTCGACGGCGTGCTGCTGCTGAAGAGGTGAAGGCATTCCTTTGCGCTAGAAACAAAACATCCCCAAAGAGTATCACGACTGTTGCACTCAAGAGTAAAATCAATATGACAGCTAATCGAACGAATGATTTTCTCTGATGATACCATAATACCGCACTCATTTCATATAGAGTGTTAAAAAAGAAGAAGTCGGTTACAGCAGTTCAACACTTCTTGTTTTTCCGAGGAAGCGAGAGGGGATTTTTCAAAAAGAAAAACTTCAAAAGAACGCAGAGCAAACGCGACGCCTGTCGGTATCGTTTGTTAAACGTGAGCCATGCCGACTGGCCGCGATATTCTGGATGCTACGCGACTGTTGTGCACTCGAGCTCTGAAGGTGAAATCTGAAAGGTCGTGCATAGAAGGAACAACGTCTTCTTCGGGGGAGTCGTTAAAACGAGACTTGGGTGCCACAGACTTGATATTCTTCGGGATTGGAGGCGTCGTAGGTGCGGGCGTCTTTGTCTTGACAGGAGCTGCGGCACAAGAACACGCGGGACCAGCAGTTGTTATTTCGTATTTGCTCGCGACGATAACGTCGTTAATTACGGCAACTGCATACACCGAGTTTGCGACACAAATTCCAGTGGCCGGTTCAGCTTACAATTACATCGCTTTGACGTTTGGCGAATACATCGCTTTCATCACTGGATGTAATCTCGCGCTCGAACTCACCATCGCAGCTGCCGCCGTTGCTCGTGGCTTTACCAGCTACTTCTCCACTCTCATCGGACAAAGTCCAAACGCGCTTCGCGTCGTCGTATACAAGTCATTGATTGAGATTGATATCGTCGCTTTCCTTCTTGTTGGAATCCTTACGACACTTCTCATTGTCGGCATGAAAGAGACGGCGAAGTTTAACATTGCCGTTACGAGTGCAGCTTTACTTTCGGTAGTTTTCGTTTTAGTCACCGGGAGCACGAGTGTCGACGAGGAGAATTGGAAACCTTTCGTACCTCCAGAGTTTGGATTTCGAGGTATTTTATCCGGCGCTTCGATGGTATTTTTTGCGTTTGTTGGATTCGATACCGTTGCAACTTTGGCGGAAGAAACGAAGAAACCGAACAGGGATTTACCGATTGGTATTTTGGGATCACTCACCATATGTGGTTGCCTGTATTGCTTCATGGCTTTGGTGATTACTGGCATGGTCCATTACACGTACATTAACGTGGATGCTCCGTTTGCGGTTGCGTTTGATAACAACCACGAGCACTGGGCTTCGGTCGTTGTTTCCATTGGAGCTGTTTTTGCAATAACGACAAGCTTGCTCTCTTCGTTAATGGGGCAACCAAGAGTATACATGACAATGTCTAGGGATGGTTTGCTTCCAGATTGGTTTGCGCAAGTTTCGCCTCGGTTCGGGACGCCCGTGAACGCATCGATTTTTACTGGAGTCACTACCGGCTTGCTTGCGTTGGTTGTAGATATAGATATTTTAGCCCAATTAGTATCAATAGGAACGCTCTCGATTTTTTTGAGCGTCAACATGGCGTTGCTAGTTCGTCGATACACACCAAAGGATGCGACATCTTTCAAGGAAAGAGCGCCAGTGCTGTTGAGATGTGGGTTACTTTGCGCTTCGACGCTGATTTTTTCGGGTTTGTACGTTCAACGTGAACCGTCGTGGTCTTTAGTTTTCATGGCTGTGTGCATAGTTCTAGCGACTGCGTCGTTCCATATGCTCGATGCGGGAGAACTAAATATTCCCACGTCTGGCGATTTCAAAGCGCCATTCGTACCGTGGTTACCCGCGTTAGGCGTATTAGCAACGAGTCAGCTTTTAGTAAGTTTAGGCGCCGTTGCTTGGGTGCGATACATCTTGTACACGTCGATATGTACAATTGGATATTTGGTAGCGAATAGCTTGAAGATAAAAGACGGCAGGATCAATTGGAGCGACGAAATTGCGGAGGAGAGCGATGCGATGTACGCTTCGCCGTACTCGAACTCCTCTAAAGTTAGATTTGTGGAGTTGACGAACATGTCTGACGACACCAATGAGTCTTAGTACGGATGTTATTCATGTCAGAAAACGGCGCAGATTCGTATTTGACGGACTTGAATAGTGAAAGACATGGTAGCGAAGGCGAAAGAAATCGAAGCCAACGCAGCGAAGGGAATCGTCTTGACATCGCAAATGGTCAAAACACAAGATGCCGCTGAAATAGTATTGGATGATTTGTAAAACCGAAACTCCCCTAGACAACCGTGGTACATTTTGTATGCATCAACTTTATCCATCTAAAAGACTATTGCGTCTCTTCGAACGTCTATACGAGAAGTCATTTCCTCCGCGGTTACGTTCAAAAGGAACTTCGCGTATAGGTACTTGCGTCTTTAAATACCGCGTCGACGAATCGCCATCGACGTCGCTTCTATCGTTTGGATCCAACGGGGCTGGGACTTTCGCAAGTTCTTCTGGTAATCCTGCCAAACGCCTCACCAATTCGCGAGTTGACATCACTTGCTCTTCATTTCCATTTTCTTGCGCATCGCTGCTGCTATCACTATCGCTGTCGCTAGTTTTGCTACTGCTATTCATGGACATTAAAACGGCGCCCGAACCATCTTTGTAATAATTTTTCCGCACTACTTTCGGTGAAGGATAAACGAAGCCGTACTTTTCGTACAAAGCTATCGCTGCTCCGTTCCTCTCGGAAACTTCCAAGTGCAACTCGTTTCCAGGACCTGCATTTACGGCTGCATCGAGAAGTTGTCTCGCGATGCCTCTTCTTCTCTGATCACTCCTCACCACGAGTTCCAAAATCTGTGTCTCCCCTGCGACGAGCCAACAGACGATAAACCCGAGCACTTTTTTGTCGTTGCTTTCTGTTGCGAGTTGCTTTTTCACCTCTTCATCATCGTCGTCGTCGTCGTCTTCAACGGCTATGAAAACGCGAGATATATCTCTCCCTAGCTCTTCTCTGATTTGCTCTTGCGACCAGGTTATCTCTGGAACATTCTCCGCGCATTCGAGAAGAGCATTTTCTACGAATGCATTTCCCCTAACTGCCTCCTCCACTCTCGTTTCTTTCAACGACGACGAAGAAGAAGAAGAAGAAACAACGGCGTTATTTGTTGTCAGCGATGCTTTTGCAAGAATGCGGAGAATAGGACGAGTACGACGATGAAGCGTTCGATGCGTATCACGAGAAACGAGAGTCGATACTAGAGACGCCAGAGATTTCATGTTCTCGCTCGCTGTTGCGTTATTGTTCGTGGGTACGAATACAAAATTTTATGACGCACAGAAGTAAACGAAGTAGGGGAGTATGAAGAGTTTGTGACGTTTAAGATCAGAAATACTATATATTTAAATCAAAGTTCCTCGTGCCGCTCTTCCGCTAAATCGCCGGGGAACTGCTGCTCGGCTTCCTCGGCTTGACAGAAATGAGGCACGCACAGAAAGTCTACCATCTCGTGCAGCCCAGGGGTACCTAATTCAAACGTATGATCGACGAGAGCGTGGAACGCGCGGTCCATTCGCCTCTCGTCCACCTCTACCTCTACTTGGACGTCTTTGCCTTCTAGTAATATTCGCCCTCTCTCTTTACTACCGAAGAGTATCACGTTGCACGCATCGCAATCTGAATCTTGCAAATCATATCTCCTCTTGACGTCGTAATTCGAGCACTTCATGCACGCGTGTAATAACGTGTCGCGTATTTTCGGTTCGCTTCTTCCGTGTAAGAGTTTTCGTTTTCTCGTTTTCAGTTCTTTCGCGTGATGTTTGGCCAACTCCTCTTCGGATTCTATGGTATCGACGACGTTACTCGTGGTTTCTTCTTCCCGTTCCATCTCGACTAACTCGGTGTGAAGAAATCTATTCACTCTCACGCACGCGTTGCAATCGATAACGTTTCTGTGCACGCCATTGACCCGAGCGCGAAGATCCTCTCTGAAGTTCCTTGTCACTTTTTCTGGTTGCGAGTTCTTGTTGGTGACGACGGGAATTTCACCGCCACTCGCGGAAACGAAAACAGAAGAGAGAAGACAACTCATCGCGACGACCAAACGCAGCGAGTAGAGCGAGGATATCGAGCGAGGAAGCGGCAGCAGGATGCGCGAGGTCATCCGCGCCTCAGGCGAGAGGCGAGATGAAGCGGTCCTTCGTTCCCTCATTTTTTCTTTGCGTAAAAGGAAGTTGTGAGATATTTCTAACCGCTTTTTCACTTTTTTTTCTTGTGTGATGGTGATTCGCGCGTAACAGATATTAACAACAAGAACAAGAACAGCAAGCACTGCTCCGCGGCTTGTGCCGCCACATCTCCTTTTCTCTCTCTCTCTCTCTCTCTTTTCTTTCTTCGCAGTTCGTGTGCACATATATATATATTCCTTCTTATTTACTCACTTTACTTCAACAACAATACCTTCAATAGAGCCATGCGCACGAACAACCCGTTTTGCGCTTGGCGGAAATAGGCGCTTCTTTTATCACCATCAACCGCTGGGTCGATCTCATCGACTCTCGGTAAGGGGTGCATCACGCACGCTGTATCTGACAACGCATCCATCACGGATTGGTCGACTATGTACTTTCCTTTTGCCTTTTCATAATCATCCAATCTGTCGCCGAAGCGTTCTTTTTGAATTCTCGTCTGGTACAACACGTCCACTTTCTTCGCCGTGGCAATTAAATCCGTACTTTCCGTCCATTTCACGCCTCGCTCGTCCAAAAACAACTTAATGTCATCTTTCATTTTAACGACGTCTGGGGCCACGAAGAAAAATTCCACGTCGTCGAATTTCGTCAACGCCATAGCTAAACTTCTCACGGTTCTCCCGTTGGCCAAGTCGCCGACGAATGCTATTTTAAAACCATCCAATCGACCAATCTCTTTTTGAATAGTATACACGTCCAACAATGCCTGCGTTGGGTGCTGCCCTGGACCATCACCGGCGTTAATTAAAGGAGCGCGCATAACTTTCGCCGCTTTCGCCGCGGACCCGGCTTGGAAGTGTCTGAGCACGACGATGTCGCTGTAGCTCTCCACCGTGCGCATGGTATCTTCCAACGTTTCACCTTTCGCCGCGGAGGAGTATTCGCCGGCAGATTCCGTGGATACAATTCCTCCACCTAATCTTCCCATGGCAGATTCAAATGATAACCTCGTACGCGTGGACGCTTCGTAAAACAGCGTTGACATTAAATAACCTTGCAGCATCAAAGAGTCCTTGGACCCGGGTTTTACTTTGGCCATCTCGTCCGCGATTGTGAATAACTCTTCCATCATTGGACGATCAAACTGACCGGAATCCACGCAGTTTTCCAACGTTTGTAAACCCGACGAATATTTCGCCGCTATAGTTTGTCTCCCATCTCCTTTACTTCTTCTGCTACTACTTCTTCTCGTTTTATTATTATTGTAAAAAATGTTGTTGTTCGTTGAAAGTGTGTTCAAATAAGAACGAATTTTTCTGTTGTTTGTCGCGCCGGCGCCGACGGCGAACGCAGACGATCTCATCGTCGTCGCCGTCATCGAGTGATGCTGAATGTTGAACATTACTCTCTTCTCTTTATCGTTCTCTCTC
>JACLAB010011442.1_pt1 | contig 13203 bp, 25 predicted proteins | sample 8027921 | NCBI WGS metagenome assembly JACLAB01 (sample SAMN15725117, study PRJNA655200) | protist metagenome | isolation source: fluorescence activated cell sorting (FACS) single amplified genomes of... | place: USA: West Boothbay Harbor, Gulf of Maine | collected 2000-07-19
ATTCTCATCGTGCCAGACATGATAACCACCACCGGCAGGAGTCTTCTGTATCTTTTGTGCCAGTGAATAAAATGGTACAGTAGACAGATGACCAAATACAGTAGTATACTCCTCTAGGCATTCAAACAATACTTCATTCATTTGTTTAGATACTGGTCCATCTAAACTTGGACTCATATCTATTAAATCTACTGCCCAATCAAACCTACCGGCATTCTTATTCTGAAATTGATTATCCTCACAATAGACTGCATTAATATCCTGATAGTAATCAAAACACCTTATAATCTCATTACAATACTCCGTAGAATATGCACATGAGTATTCTCCAATAAAGTCAGAATACCTTCCCTTTAATTCAGTTGATTCGTTCATGTTTTTCAATTAGTTCTTGATACTCTGGATACTTCTCTATTATAACATCTTTTAATTCATTATAATACTTACTCTTCCATTCTTCATCATTTGATATCCACTTATCTAATGGACAATCACTCCACTGATCTTTTATCTTATGGGGTAAATAACATCCACATTCCTTACATCCTTCCTCCGGTTCATCAAAGTGTTCACATGCATGACAAATACTCCACCGTTCTTTTTGACAGTTCTTAGATGAATCAAATAATGTTTCTCTCTCTTTGAGAAAAAATTCATCCATAAATTTAAATATTAGTTCATTTAACATAATAATATTTCATTTCATATTATATATCAACAATACTACCCTTTACAGTATTGCTCGTATAACTTGCCATCACGGCATTCTTCTTTTGAATTGCAATTCCGGCAGTACCACTACCTGCCTTTCCCCAATCTCCACCACTGTTTCCAGGATTTCCACTGTTTCCTGTTGAAGTACCTCCACTACAACTATTCGTGTTTCCATTATTTCCACTATTTCCTTTTAAAGTTCCAGACTGATAACTAAATCCTCTACCACGTCCTGCACTACCACCATTACCACCATTACCTCCTGACTTATTATAAGGAGTGGTTTCTGAACATTTAACATTCCATGTACGATAACATATATAATTACCACCATTGTGAAGATCTCCACCATCACCTCTTCTTGTTCCACTCCCACGACAACGACTCCTAATCGAACTTGCTACTGGATTACCTCCAACCTGCCTAGAACCTCTTCTTGATCTACGACATGTTTGACCAGGTTGTGCATCAAGATAGTTTGCACATTTAGTGTCTTCTCTACATTGATTGTTTTGAACTGTAAAAGTAGTAGTACTACTACAACTCAAGCTACTTCCACTATTTCCGGCATTTCCTTTAGTTCCACTACCTCCTCCGGCAAAAATTGATCCTCTTGCATAAATCTCAACAGGTGAGTTTGTTTTTGTATTATTCACATACAGTGCATCTCCTCCTCTACCTCCACCTGAGACAGTTTCTGCCACATTAGCACTAACATTAAATAACCAACTCCTGGCAAATGTTGCCTGCTTTCCACTTGTTAAACTATTGGACATTTGAAATGCCACTGCCTGTCGCGTATTAGTGATCGATTTTGGATAACCTGGTGCTAAGCTTATTGTACCTCCCGCATTACCACCAGATGCTCTGGTACTCGTATCTGAAATCGATGCCGTAATTACTGGATTGGATGCCGCTCCCGTTACGTCAATATAATATCCGAAACTTCCTGGGGGATAACCTTCGATTCCACCAGAAATGGCATCGGCACTTACATTAACTAGAAAATTTCTTATTAATGTTGCCTGTCTTCCTGCTCGTACACTATTATCCATATCAAAAGAAAAATCCCATAAAGTATCACTAATTTTTTTTGGATAACCTGGTGCTAATCTTATTGTACCTCCATTATCTACTAAACCACTTGCTCTGAGTTTTTTATTTACTACAGTGCCACCAATAGTTGGATCAGTAATCTCTAGCACAGTATCTCCAGATACACTAACATAATACCCCAAACTTCCTACAGGAAGATCTTCGGTTCCTGCTTCTTGCGCCGGAGCATTTAGAACAAGATCCCAAGTTCTGGCATATGTTGCCTGTCTTCCAGTCGTTAAAGTATTATCCATATCAAATGCCACTGCCCATCGTGTATCAGTAATTTTTTTTGGATACCCTGCTGACATTTTTATATCATAACTAGAACTAGCATCTGATGTGGGATAACTTCCTCTTTTAGTATTATCATCTATACTTCCAGTAAGAGTAAAGTTTTCAATATTCTCAATATCAACATAATACCCAAAATCTCCTACTTTTTGACCTTCACTTCCACCGGCAACGAAAGGAGAATCAACAGTATAAGACCAACTCTTAACATATGTTCCCTGCCTTCCAGTCGTTAAAGTATTATCCATATCAAAAGTAACTTCATACCGAGTACTATTAATCTTTCGCAATCTAACTAATTTTATTGTACTACTGGCACTGAAACCACTTGGTCTATTACTGGTATTTACAACCTCTGCCGAAACACTTGCACCAGATGGAAGTGGATCATTAAAATCAATATAATATCCCATATCTCCCACAGCCTGACCTTCAGATCCACCAACAACAGCAGGAAGTTCAATCGTAACCTCAAAATCATATACAAATGTTGCCTGTCTTCCAGAACCCGTACTATTGGGCATATCAAATGCAAATATCATCTCATTATCGTTATTAGGATTTTTTTTCGGATAACCTGATGTCATTTTAATGTCACTATAAGTAATATCTGCACCGGGTCTGTTATAACTTGCTCTCTTATTAGTACTAGTACTTCCTGTGACAACATCTTCAATACCACCGGATACATTAACATAATATAACAAAGATCCGATTGGATGACCCTCAGTTCCACTTATGCCAGGTGCAATATATCTTGTTACAGTAACATTTACACCTTGATTGCTACCACCTACAAGACTATTACTTTCAACACTGATATCAGCTCCATCATTTGTAACCGTTATTGTCTCACTTTGTTCTTTTTGATTTGTTTCGTTAGTATCTCCCGTAAACCACCTTGTTACCGTAGCATTTGCTCCCGTAATTTGAGGTGAGATGCTCACACTACCTTGATTATCAGTAACATTTGCTGTTCCACTTATACCTGGAACAGGTTCATCTGGAGTATTAGATGGTCGAAGATCAAATCTTGTTATTGAAATATTTTTTCCTTCAATTCGTGTAAACTCTATATCACCTTGTGCATCAGTTACATCTAACTTTTTGTCAACTATAGCATCTTGGGGTAGTTGATTAGGGTTAAATTTATCAGTATTAACATATCTTTCTACACTAACCGTTGCTCCACTAACATTATCAGTAACATCTACAACATTTTCGACTGTTCCCTCTTGTGTTCCATTATCAGTAACATCTGCCGATCCAGATATAGCCGGTACAGGTACTCTATTTCTAACAACCACATCCTCATCTTCAAATGTTGATACATTAACTGTGATACCACTAATAGAACCAAAAGATATACTCCCTGAATTATCTACTACATTTGATGATCCCCTCACAGACGTTAGATTAACATCTTTCTTTCCTCCCTCACCATAAATTTTTCCACCTTCATATGATATAGCAGGATTAGGTGCAGCAACTTCAATTTCTAAATTATATAACTCACCTCCAAATGTAAGTGCATCTTTACTAATTTCATTTGCATAAACCGTACCTGTTACATTAAATTTCTTAAGAACATTACGACTTAAATTTCCATTCCATGTTGTTGTATCACTATCAAAATATGCTAGTTCCTCATTATTACCACTCTGAATGACATTATACTCCATGACAGTATTTCTTAATGCACTCACATTCCAATTACTTTCAGAACCAATATCTTCATTTTCTGTTGCATCAGGAATTATTGGTTCAATTTTTGATGCCTTGGGTCCATCCCAATCAACATCATCACTAGTATTTCTTTTGTAAAGTGAGGCACGGACATTTGCAGTATTTCCTCCAAATTCATCTCTAATATCAGAAAAAGATATAGGACCCGAAGTACCAACAAGTTTTTCAACTTTACTAACGTTAACTGCCATGGATATGGTAAACTACTTTTTTATATTTATTGAATCAAATGGATGATTTTGAGAATATTCTTTAAGCATTGATTTATTTTTAATCGGAGCATATTTAATCGAAACCGTAAATCGATGATCATTCCGAAATGATGTCGCACGATGTAATATCATACCATTAAACATTACTAATCGATTTGGTATCGGAAGAACTCCGTAAATGTTATCGTCCACACAAAACTGTGTCTCTCCTCCCTCTTGCAAATTCCATTCACTATTCACATAATGTAAAAATGTTAATCCCTCTCCATCGGTATGAAAATATGGATTTTCATTCGGAGCAAAACAATTTATATACATCCGGTATAATATCATGTCCGAAAGAAATGAACACTTATCCATTAACTTCTTACGAAATAACTTATATACAAATTCTGTTTCTGGTATGTTATGTATCATTCCAGTCACAATACCATCACCATTATCACTCTCACCATAATAATACGATGCATCTAAACAATAATCACTAACAATTTCAAATTCTTTTTTATCTAAAAAATTATCATCAAAGTTAATTTGCATGTGTTTCGTCTCCGTATTGATTTATCCTAATGTTAAATGATATTGATATTCTTGGATTATCTGGTGTTGGATCGGATTTATCTACAAAATGTTTCAAGTATGATGGGAACATTAATAAATCACCCTCAAGAATATTTGCAGGCCATTTATCTTTATAATAATTCGAATCCATCTCTAATGTATTATATCTCATTTCATCTATCGGATCAACAAATACTACAGGTTTATGAACCTCTGGATCAAATTTTAAATAATGAATACAAGAAAAATGTGCTCTTTTCAAAAAAATACTAGGAGTTGTATGTGAGTGTTCTTCCTGAAATTCACCTTTTGAGTAGACATTTAACCAAATATCCTCAAATTCAAATTCGACTGGTTTATCAAAAAATTTAGTTACATATTCACGATAATACTTGACAAATACACTATCTTCATGAAATAAGGATGAATTTATGTCATCAGAGTCAAATGTGGTAAAAAGATTATCTGTCAACCATCCACCAGGAACCTCTAAATTTTCTTTTTTATAAAGATATTCAATTTTATCTAATGCATTATCTAAAATTAATTCATTTTCACGTATATTTGTTTGAAAAATATGTATGGGAAACAGTACCTTCTTATAATGATTCATAAATGCTCTTCCGACTTTTTACATAGGTAAGTTCTTTCCATTGATGAGGAAAACATAATAATAAAGTATGAATATACTTATGCTTCTCTTCTCTTGTATACTCACAATTAGGTTTAGGTTTCACTCCTGTCTCAATCGTAATATAGGCACTATCAACAAAGTATACCCATCCTTCATGTATAATACCGTTCTTATTCCATTTTACATAATCATTGATCTTTGGAACGTAACTCATGAGAACAATACTGCTTCTAATGGATTTAGGTTCTTTTTCATTGAACTATAAGGAGAAGTATCCTTAATAGACACTTCTTTACCTACCTTCTTTGAATTGATTGGTGCATAATACTTCCCCTTCTTTGATGAATAGAATCCCCATATTGATTTAGGTGGTGTATCTCTATAAGAAAACAATCCATGATTGATTATCCATATTGCATCATACCTTGCATTAAATGATTCAAATGAATAAGAAAAACCCTCGGGTGGTAGATGTGGGAAATCAATCATTGGACTCTTACAACCTTTAATCGTTTTGGACTTGTACCTTCATTCAAATGCCCCTCATAATGTTTGAGACATTCTTCCTTTGTTAAGGGTTCCGTAATATCAACCCATCCCACCGTTTCTTTTTCCTGCAGTTTATAAAGTTCTTCCATAAAGATTAAGTGCAGAATACTTCTATTATACCACTTTCGTAATCATCCGCCAACTCCAACTTAGTCGCAGTAATAATCTTCTCCATAATCAGATGTCCATAATTCTTCTGCCACAGATGAAATGATTCCTCATCAGATAACAATTCAAGGGCTTCTGTATCATTCTCTGCAATCAATGTAATTAACCCTCCATACTCTGATGCTGGAAATGGCACCCAGTAATCAACAACATACAAATACCTTTTCATAAGAACTCAGCAGTAAAGTAATCAACAGTCAGTTCCATCTTAGCAGCAGTGTTTTCAATAAATTCATCCAATACCTCAGGTGCATCTTCTTTGACCACATGATACCATGAATACCATAACTCTGGATTGGTCTGTGGAGTGACTGGTTTAGAAAGATGGTTCAACATAAGATTCATAAGTGAGTTCAACGTTTGATGTGTCTAAGGTAACATAATAATCATATAACCGATCATATAAAGTATCAAGACTACCCGATGATCGATTAATCTGTATCTCATCTCTACTCTCCACTAATTCAAGAGCCTTGAGTATAATATCCAACTCATGCACATTCAGTTCAATATTAGTCTCAGTCTTTTTCATTCAGTAACTCCTTTAATTGCCATATGGTTTCTTTCATTGTATCCCGTGCATAACCGGTCGCATAAGGATAACCTTTATTTTTATCCTTACCGACATCATAACATACTTGAATGGCATCTTCAAGTCTTTCAATCATATGAGATACATTCATGATAATTCAACTGGTTGTGATTTGAAATACAGTCCGGCAATTTGCATCATATCAATTAATTTTGATTGTATCTCCTCTAATTGTTCTGCATCCACATCATCATCCCAAAAATCTACAATCTCAAACTCATCAAAATTTAATACTAACTTATCAAATGAGGCACGGAATAATTCACCCTCACTACAAACCGTATACATGCAATCATGTTCCTCAACTGTCAAAAATACACCGGAAAAAGTTAAATCAGTCATTAGAAATCAAGAGAGAGTTGTTCAAATTCAAGATGATCACAGCATGAATCATCATCATGCAAATCAATCATGTCAGTGTCTGTGTGCTTAAAGAGTTTATCAAAGAGAAAATCGACAAACTCTCTGTTTTCTTGTTCCATCTTTCTCTTTGACGACGTGCTTCTCTTGCTGTTGGGGTTATGGACTTGGTTTCGCAACTTTGTGATGTAGAAATTTTCATCGTGTTTGTTGAATCGTCGAATCGTAGTAGTTCATCATTTTGGTGTCACGTTCTGCAAGGAAGTTAAGATAACCTCCAACTGCAAGACAAACAATAATACCTGAAAGTCCGTATTGAATTACTTTCATTTAGTAAAGTTCGGTGGGTTCAACTGTCTCATTCACAACATCCAACCATTCAGACCATACATTCATTGCATGACCACTGTCACCACTCTTTGTCCATTGTGAGATAAACTTGAAAGCATACTCCGCACGGGATTCTGGTTGAGTAAGTCGTGCTTTGAGTTCGGGTGACATCTTCATGGGGTTGGTTGCTTATGTGCTTATTATAGAGCATCCTGAGAGGGTTTCAAGATGCTCTGTGACACTTTACCATCTGGTCTGGATCAGTGCTGAATTGAACAGTTGTGGTTCAACATGCAAATCAGTTACTTCATAACCATAACCCTCAACACGATTATTAACCTCTTTCTCAAATGATTCTTTATTGATATATGATTTAGATTGCATATCATTACTGAATGTAACAGTCTTATACATCAGACGCTCACTGATCGTATTATCGGCATACTTCACCGGATAGAAGTCAACAACCATGTTTCCGTGCTTGGCAGTGAGTTGCATGTAAGTGGTGTTCCCTTGATTACCTCTGTATTATAAGGCATCCTGGTGGGGTTTCAGGACACCCTGTGCCACCTCTTCAACTGTCAGAATAATGGTGCCGCCTGAGTTTTCTTGTCTACCGTTGGTGGTGTGTATAATTCAGGTGTTCCAATCTTACCCAATTCATTCTCCAATCCGACTGGTTGACCAAATCCATAATCATACTCTAGGGCATCTGCACAGACAAAATGAGCATGATCAACCGAAACACCCAGTCTATCACACATCTCAGTATGATTATCTTCCATAAGTTCTATCCCATAGAGCATACAATCATTGATATGTGATAACTCATGATATTTCAATAATTCTGTTTGCAGAGCCAATAGGAAGTTCCCTGACCCTGCTGCCGGATCAAGAAATGTACTATTCTCATCTTTCAGGACAGATTCAGGAATCTCTGATACCATTTGAGCACACAGTTCCATGGGTGTGAATACCTCACCTGTCAAATCAATGCGATCATTAGACCTTTCAATCTCTGATCCAACTATCTCATTGTGAGTATTCTTACTTAGCATTCTGTTCACTTACGATGGTGCGGAGGTTATTCCAGAATACCACATTGTTGTCAACACGTCGTTTAATCTGATCTCTATTAATACAATGAAAACCTGCCATTGCATGGTTACGATGAACGCCTTTACAACTAGTGATAATAATAACATTTTTTCCGTTATATTGTATTCCTTCAGCAAGAGCACATCCAGCAATATTAGCAACGTTGTCCTCGTTATTCAACTGAGCATTAAAATTTGCCTTGAACTTAGACTGAATAACATTAGGCAATCCGTCTAATGTGCTGATGCCACGTCCATCAATACCACGGTCAACATCCTTGTTTGGTTGATAATTTGCAGTACAAGTGAGAATATGATCTCCATTAAAGAACTTGAAGAAGTATTCAACGAACCATTCAAATCCGTCTCCCATAAATTTCAATGGTTCGTAAAAATCAGGATCTTGTTTCTTACCAACTGCCACCAACTTTTTCAGAAATGGGTCTAATGTGTTCTCAGAAATTAGAGAATCAATCTCTTTGCAATTGTAACCAAATTTATGAGTCAGTTCCATGAATTCAACCAAGTTGCTTGATAGTTTGAGGATAATACATATTTGCCCACTTATACTGACGCAAGACTTTTTGCACTTTCTCGCTGTTCAACCACTCACAAAGTTCTTCACCCTCTGAAACAGAATCAACCTCAGTCCAGATGTGAGTTTGACTCAATCCTACATTCTGAATAACAGTAAAGATGGGGTGTTTTGTAGTAGGGCACTGAACACGGATTTTGCTATTGTTCGAGTGCTGAAGATTAGTTTTCAGCACTTTTGCACCGTGAATCACATCAATCACTCCATCATCTGCGAACTTTTTCTTCTGTTGAGTGTGATATTCACAAGTCTTTTGCCACACTCTTGTGTTGAGAAAGATAGAATTGGCATCCTCAATCAGTTGAGGTGTGACAGTTTCGGGGACACCAGTTTGTGTGGATAAATCTAACTCAAAGATGTCACCCTGATAAGATTCGATGGTACAAGGTCCGACGTGATTCTTGTCAAGGACAAAACGACAGAATTGAACGCCAACACCAGGAAAATGCTTTTTAACATTAAATGACAGGTGCTTCAGATATGGTTTAACCTCTTCAAATCGTGCAGCAGGTGATGTAAACGATGCAGGCACAATCAATGACAGAACAGTGCAACGATCCCATGAGAAATCAATGAACTGTTTCCACAGTGAGTTCTTTTTAGCATCATGTTTAGAATCCTGAAAAGGTGGATTGCCAATAATAACATCAAAATCCATATCACATCTCTTGTAATTGTTCATAGGAGGAAAATAGTAGGTAACACCTAACTTTGCACATCCACCCTTAATAGTATTATAATACCTTGCTTGCGATTGTGTCAAGTTTTTATGGTCATTCTCAAGATAAACAATGTTATTATAACCGTGCTCAATAAGTGTCAAAGTCAGTGTCAAGAAAGTATCAAAAACACCAATCTTTGCATCTTTAGGAATGCCATACAATTTCAGTTGTCGCACCATTTCTTGTGCCAATTCTTCAGCAATTGGTTGCCTAGGATCGACAGGTTTGATGCCTTGATTGTAATATTGTAGTAATGCCTCCTTTTTTTGTGCGTAGGTTGCTTCGATTACAACAGTCATTTGCTTTTCTTGATTACTTTGTAATTATAGCAGAGCACACCACCCACCGAGGAGATGGTGTGACACTTATTTATTGGCACAATCAACCGAAAATGTCCAGAGGATTGCCACTAGACAGCAGTTCTTCAATAATCGAAGAATGCTGCCATTCAATCTCATACTGTAAGAGACGTTTCTTAAGATCTTCATTGAGATTTTCAATTATTTCTTCATCCTTACCACGACAGGTTGTTTCAATCAACATCTCTTCAAGTGGCACACCTTGAGTGCGAAGTTGATTGACAATATCTGTAATGCACTTGATAGCATCATCCGAATCATCAGCATGTTTAACAACAGTCACAATACCATATTCTTTACCAGGAAAGGCACGAATCACACGACCCATTGCCTGGATTGCTTTAATATTAGAAAGAATGGGACGGATGAAAAGTGTTGCTGTAAATGCCTTAACATCGATACCCTCTCCAAGCATATCGTAATGAAGAACAATCATCTTACGATCTGGATCTGCACCCATCTCATTAAGTTTGGCAAGAAACTTACCTTTAGAACTAGGGGTGGAAATTTGAGTGCCGTTAAGATATCCACCATTTACACTGTCAACAGTAAGAAGATCGTAATGTAAAGAATTAGCCCATGAAACTATGGATTGCATACCTTGAATGTTAGCAGTGCCACGGCAAGCAACAAGAACTTTATGTGCCCTAAACTGACTATGTTCTTTTTCGTAGTGCTGTATTGCTTCCTGTAAAGTTTTAACGTCAGCAGAAACCTCATCAAGATCTCTATGCTCAACATTGGAATATTGAAGATGAATATGAGTAGGAACAATAGCTCCACACTCAACCAACTCTCCATACTTGACATTTGCGATATTCTCACCATATACAGTTACGTTCTGCATCCCCGCACCAGTAGCAGACCGACTTCTACAAGGAGTTGCAGTAAAAAAATATGCATTCTCTGCACTAGCAGAAATCTTACTTACTTCAGGAAATGCATTACGAGTGCAGCAATTATGTGCCTCATCAAAATATACAGCAGTTACGGGAATTTTAGCAGCATCAATACGCTCAAGACTCTTATATGTGGTGAAAAGAATCAGAGGTTGCTGTGCTTTCTGTGCAACAGCATAAGTATGTTCAATATCATCAATCATTGTACTTGGAAAACGTGGTTGAACCTTTACGGGATTCTTGAGGTTTCTGGGATCACGTTCCCAAAGCTTGTTCTCAGAAGATACTTGAAGATAAACAAAATCGATGTCTGATAAATGTTTATCGAACTCATTAAACAATTGCTCAGACAACAGAAGTTGAGGAGCAACAATAACAATAACATTTCCAGATGTAAGAAAACGTCGGCAATCATTGATTATTACAAAAGTCTTGCCCCCGCCGGTGCCGCAAGTGACGTATCCTTTCGTACTACTCTGCATAGCATCAAGCATGGTTTGCTGATAAGGACGGAGTTTCATGAGTGTCTGTTGATTACCTCTGTATTATAATGCCACCAGACGGTTCTGAAACCCCTGCTGTGATACTTGTTCGACTGGCACACCTTCTTTCTCATTTAGCCACTGATCGTATAGCCTTATTTCTTCCTCCCGTGCCTCAATTTCGTGTGGTTGATCCCAATAGTCGTAATTTTCCACCGGTTCTTGTGAATAACACATTTTTCCATGATGAAATCGCAGAGAACCACCTACCCACTGTGCCAGATGGGTCAATTCATGAAAAAGAGTTTTTATATACAACTCCTCAGACATACGGGACTGAAGTTCAATTAAGAAGTGTCGTGGACGATAGCAACTGCCAATTATAGCACAATACCCAACAACTTTATCACGTTTGAGACCTTTATGTTCAATCTCTACTACGATCTTATGTCGTGGAAAATATTCATTCAAAAACCGATAGGTAATATTCTCACACCGTTTTTCAGAATAACCGTATCCACTATGAAAGATGTAAGACATGTTCCCCAATGTAAAACCCAGATAAAAGATGATAAAAATAAAAGTTTTTCTTTAGCAGTCATCATTGTCAGTATCAAACATTAGAATGTAATTAATTCCGGCACCAACAATAGAACCGGCAACCCACCAAAGGATAAATGTCATTAGTAATTCTCCATAAGTTTTTAGTATAATTTATAATATTTCATGCTGGTTTTACACTCCATTCATCTGTTGGAACCATTGTATCAATGACATGCTTAACATTTTCGATTCCATAAACTACAACCTCCTGAGTTGAAGTGTAACCATTTTTCTTCTCACGTTTCCATGAGACAATCCATCGATCACATGATACTTTCATCATCCATGATTCTCCATAAATTCGTCAAGAGTGTAACCTTCTCCAGTTGATGTTTCTTCAATCAATTGTTCGATTGTAAGTTCTTCCATATCTTTACGATATTCTTCTGGTGTCGGATCTTCTGGGTCATAATCGTCATGACAGAGATAGTCCCACTCATGCACCAAGGCATCAATTAATTGTTCTTTAGTATACTTCATATCAAGCACCCTGATAGTATGCGTTACGGTAGAGATAACCACCAGCCCAATCACAATTCTCCAACACAAACTCACGTTCTTGGATGATCAACAGATTGAAACGAACACCTTTTGCTGGTGCTTTGATTGATGCTGCCTTGTAAACTTCACCGGATTTCTTGTCAATGAAACAGTGAACTGATTCAATCTGACCATCTATACACTGCATCACTTTATGATACTTACGACCAGAAATCAGTGCATAAGAATAGTTGCGACCACTATTTGGATACTGACGTTGATGACTTTGTTGGAGAGCATCACAAAGCATCATACCATACTTGGTGACATTCAGTTGAATGGTGTTCTGAGCGTCTTTCTGAGCAACGTAGTCGGTGAAGGTGGCAGTCATGGTGTTTTCTGAACTGTGTTCAGTATAAAGGATTTTGGTGGGGTTTGGTAGAGCAATCATGACACTTTACTAACTGGCACAGAAAGAGTTGCTTCAACTTCTTTAATGTTCAAACCACAGAGTTGATTGTAAACTCGATTGACAATGAGATCGGTGGCTCTCTTAGCACGACTGGTCTCATACCAAATAGTCGTGCAACCATCATAGGTCTCAACACGAATACGGTAGGTCTTGGTGGCAGTCATGGTGGTTTCCTTGCTTACTTTGTTATTATAGGGCATCCTGAAGAGGTTTCAAGATGCCTTGTGACACTAGTTCAA
>JACLAB010011423.1_pt1 | contig 13201 bp, 23 predicted proteins | sample 8027921 | NCBI WGS metagenome assembly JACLAB01 (sample SAMN15725117, study PRJNA655200) | protist metagenome | isolation source: fluorescence activated cell sorting (FACS) single amplified genomes of... | place: USA: West Boothbay Harbor, Gulf of Maine | collected 2000-07-19
AAATGAAAATACTTTTAATACTTTTAATATTATCAAATTGTGTAGTAATTCGTGAACCCTACGAAATACCTGAAAATAAAAAAAAGTTAAATAATTATATACAAGATGTAGAATATTATCCTAAAATTTTTAGGGTTTACAATGTTCCCTCGTATAATGTTTACTACAAATAAAAATATTAATAATAAAATGATATGTTAGAAAAATTACCAAAAAACACACAAAAAAGTATTGAAGAGTTTATAAGAAAGTATTCTGTCAATCCTGATCAAGAGCAGCGTTCTAAAATACAAGTCGCAATTAAAAACTTCAATGAAAGATCAAAGTTATTAAAAGATGAATTAAATATAATAGAATTAAAACTAAGTATTGCCAATATTTGCAATTTACCTGAAAAAAATAATCATGAAAAAAAAAGCAAGTAAACAAGAGCAGGCTTATATGGGGCTTCCCTGATGATTATGTTTCTATGGTTAGCAATACGCAAGGCTACAAAGGGCTAGGCAATAGTTTTACTGTGCCAGTAATTAAACACTTAATTCAATCAATAAAATGACAAATAAAAACAAAGTATTAAAAGACTTATTAGTAAGTTATGAGGGGTTTTTATGTTTCTTACATAATAATCAATATAGACTTAAAAAACATAAAGATTATAGAGATTTTGTATTAGATCAGTGCAAAATAAGAATTGACGAATTAGAGAATTTTTATAGTGAAATCATTGAAGAAGATGATATAACGGATGAATTTTGGGATAGGTTTCATTTATTCTTAAAAAAAGAAGATGACTATGAAGAAAAAGACAAGTAAACAAGAGCGGGCTTATATGGGGCTTGTAGCTGAATTAGGCTGTATAATCTGTGGAGGAATACCAGAGATACACCACAACACTAAAAACAGGGGTTACGGTGCTAAATCTAGCAATTATGATATAATACCTTTGTGTGTTCGTCACCACCGAGGTGAAGAGGGCATCCACCATATAGGAGTTAAAACTTGGCAAGAAAAATATAAAGATCAAGATGATTTAGTAAAGGTGGTTAAAAGAAGTATTTATGAGTATATAGACTACAATGATTATCGAGAATACGAGGCGAAAAGAATTGGAAAGAGTATCGAAGAGATAGAAAATTATTTATTAAATAACCCAGCAGAAGAAAAATGAAAACAGCAAAAGAAAAGAATCAAGAAATAAATAATATTCAAAAAGAAAAAGATAAAATGGCTTCTAATGATAAATTATATAATGAAAGTATGTCAAAAGATTCTGGAAAAGATGCTACAGTGCCAAACACCATAATATCAAGATTTAAAATTCAAGGTATAATGCCTCTTGTGGAAACTCAAAAGGCTAGATATTGGTATTAATCAATAAGTTCAAAATGAAATATGATTTACTGGGAAATATAATAATTCCAAAAGATATAAAAAACTTTAGAATCCCTTATATGGGATCTAAAAACAAAATAGCTGTTGATCTATTGAGGGAGATGTTAAAAGTAAAACCAAAGGCAAAATATTTCTATGATCTTTGTGGAGTATAGATATATTTTTATTGACTAATTTGTTTCTTAAATATATTATAGTTATAAGTTATTAATCTTATAATTTATTTAAAAATGAAATTTTGTAAAAATTGCAAAAGAGATATATCTCTTTATGGTGCTTTAAATAGATATAAAACTAAAAAAGGCATTGTTGAAAAAAGGTATGCTGTAAAAGGTTTGTGTGGAATGTGTGTTAAAAGAGAATTAAATAACAACTCTTTTAAATGGGTAAGAGATGATAAAACAAAAAGCCCATTATACAGCAAATGGTCAGGAATGAAAAAAAGATGTTATAGAAAATCCTGTAAAGACTACAAAAACTATGGTGCAAAAGGAGTAATTATTTGTGAAGAATGGTTAAATAAAGAGAATGGTTTTTTTAATTTTGAAAAATGGTGCTTAGATAATGGATATAAAGACACCTTAACTATTGACAGAATAAACCCGAAAGGAAATTATGAACCTAAAAATTGTCGATTTGTAACAAGAGCAGAGCAAAATAGAAATCAAAGACCAAAAAGTAATATTGGTTTAGATTATATTTTTGATATAACTGGTTACATACCTAAACCAACTAGTAATTACAGGATATTTATAGGAAATAGAAAATCAAGATATACAAAAACACTAGATAACGCATTAAAAATAAGAAAAGAAGTTTACGGATATTAATAAATATACTTGTTTCATGAGTGAGTATAATGCACCGCATAAAGTATTATTTGAAATAGATAAACTTAGTATGCTTAATAACTCAAAAGAAAAAAAGAAAGTGGTAAAAGAAAAATTATATATTAATCAATAATTTAGTCTTCAAGCTCAAAATGTGGTAAATCATTAAATGTTTGATCTTTCATAATATTATCTGAATCCCAATCCCCACCCCAACGGATCTTTATATTCATTTGACTTGCAATCCCCTTAACATAACCAGCAAATAAAATATATCTTTTGTGATTGCTCCAATCTATAGGATAGGGGCAAACATCTACAGCCTGACTAGGTTGTAAATTATGCTTACTTTCGCCTCCACGAAGCTTTGTTAAACCTTTTTTAAAATAATACTCTTGTTCGCTGTCTGATCTATATCCACCAATAATAGAGCAGTCAAATTGTTTGATGACTTCATTAAATAACTTTTGTAATCTCTTATCGCAAGTTTTTAAATTAGCCAAAGATTGCTTAGAAAATTGATATTTAGGCTTTTTGTTCCAGAACATATTAGTTTAAGTTTTCTATTGTGTCTACTGTTATTTTTAAATTGTAATATTTAATTGTATCCTCAATTCTTTTTATGTATTTAAAATCTTTTTTAGATTCGATAATTAATGAGCAAATACCGTGCTTGCCTGTAATTCTGCTGTAGTATAATGCTTGAGATAGGCATTCATGATGTTTTTTAGCAAAATCATATTCTATTACTGAATATTTTGTTTCACAATCCACTCTGCCACCATCAACTAGAGTTTCTATACTTCCTCCAATCCTGCCACAATCAACTGTCTGATAGTCTCTTTCTTTTAATTTAGTCTTGGCGTGTGATAAGTTTGTAAAAAGGAAAAAACTTGTAAATATTAAAATAATAGAAATAGATTTTTTAATTATTTGCATTTTTATTTATTAATTTTTTCTATCCAACCCATTTTATCAAATAAGAATATCATTATATTTACAAAAGATGCAATTAATAATACTTGACTTATCAATCCTCCAAAAATATTAGCAATAAATCCAAAAAGCAATGTATTAAAAAATAAGACAATTGCAGGGCTTTCTAACAAGATCCTGATTCTGCTATCGTTTTCAAAAACCTTTCGCCAGAAAAAAGTTAATTCTGTTAAGGTATTGATATAAAAAGTATAACACAAATTAATCGTTTTTTTAAGAAAAGATTTAGCTTTACTTTTTTTTATTACTATTAAGTTATCGTCTGTCATATTAAATAATTAATTCATCGTCCATTAGAAATATCTATTATATACTATACCAACAGCATTTTTAATATTAAACTCATTATTACGATCAAACCAATACAATCCATAATAATTATTATCTTTAAATAATCCAAAACCAAGACCAGCTAAAACTGCTGATTTTTTAGTTATGACTCCTTGGTAGCTATCATATATATTAGTGTTAGATATTATTATAGTTGGTGATATATTGCCAACTGAGGAGTTGAAAGCGTAACCTGTAGAGCAACTATCGTTTAAAGTTTTTCTTTCTATTTTTCCACCAGAGAATCTTATTTTTACTGGCTGTTGAAATACCCTATTAGTTGTACAACTTATAAAAGCCTTTTCTTTAAATGTAGTTATCCCTAAATGAGCAGATTTTAATTGATCCTTTAATCTTCCAAGATGTTCATTCTTGTTTATCTGATTGCCTTCGCTATTGTAATATGTAATTGATTTACCAATAAAAGGTTTATATTTTATTTCGCTTGCATCTGAATTTTCAATTATTACTAGCAAAATAATTAAGACTATGCAATAAAGCATTGTGTTTAATACTATGTTTTTCATTATTCTTTTATTTTTTTCCACTCTCTTATACCCTTTTCCGCTGATCTGCCAATAACATAACCACCTAAGCCAATTTTAACAATACTAAATAGCTCTTCGACAATATCTGGATTATTTATTAAATATTCTGGAGCTAATCCAAAGAAGTAACTGACCACCAATCCTACTAAGGTTAGCATTACTACAGGTCGCCAATTTCTTTGTAGCCAAGACTCGCCCTGTGCTTCGGCTGTTATGATTTTAGATTGTGCTTGTATTAGCTCTTTTTGATAATCTAATAATTTAAAAGATAATTCTGCCTCTATCTTTTTAATATCTTTTTGCAGTTCTAGCTTTTCTTCGTCTGATGTGTGTACTTTATCTATAAGTCCTGTTATCGGCTTTATAACATCGCTTACTATATTAAATAAGTTCATAAATAAATTATTGATTTATAATTATATTATTTTTTATCGCTTAATAATTCAAGTAATAAGTTTTCTACATGTTTTTGATTGTTTTTATCATGTCTTTTTACTCCTTCAATTGCATTGTCAAGCTGTTTTTTTAATCGTTCGATCTCTTGCTCCTGATTTTTTTGATTGTGATTTTTTAACTCTTCAATCTCTTTTTTATTTTGTTCTGATTGCATATTTAATTTATATACAAAAAACAAGACTATTATTATAAAAGGAGTCAGTTCAGAGTTTGTGATTAATGATGCAATTTTTATTATAATGTCCACAGCATTTCATCTTTAATGTTATTGCTCAAATTTTCTAAAAGTTTTTTTATTTTTTCATTACTACATTTTTTTTCTTTGTTTGTGTTTGTTAAAATATAAACAATTATTGTGCCTCTATAATTTTTTATTACAGTAAAGCCTAAATTTTTTATTTTTCTATTTGTTGCGACTATCATATTTTGTATTGTCTTACAATTTGGTAATTGATTAATATTATCAAATATTCTAGCTTTTTTGTCTTGTGTTGCGTTTATAAAGGAATATGTGCATTTATCTATTTCTTTTTTTTCTTTGTATGCAATATTGCCCTGCTTAACATCATTAATAAAATTATCATCTATAAGTGTGAATAGTTTTGAGTAAGTGTATGTTTTAGTGAAAAATCCCTCTACAGGAATTACTGATAAATAATATCCTGAACCGCACTGTTTTAATACTTTTGTTATTTCTTTTTGCTCGTAATCATAAAAAGCTCTAATATTAGATCTGTTATAATCTAAATACAGTAAGCAAAATAAGACAAAAATTAATGAAAAAGAAAAGCAAGGTATTTTTCTCATGTTGTTATAATTCGATTATATCTGCACCCATATTTAACAATATAGAAGCAAGCTCGTTAGGAGTTAAAGTCTTTGGTAGTTCTTTTATTTTTCCTATTTTGTAATCTGGATAAGCAGCATATTTAGAACAAAAGAAATCTTTTATTTTAGATTTTTTTAAAAATGCAACTTTTAATCTTGATGGAAAAAAGTTTTCAAAATAACTAATAATCGCCTGTAATGCGTTATATTTTTTACCTAACTGATCTTCCAAAGATTTGTTTATATAGGTTGCTATAGTCTCTGAATAAGCTACATTCAGCCTAATAATAAAAACCCTCGTATAACTTTTATTATATTTTATTCTTTCGTTTGCTAGAGTCTTTATGCAACCCTTTCTTTTCCTATCCCAAAATGCACTACCTAAGCACTCGTAAATATAACCTTTGCTATATCTTGCACAATGCTCAAATTTATACTTCCTTTCTTTTATGTTTATCTCAACCCCAGTAAATCTTTGTATAATCGATCTAAACAAATATTTAAATCTAAATCTTGATTGAAAAAATATAAAATCGTTTTCCTCAAACATAATTAAGAAGTAAGTTCATTTAAAAAATCTGCAAATTCTTGCTTTTCTTCTACAGTTGCGTTTTCTATGTAAAACTCGTCGCTTTGAATATCTTGTATCATATTAATTAAGTTTTCTTTTTTTCGCTTTATTTCTTCTGGCAAAGTTTCTTTATAATCTTTTTTTGCTAAATTAAAGTTAGTTAATTTGTTTATTAGTTCGTTTTTATTTGTTAAATTTTTTAGTGTCATTTTATTTTTTATTTTTATATTCAATACCATACTCATTAAAATCTTTCATAGCCGTTTCGTCTTTACGATCACCAAAGATTAAAATATTATAAATTCCTTTTTTATCAGTTACTATTTTTACTTTTTTTCCATTCTTAGTAACCTCTCCCCAAGCCCTTCCAAAATGCTTAACAGGATTTACCCATACTAAACTATCTTTATTTAAATATTTAAAATAATCTGGTAAGTCAATATAATTTTTACCTTTTTTGCATTTTATTTGATATTTATATATATTTCCTCCTGCACTTGGAGTTTCTACAAAGTAATGTCTTAGTCGGTGAGTTTCTTTCTTTTTAGGATCAGGGTGTGCAATATCAAACGATCCTGAACCTTTGGATATTGAGCCAGTAACTTGCAAGTTTCCATAAATGTAAGTAGTTTTATTGCCGTAGCCTTGGTTGTTCATCCGTATCATTAAGTTATCGTTGTTCCAACCCTGCTCGCAGGTAATATCAATAGCTCCGTGCACAGTGTTATAATTGGGGCTGCTGTTATAAGCATATTGATAATATCGTATCATACTATAATCCCCGCCTCTAAACCCTGTTCTGCGTGCAATTAAGTTGCCATTAAAAGTAATTCCTTCAAGTTGCGATTGACCAGATGCGTCAATGTATCTATTTGTGTTTTGGTTATCTACAAACCTATTTCCCCTAATGTCATTCGCTGTATAAATAAGTTTATTTCCGTAACATCTCATATAGGTTGAATCTTCCATATTCCAACCGCCCCCATGATTATCCCAATATATACCGCTATTTCCATTGACTCTGAACCAATCGCCCATAACCTTAAAACCGTTGCTTGCCTCAACTCTACCATTGTCAGTTACCAATAATCCTGAATTACCAGCGTCATTATATAGTTTTAATCCGTTGCCATCTACTGCTCTAATTTGTGAGCTAGCAATATACTTGCTAGCATTTTGTGTCCAGTCATTTTTTACATTAATATTTTGAACGGCTGATAAGCCAACATTACCTTTCGTAATATTCATCGCTGTTTTTAGTGCTGCGACAGTTACATCTTCTACATCTCCTGAATTTGCTGATAATCTGCCCTTTACCGTGCTTGTTGAGATATGAGCTAGTTTAGAGTTAGTTACTGACTCATCTGCTATTGATGAACTAGAATTATTATCTACATAAGTTTTAATTGCCTTGGCACTAGCTAAAGTATCATCATTTGAGCTTACTGTTGTTAAATCTGTGTCTAATACTCCTGATTTAAAATTATCTACCTCAAGATTACTAATTGTTATATTATCTGCATTTATACTTGGTAATCTTGCTTCTGCTAAAGTTCCACTAGATATATTATTTGCATTGGTTGTATCTACATTTGTTATATTGCTAAGCCCTACATCGGCATTCGTTAAGTTTAATGCTGATTTAAGAGTTGTGTCAATATCTAAGTCCTCTACTACCCCCACACCTGTTGCCGTTCTCCCTTTGACCGTCCCGCTTGCAACATGAGATAATTTGGCATCAGTTACAGCCTGATCCGTAATTGTTAAAGCTGTTGAGCCTGTAACGTCGCCTGTATGTGTTGCGTTAGATATTTTTAAATTATTAACTCCTACATTAAATAAAACTGAATCTAAATCTATTGATTGATTTAAACTAATATTATTTAATTTTGTGTTGTTTGTAGCTGTTAATAATTTGTAAGTTGCTGTTTGGGATATATCATCAAGAGTCAGTCCCCTAGTTTCTGCTTGATTACTTGAATCTCCTATAAATACATTACCTAAATTTAAATTAGGAACATCATTTGTTCTTCCTGCTCCACCTACTTTTATTGATCCGTTAGAAGTATGAACCCTTTGCACCTTACCAATATTTTGTATTTTTGCTAACTCGCCTGCAGGTTTAATATTTGTTAAAGCTCCAGAAGTTGAAATATATAAAATATCACCAAGAGTAAAACTACTTGTATTTAATCCTGACAAAGTTCCAAAGGTAACTACATTGACATTGCTATTATTAGAAGCTGTATCTTTTGCCAATCCAAAGCATGGCATTTTATTTGAATCGTCTGCATCTGCTATTCCTACTATTGGTTTATTGCCTGATACATCAAAAGTTGATATATATAATGGGTCGCCTTTCGTTATATCTTCACCTGCCTTTGCCTGAAATTCTGTAGCTCCTCGCAAATCTCCTATTAAAATATTACCTTCAATTTCTCCATTAATAGATATATTACCTGTGCCTGTAATATTATTAGAATTTATATCTAAATCACCTCCTAATTGTGGAGTTGTGTCTTCTATTACATTTTCTAACTTTGTATCTTGTAGTAATTTGCCTTGGTTAGCTGACAGTGGTTTGTCTATGTTAGTTGAAGCTAAATCATTAATTACATCAGTTGACTTTAACATATTTGTTAAATCTCCTAACCTTAACCAGCTTGACCCATCGCTATAATAGACCCCTGCGTGTTTTTTATTAATAAAAGCAACCCCAGAGTCTTTTAAAACAATATAAATATCGTTTGTGCTATTTATAGCAGAGGGTAATTGAGAAAAATATTCTACCTCACCACTTATTAAAATCTGTGCTGATAATTGCGACTCTGTAATTCCTTTGCTTAATATTCCCATTTTAAAATAATATTGTTGCTACTTCATCTTTAGTAAAGACATCGCCAGTATTACTGTAATCATCGTCTAAGTGATTTGTTTTAAATTGTATAGCAACAGATGCACCATTCCAATTTGAACACATTGCTTTTATTCTCATAGTTGGGTCTTTATCAACCGTGTTAGTATCTTGAATAAATAATTTTATATTAGAAGACGGAGTACCAACTATTTTAAATTTTAATTTTTCATTTTTATTACTGTTAAATAAAAACTCTGCTCCAGATTCTGCACTGTCTATAACTTTTTTATATGTACTCATCCTTATTTATTCAAATTTAACCAAATTATTACGAATCTATTACACCACTAACAAAGCCAGGGCTAGTAGCAAAAGACAAATTCCAATCTATTAGATTGACTTCTTCTATTGTCTGTGCGTCATTTATTTCTTTTATTTTAGTAGCTTCTTTGTTATACACTAAACTTCTTTGTGTTGCAATTATACCTACAAGGCTTCTTAAATCATTTACTGTCATTGTAACTGAATTACCATAAGCGTCTAACCAACTATAACTATCTTGATCTAATATTATTGCTCCAGTCATATTACTTACTGCTTTTTCGCTAGATATAAAATCTTTATTGTTATAGCTAACATTTAGATATAAATCTGTTTCTTTAGCTGTTTGTATTTCTGCTATTTTATTATTTTTAGCTTCTTGCAATAAATAAGTATTAATCTCATCTTGAGTTACCTCCATATGTTGATCTCTAAAACTTTTACTAAGTTCTAAATAAGTTCCTTCTTGAAAAGTTATCAAGCCAGTTTCTATATTTTTTATATACATTGTTATCTTTATAATTTACTATCAATAAAACCTTTTAAATAGGTTTGAACACTAAAATTAGAGACGTTCCCCCTAACTCCTACTTGTGCCGTAGTATTACTGTAAACTTCGCTTACAGGTGAGCTAAAATTTTCGTTTTCATTAGAACCTTGACCATTTAATTGAACACTAAAATTAGAAAAAGTAGCTAGGTTGTCGGGTTTGTCTAAAGAAGATATTAAAAAATACTTCGAACCTGTGTTTGCGACAGTTCCTTGTATATTACATAAAAATAAACATTCAACAACAATACCCTCTGGTACTGGTACACCAATAGATTGCCTTGTTGTTGGTATATTTGAAGAGTAACTAGATACACTTAAACCCATATTATAGATAAATTTATAAGATCCATCGTTAAAAAAAGTGTAAGTTCCGTTTCTAATATCTCCTGCTCCATCAGTCAATAAACTTGCAATCCTTTTTTTCTTAGTATATCCGCTTGGCAAAGTAGGACTTGTTGCAGAGGTGGAAAATAAATAATCAGATATTGTTAATGTAGGATTATAGATTGCAAATAAATAATAAGTGGCATCTGCCGTAACTGTGCCAGTATCTAAACCGCCAACATTATTTCCTACTACCCAAGCCGCATCAATCTGCTTTGTTAATGCCGTTGCTACCGCTTGACCTGAACCATCATCAAAATTAAAATTACCAGCCGTAAAATCAATATCATGATCTGCATCTGTACCATTTGAAATTGTTATTGAATTTGGTAATAATGATTGACCAGCTGTTGATGTTGTTGATGTTGTTACTGGATTCTTACCTATTAAAACAAAATCAGTTCCATCATAAATAACTTTATAATATTGATCTTGCTGTAAATCTCCTGCTTCTAAGTCTATCTTAGAACCTGCTCCATCATATTTTTTAATGTTTTTAGCTGCTACCGCACTAACATTTAAAGTTGATGCTCCTGTATTATCTACATTAACTTTTAGGTTAAATTCTGATCCTGTAGCGTAGGCTTTGATAGCAGGTAATGGCGTTGCTGTGTAGGTGTCCGCTGAACCTCCAAGAGTTCCTAAAGTTCCAAATGAGTTATCTTGCACTTGACCTAAAGCAATTGAATCAGTCCTTGCTGAACCGTTAGCTAATGTTGTTATTTTCTTACTATTAAAAGGTATGTTGGCTGTGATTGTTGTTTGACCGTCTTTTGCTATTGAGTTTGATAAACCTGTTGCAAGTCCGTCAAATTCTCCGTCCATTCTTGAGGCTTCGATGTCAATTCCATTTCCTGCATCTGTTGCCCAATTGTAAATTCTATTAAATGTTCCTGATCCGTTTCTTGGCATAATTTTATAATTTATTTTCTAGGTTATGTAAAATTAGTTTAAAAGTCAATTACAATCCCACCTTTTTAAAGCTAATCCTTTTCTAGTTAGTTTTCCATTTTTAGAAGTTGCTCCTTTCATTCCTGACATTCTGGCACAAAAAGACTTTCTTCTTCCGGCTGCTGTTTTACTTTTGCTTGCTTGCTTAGCAGTAACAGGTGCTTTTAAATTGCTTCCAGTTGCTTTGTTATACTTTGCTCTACCTTTGGCTGTCAATCCTCCTTTCTTAGATTTCTCTCCTCTTCCTACTGACAAATTAACTGATTTCTTTCTCATTTCTTTTTGTATGGCTTAGCTGTTTTTTTAGCTTGTTTAAATGCTTTCGCTGTTGGTGCACCTTTAGCACCCTTTTTTCTCATAGTTTCGCCGCTACCAGCTTTTATTCTTTTCTTTTTTGCGTGTATGTTTGCGTATAATCCTTTTGGCATAATTTAATTAATTGTTGTTTAAAATAGGCGCTTGTATTAAAGGAGCTAAACCTATTTTATTATTTTTTTGTTTTGTCGTCTTTACTCCTTTAACTATTTCATTCATAAGTTTATCCGTTTTACGAGTTTGTATTTTCTCAGCAATTTTTCGTGCTGTTTGAGTTGTAGCTATACCTGCAGCAGCTCCAGGAATACCACCGCCTGCAAAACCTAAACCACCCCCTATAAATCTATTTCCTAAAATATTAAATATATTTTGCACTGCCCCAGTTTTAGCAACATCTTCTATAATCTTTTTTTCTTGAGAAGAAAACCCTCGAAGTTTTTTGTCATTATTTAAAAATGTACTAAATTGTCTCTGTAAAGATTTTGCGGAGTTTTCAGCATCTAACCCCTTTCTTACCATTTTTTCTACTTGTTTCAGTTTTAATGATTTTGACCATAGTTTTGTTGCATCTCTATAAGTTTCAAAACCCTTCCCCCTTCCTATTAAGTCTTGCGGTTTCGCTTCTTCGATAGAGCTTCTAATTACTTTTTGTATATCCTGAAGGGCTTTACCGTTAGAGTCCACCTTACCAGTTGCCATATTAAAAGAATCGGCAATGTCATCAGTTAATCCTTGATCTAGTTCTTCTACTTGTTTTAATGTAAGTTTTTGATCTTTAAAAACTTTAGAAATGTCTTTTATTCTTTTGCTAGAAGATTTTTCTCCAAATATCTTATTAACAAGTGGATCTTTTTTTCCTAACTTTGATATTTTATCTATTAACTTATTGGTAAATTTAGAAGATAAGACCCCCCCTTCTTTTTCTGCTGTTTTATAAGATAAGCTTGCTAACTGTTTTAACTCATCGAAGTTAATTTTATTTAAATTTTTATTAGCTATAATTTTTAAGTCTTTTTTTGGTAAGATTTTTTGTATAGTTTTACCTGCAACATTTATTGCCTTTTGACCTACTACCCCACCAACTGCTCCAGTTACAACACCAACTCCAGCTCCTTTAATTTTCTCTCCTTGTTCAGCAGTTCCTGCTCCATACAAAGCACCTGCTCCTGCTCCTGCACTTGCTACTGATAATTTCTTAGGTAAGTTTTGTAGTTTTTTTACCCCCATTGCCGCTTTTCCTGTTCCAATTGCACCAGCTATTTCCCCTGATAAAAATGTCTTTGGATAAGATTCTTTTGCTAAATTTAACTCTTTTTGAGATTTATCTTGCTCCATTTGATAAATTTCTTTTAAAGATTTATCTGCTAGTCCTTTTGTATCGTAGCCTAACTGTTCAGCTAATTTTGAAGCTCCATAAATAAAAGGAGTTGTAATCCCAGATATTATTTCATCACCAAATCCAAAGGTAGCTCCCTGTCCAGCTCCTGCTATAGCCGCTTCTGGTTGAGTTATTGTTTTTTTATTAATTACTTTTTTTTGAGGTTGGTCAAATTGTTGTTGTGAAGCAAATTTCATTACTTGATCTTGTGTAGTACCTTCTGGTACTTCAAATTTTGCTATCCTTCCGTCTGGTAACTGTATTCTTGCTATTGGCATTATTCAATTCCTAAAAATTTGATTCCTGTTGCTGGAGTTTGTTTTGTTGTTTTTTTATTACCTAAAAACATTTTAACATCTTTTGCGATAGATTGTCTTTCATTTTTTTCTATCTCTGGTTTTTTTATCGCACCACCTTCTTTTTCCCATCTTTCTTCTTGGTATTTTCTCCAAGATTTTGCAAAACTCTCATTTGCTTTGTTTTTTTCTAATA
>JACLAB010011223.1_pt1 | contig 13197 bp, 8 predicted proteins | sample 8027921 | NCBI WGS metagenome assembly JACLAB01 (sample SAMN15725117, study PRJNA655200) | protist metagenome | isolation source: fluorescence activated cell sorting (FACS) single amplified genomes of... | place: USA: West Boothbay Harbor, Gulf of Maine | collected 2000-07-19
CACAGATGGGATAAATTCAAAAACTTGAGACAAGCGATCGAAGACAACGAAGAAGGAGGGATTGAAGGTTTCTCCAGAGGCTACGAGAAGATGGGTTTCAACAGAAACGAGGAAACCGGAGAGATTACGTACAGAGAGTGGGCGCCGAACGCGAAATCGGCGTGCTTGTTTGGCGACTTCAACAACTGGGCCACCGACGCGAACGGAGTTTGGATGACCAAAAACGATTTTGGTGTGTTTGAAGTGACGGTACCGCCGAATGCGGACGGGTCGCCGGGTATCCCGCACGGCTCGAGAGTGAAGATTCATTTGGAAACGCAAGACGGTTCATGGGTCGACAAGATTCCGGCGTGGATCAAGTTCGCCGTGCAAGCGCCGGGGAACATTCCTTTCGATGGCATTTACTACGATCCGCCGAAAGAAGAGCAATACGAAATGAAATGGTCGAGACCGGATGCTCCGGAAGAGTTGAGAATTTACGAAGCGCACGTCGGCATGTCCTCGAGAGAGCCGAAAATCAACTCCTACATCGCCTTCGCGGATGAGGTTTTGCCGAGAATTAAAAACTTAGGGTACAACGCGGTCCAGTTAATGGCGATTCAAGAGCACGCGTACTACGCGTCTTTTGGTTACCACGTGACGAACTTTTTTGGCGTTTCCTCTCGATGCGGTACGCCAGACGAGTTGAAGTATTTGGTGGATAAAGCGCACTCCATGGGTATTTCTGTTTTGATGGATTTGGTTCACTCGCACTCTTCTTCGAACGTTACCGATGGTATCAACATGTTTGACGGCTCCGACGGACAATACTTCCACAGCGGACCGCAAGGCTACCACTGGATGTGGGATTCTCGATGCTTCAACTACGGCGAGTGGGAAGTCATGAGATTTTTGTTGTCCAACTTGCGATACTGGATGGAAGAGTTCAAATTCGACGGTTTCCGTTTCGATGGCGTCACGTCTATGATGTACAAACACCACGGTTTACAAGTTGCGTTTACGGGTAATTACGACGAATATTTTGGCATGGCCACGGATGTGGACGCCATGGTGTACTTGGCCTTGGCGAACGATATGTTGCACACTTTGTACGACGGTAAGGTCACGACCATCGCAGAAGATGTCTCCGGTATGCCCACGTTGTGCCGACCGGTGCAAGAAGGTGGTGTAGGTTTCGATTATCGCTTACAAATGGCCATCGCGGATAAGTGGGTCGAAGTCTTATCCGAATGGGGTTCGGACGAAAACTGGGAAATGGGCAACTTGGTGTTTACCATGGAGAACCGCCGATATGGCGAGAAGTGCATCTCGTACGCGGAATCGCACGATCAAGCGTTGGTCGGGGATAAAACGACGGCGTTTTGGCTTATGGACGCGGAAATGTACACGAACATGTCCACGTTATCGCCGGATTCGCCGGTCGTTACCAGAGGTATCGCTTTGCACAAGTTGATTCGTCAGTTCACCATGGGTTTGGGCGGCGAAGGCTACTTGAACTTTATGGGCAACGAGTTCGGTCACCCGGAGTGGATTGATTTTCCCAGAGGCGACCGCGTGGAAGCCTCGACCGGTGAATTCATCCCGGGTAACGGTAACTCCTACCACTTGTGCCGCAGACGCTTTGATTTACCTGAAACAGACCACTTGAGATACAAATTCTTGGAAGCGTTTGACGCGAAGATGAACCGCGTCGCTGGTTTCTTCAAATACATGGCGAGCGACCACCAATACACGAGCTTGAAAGACGACGGCGACAAGATGATTGCGTTCGAAAGAGGCGATTGCGTTTTTGTCTTCAACTGGCACCCAGTCAACTCGTACTCGGACTACCGCATCGGTTGCAAGAAAGCTGGTAAGTATAAGTTGGTGTTGAGTTCGGACAACCCCGAGTTTGGCGGTTGGGACAACTTGTCCACGCACCACGACGGCAGCTACTTCGCAGACTCTACCGCGCACAACGGTCGCCCGGCGAGTTTCCAAGCGTACATCCCTTCTAGAACGGTTGCCGTTTTTGCTTTGGAAGAAGATATCGAAAGAGTGGGGTACACGTACGGAGAAGAGTACGTTTCCAGAGTCGTCGAAGTCTCCAACGAACACGTATAAAAAAACAATAGAAACACACATACATTCACTTTCACACGAACAAACAGCGCGGCAAAAATATACTTTTATTAACAAAAGGGACTAATATTGTTGTAATACTCCATATCACTCAGATCTATTCTATCTTTTCTTCCATGCTATCCTTCGCCGCTTTTTTCTGCCAACACGCGTTTGAAATCTTCCTCACAATCCCCATATAAAACGCTCCTTTATTCTTAACCTCTTTCTTATTCTTATTCGTCGTGAACTTGCGAATTTCGTTCGCCGCTTTCTCGCACACGTCTCTCGGAAGCAAACCCAAAAACGACTTCAATCGATCGTCGAAATCGCTCTCCCTCAACGTCCCTTCGCTATTCTCGCACGCGTGCTTAATCACCACCTCCACATCATCTGGTGCAGTCAACACTTTCAATCCTTCTCTTTTCGTTTTCCCTTCCTCTTTCGTGTTCACTTCTTTCCCTTCCTCCTTTTTCGCGCGTCTCACCGACTTCGGTTCTTGATACGTCTTACGTTCGCATCTCTCCACCGTCACCGGTCTGCCTCTGAACAGAGTATCGTGCAACTTCATCGCTTTCTTCGCCGCTTTCGCGGTGGTAAAATCCACGAACGCAAACCCTTTAAACTTTTTCTGCTTCCCGGGCGTCCCTTCGCCGTCGCCTCCAGCCATTCGAATTTGCCCAACATCTCGTCCACATCCTTGTCTGTTCAAGTTCGCTTTCAACCACGGCGCGATATCCTTCGCTTTCGTATCGAACGGCATTTGACCGAAAAACAACGTGTGCATTTCCCCGTTCTTCTTGTCGTTGTTGTTTGTCTTTTTATCATCATCGTTTTTATCTCTCTTCTTCTCTTTTCGTTTCTTTCTTCTTTCATCTTCGCCGTCGGCGCCGTCGTCCTCTTCTCGCTCACGTTTCGTCTTCTTCTCCTTCTTCAATTTTTTTTCTCTCTTGTGCTTCTCCTTGGACTTTTCCGTCGCGAGCTCTTCGAACTCGTTCATTTTCTTCGTATCGCTGCTGCCTTCCTTCCGTTCTCTCGTTTACACGCAAAGGGCTGCGCGTGAAGAGATGATTTTTTGTGTCGATTCCATTCTGTTCAAGAGCTTTCGGGAGGAGAGGGAAAAAGGACCAACGCACACGCCTGACAAACGCCATCGAAAGAGAGAGAAAAAGCGAGAAAGGAGGGAAACGCACAGCTGTAACCGTAAACGATGATGCTTAAGTAATTCTTCTTTTAATTCTTCTTCTCTACCTAGTGAATTTCAACGCCGTTTTCTTTTAAACTTTCCAGAAGCGCGGAGAGCTTCCCGCCGAACCGTTTCCTCTTCGGCTGGAAACTCGCGCGTCGCCCGCTGTATTTTTCGTTCTTTTTCGACGTGGTCGATTGCAAGCCTTCGAAATTGATCGCATCTAACTGGATTTTCTTCAATCGTTCGGCTAAGAGTTTCCCGATGTGTTTACACGCGCTTTTATCCGACGTCGACGCGAGTCTTTCTCTTCCCTCTGCTTTTTGTTCTGTTGGGTTGCTCTTGTTCTCATCATCAGTGCTACTACTATTACTATTATTATTTTCTTCGTCTCCTATCTTCCTCCTCGCGATCCTCGTCCTATCCTCTAACGTGGACGCCGAAGCGACGATGTGCCCGTCCGCCGGTCGAACGACTCGGCCAACCACGTGGCGGTTGCTAAAAAACACCTGCAAACGATGCGCTACTTTTCCCCCGATTGATGCGACTGCCTCGGATGATGATGACATTCTTTATACACACAGAGAAGATATAAAGTATTTTCTCAAACTCCTTCTCAAACTTCCAAAAAAGGAGTCGCTCTCACCGCGCGTTCGTTGATTATGTATATAAATGCGCCTCTACACCTGCAAACGAACCGAAAAGTCTCGTCCTTTCTCTCTCTTCTTTTTATCCCCTCTTGTGCTCTTTGCTCTGTCAAATGTTTTTCATGGAGGAGTTTCAAAGGCGCAGATATTTAGGGTTTTTGAATTTTGAGGCAAAAGAAGAGAATTTCTTGTTCGTTCTTCCTTCAATACATTTTGTACATATAACTGTTCGTCTTTGCGCATCATCATCAAAGAGAACAAAACTACGCGTCGAGAAGAGAAGTGGCGCACATAAAATCACGAAAGCGGTGCGAAAAGAAATCTTTTACTACCTCGTGCGCTCGAATTCTCGCGCACATCTTGGTTTCATTGGTCGCGAGAGAGAGTGTTGGGAGGAATTGTGGGAGAGCGCGCGATCGAAATTTCTCGAGGCAAAAAAGCGGAATTGTAGCACTTTTTATAAGCCAAAAGAGAGGAGCTTTTGCCGTTGAATTTTCACATCCGGGAGTACGAGGAAGAAACCTTAGCGCGCCCTTTCGAAACCCTTCATAAAAAAAGATCTTCGACGCGCCTTGCATTCCATCGCATCCATTCGATCCCAGCTCGAGTGGTTCTGTGCTTCGCGAAAAAGCGTTTCATCGACACGAAAGTAAGCGCGCGTAAAAAGGACCGAATCGTCGTAATTACCAAAAAGGGAGTCCTTCTGACTCACTCGAGAAAAAACGGGATATTTATTGGGAGATATTTTGAGTCTCACAGTAAAGAGGAAAAGAAAAAATTTATCACAAGATGGGGGCGAATACGACGAATAAAACCACCACCAGCGCGAACGAAAACAACAACAAATATAAATCACCCACCGCTCCACCGGCGTTTAACACCAGCGCGCCAGGGCGCGAACGATTTTATAACTCGATCAAATTCGATTCGAGCGGCGACTTGCAACGAGCGAGCGAAATCGACGAACGGATGATTCGAGAGAAGTACGACCAAGACTCCGAGTTGGTGGATTTGGAGAGAGAGATTTTGACTGGTGAGGACGAAGAAAAGAAAAATGCCGCTCTTGGGTCGCTCGCAGTGAGAGGAGGTGGAGCGCAGCCGCCGTCCAGGTTGGGTAACGCCGCGGTCGGGAAGATGGTCACGAGGACGGAACAACGAGAAGCGAAAGAGATGACGGGGAATAATAATAATAATAATAATACTATAAACGAGAATAAAAATAACAAAAAAGATAAAGAAATGATGATGGAAGAGAGAAACAAAGAATCGAGTGGAGGTAAAGGCGGGAGCAACGATGCCACCGCCGCTGCTGCGACGGAAAAACAAGATTCAGGCTCCAACGACGACTCGAACAAACTCTCGGAGTCCAACGAGTCCAAGTTATTGCGTTCTCAGCAGCAGCGAGGCGTTAAAAATCCGAGCGGAAGTGGTGGAAGTGGTGATGGAAGCGACGATAACAACACGAAGAACAAAATCAACAACCTAAAAACCTCCGGAGACGAGAAGATGATGATCATCAAAGAAAACGGCACCAACGAAAACGCCGCGGAGATGAACGAAAACGATTTGTTGTGCGATTTTGGCGCGGAGAAACAACCCATGGTTGTCGCCTCGCCGAGAAAGAAGAGCAAGACCGCTTATTCTTCGGATCTTAATAGAAATTGTGATGGCGATACCGGCGGAAGGTACAGTGAGCTGGAAGATGGGCGTCGTCAAGAAGGAAGAAATAACAAACAAAAACAAGAAGGAGACAAAAATGCAAAATTAGTCTCTAACAACAACAGCAAAGTCAACAACAATAACAACAACTCGTCAAACGATAACTCGAACAGCTCGGGGAGACAAGGAGGTAGAAAACAAAGGAATCCAGTGCGTGCACCGAAACGAAACGATTCGAGCAGCGGTGACGATTTGATCATCCCGGACGAAGAGGAAACGAAGAACGCAAATCTGCTCTCCGAGTGTGATAATCTCTTCGTTCCACCAGTTGCACCTTTGTTTAAACCGCCAAATCACGCGGGCGCTAGTAACGCGGCGATGCATAAATCGGCTTCTGGTAACATCGACGTGAACGATGGTACGAATGCTAAGACGTTTGGCGCGAACGGCAAGGCGATGAATACTATCAACACCATCGATGACTCGTTGTATGATCAGCAGTTCCAAATTGAACCGGAGCTTTTAAGCGCCAGACCTGGTTCGGATGATTCGTTTAGACTGTTTGATCCCGCAGCGACGCAAGGGAAGAGCAACGAAGGTAGCGATGAGGGCGAACAGCTCGCTTCAGGTAGAGGTAGACGCCGACGTTCCAGCGGGCGAAATACGAATAATAAAAGCAATAGCACTAGAAAAACGAGCGGTTCAGACAACTCCTCCTACGACGAAGAAGCCGACGGATCGCGAGAAAAATTGGATAACAACGCGGAAGAGAGCGACAGCGATATTGACATCTCGAACGATCTGTCGGACGAAGAGGTTTACGAAGCCGATTACGAAGATAAAGAACGTTTGATTGACGATTTAGAAGACGATTTGGGCGAGAATACGAACAACCACCGCGTCGGTCGACCTTTGATTATAGGAAGTATGGGCAGAGGCAGCGTCGGTGGAGAAATCATGCCGGGAATGCTCGTGAACGGTCGACGCGCGCAAAGAGGGCGACCGCCCAAGCACGAGAAGGTGGCGCCTTCTCGCGCGATTTCTGGGAAGAAGACAAATTTGAAAGGAGCGTCGAACACCAAGGGCAGTACAAAAAGTAATAACAAATCGTCATCATCGTTGGCGACGTTAACGACGATGCGTCCTGCTTCAAACACATCGATACGTGGCGATAGTAAGAGTAAAATGAAAGCAACAGGCAAGATGTTTGATGATCTCGGTGAATACACCATTGCAAAGGTGGACGAAAAGAAGCGCAGCAAACAAGCGGGCGGTTCTAAATCTACCGCGAATACCAACAACAAAATGGTTGGTAAACGCAACTTGTCGAGCGCGATGGCGAGATCTGGTTCGGAAAACGCACCGAATAAGCGCGGCCGGAAGAACGTAGACAGCGATACGAAGTCGCTGTCGTCCAGTGGCTTATCGGAAGGATTCCAAACGAGCGCTTTGGGTCACGCGATTGGCGGTACAAATACGAAATCAACCGGAACCACCGCCGCGCGTGGTCGTGAACCGAACCCTCAAGGCGGTCCTCGACGTTCGAAACATCACAACCCGTGGGGATTAGACGAAGCTCAGGCTTTGATTGAAGGCGTCTCCAGATGCGGCGGCGGTAAATGGGCCGATATTAAAAAGCTTGGGTTTCCGGAAATTGAACATCGCACCGCGGTTGATTTGAAGGATAAGTGGCGCAACTTGCTTCGAATCGCAACGTTACCGACGCCGTCTGGCCGAGAAACCGCTGGTAAGTCCGGCGGCGACAAGAAACGAGAAATCCCGAGAGCTATGTTGGACCGAGTTCGAGAACTCGCCATGCTCCACGCGAAGAATAAAGAGCGCGAGTTGGCGGCAAAAGCGGCGCAGGCGCAACAGCGATCATGAAAAGGTTGAGATATCTTTTACGTGACGTTTGTATTTGACAATTATTAAGCTTTGTACCTAGGTACCACTGTTGTGTGTATTAATAAATCTATTTATCTATTCATAATAAAAACATAATCAACACCAAACGACGATTTTTGATTTTTTTTACTTCGCGAACTCCTTCTTCAAACGCTCAATCGCAGTTTCCAAGTTGTCTCTGTGGCAAAACGCGGACATGCGGACGAAACCATCCCCGGTTGGCCCAAAACCAGCGCCCGGTGTGGTGACGATATCCGTCTTGGTCAAAATTTCCGTGAAGACTTCCCACGAGTCTCTTCCGTCAAAGTCGACCCACACGTACGGCGCATCGACGGCTCCATACACTTTAAAACCCAACTCTTCGAACGTCTTCTTCAACATTTTCGCATTTTCCTTGTAGAAACCGACCGTTTCTTGCATAGACTTCCACCCTTCGTCGGACAACGCCGCCAAGCCGCCGCCTTGCGCGACGTTGGAGGCACCGTTGAAGGCCGTGCACATGCACCTGTTCCAGTCGAATCTGACTGAAGAACCGTCCGCAAACTTCAACGCTTCCGGAACGACCGTCCAGCCTAATCGCAAACCCGTGAATCCGGCGTACTTGGAGAACGAGCAACTCTCGATGCAACACGTCTCCGAGCCTTCAATTTCGTAAATCGTCTTTGGACAATCCGGATTTTCGATGTAAAACGCATACGCCGCATCGTAAATGACAATTTGACCGTTCTTGTTCGCGAAATCGACCAACTCTTTGCATTGCGCTCTAGTCGCCGCCGCCCCAGTCGGGTTATTTGGCGAGCAAAAGAAGATGATGTCCGCGTCCTTCGCAGCTTCCAAGTTTGGAAAAAAGTCGTTGCCCGGCACGCACTCCATGTAGACGATGTTTTCGTATCGTTTCGTTTTTTCGTCGTAGCCCGTGCAGTGCCCGTTGATGACAGACGAATCCACGTACGCTGGATACGCCGGATCTTGCACCGCAACTTTTCTCCCCGGACCAAACATTTGTTGCATTCTCGAAATGTCGCACTTCGACCCGTCCGAAACGAAAATCTCACTCACGTTTATCTTCGTCTTCTCGCTGTAAAAGCGCTTCACGATGAGGTCTCTCAGAGGTTGTTGTCCAGCCTCGGAGCCGTAACCGCCGGTCTTTTCGTACCCGGCGACCGTACCTAACGCCAAAGCCGCGTTGGCCATGCCCGACACGATCGGCGCTGGGATTGGTTCCTGTTAATGAGAGAGAGAGAGAGAGAGAGATGTGAGTTTTTCGCAACAACATCGAACACACACACGAGAGACACACGACACGTAATCAAAAATCAATCGGATAAAATTAAATCAAAGAACGCAAAGAAGACAAAACAGAAACGTACGGTCGTATCCCCGATCCCTAAACTAATAATCTTCGCGTCCGGGTTTTTCTCCAAGTGCGCGTTGCGGATCCGCGCGATTTCCGGGAACAAATATCCCGCGCGAAGTTGCGCCATGTTTGGATTTCGGGAAACGTTCGACATCGCGGCGATTTTGACGTTGATTTTATCGCGTCGTTTCGGTTGTTCCTTCGTGAGGTGCTTCGAGGAAGACGAGGAAAGCTGTTTGCCCAAAAGAGACGAGGTGCTGGTTGTCATCGAAAACATGATTGGAGGATTCAAACTTGTGTGTGTGATGTATATATATATATATATATATATAAACGCGGGCGTGTTGCTCGAGTTTGATGAGCGAGGAAAAAAAAGTGGCGTGTGTGTCTCGTTCTGCTCTTTTCTCCGCCGTCAAACCTTTTCGTAGGTTTTTTTAAAAACCTGCAAAATGGAGGTGGTTGAAAATACACCAAAAAAACAACAGCTTTTCGAGCGCTCAATGCGTGCGTAACTTCTCCATCGAGATGAAACGAGAACTGAAAATGAACACACAGAACACTCGTAGCGGTATGTATCTTTGCGTGCATTTTCAGCGATATTTATTCGCAAACGTGGAAGATATGGGCACAAAACGAGAGCGTTTTTCGCAAAAAAGAGAGGTTGCTTTTTGTTGCTTTTTGTTGCTTTTTGTTCCTACACAGACAAAAGAGCACCACATTCGAACGCTCTTTTACCAAACGAGGAAATACCGCAGCACACGCGCGATATATAAACGAGAAACACAAATATGACGACGACGACTCTTTTTCTTCGGTTTTTCTTGCTGTTCTTTCTCTTTTTCGCTTTTGGGGTTGGTTCTTTTTCTTTCGCATCAGCGAATGCGAATTCCGGGAAAGAATCGGACAACAAATATTTGTCCGAATTGCGCTCGAAATTACAGATCGAACCGATCACGCCGCACATCGACGCGCTGTCGAAATTCTCGAGCAGTGAGGACGAACTCAAAGGCGTGACGAGGCTGGTGTACTCGAAAGAAGACTTGGAAGCGAGAGCGTACGTGAAAAACTTGATGAAGAAGAATGGGTTGAAGGTCAGAGAAGACGCCATGGGGAGCATTTTTGGCCGCTTGGAAGGGGTTGAAAAATCGCAGAAAGGAGGAGGCCACGTGGTCGGGTCTGGGTCGCACACGGACGCGATTCCTTTGAGTGGGAAGTACGACGGAGTGTACGGGGTATTAGGCGCGATTGAAGCGTTGGGAGCTTTGAAACGGGCCAAGTTTCAACCGAGGCGACATCTCGAGGCGGTTATGTTCAACAGCGAAGAGCCGAGCAGGTTCGGGATGGCGTGTTCTGGGTCGAGAGCGATGGGTGGGGTTTTAGACGCGGAGAAATTGGAAACTTTACCGGACGTGTTGAACGCGTCGACGTCGTTTTTTGATGCCGCGACGCAAGCTGGGTACGGGAGCAAATGGCGAGGAGAGAAGAATGAGAGAGCGCGCACGGCGAAGGAGATGGTTGAGCAATGTTCGTTGATGCCGATGGATTCGCACTATTATTCGTTCGTGGAGCTACACATTGAACAAGGCCCAGAGTTGGAACACGAAAATTTGGATATTGGAGTAGTTACGGCTATTGCCGCGCCGGCAGCGTTGGAGATAACGTTTGAAGGCGACGGAGGGCACGCGGGAGCGCAGTTGATGCACCTGAGGAACGACGCGGTCGTCGCTGGGTCTAAGTTGGCCGTGGCCGTGGAGGAATTCGCGAAACATTCTGGGAGCGTGGATACGGTTGCTACAGTCGGCGGGTTCACGGTGAAACCAAACGCGATTAACTCGGTCCCGCGAAGCGCGGTTTTGGAGATTGACGTGAGAGATATAGATTTGAAACGCCGAGATCTCGTGGTGGAGCAGATTATATCCACGGCCAATAAAGTCGCCTCGGAACAAAGAGTGAGAGTAAACGTACGCATGATCAACAAAGACGATCCTGCCACGTCTGGCGACAGCGCAATGAGCGCGGCAGAACTCGCCGCGTCGCACTTGGGACATACCCAAAAGCGCATGGTCTCGAGAGCCTACCACGACACGTTATTCATCGCCAAAGCGTGTTCAAACGTTGGAATGATTTTCATCCCGTGCTTCAAAGGCTACTCGCACCGCCCGGACGAGCATTCCACGGAAGATCAAATGCGTAAAGGCGTCGAGACGTTAGCGCTGACGATGGCAAAACTTTCGAGAGAGAGGCCGATCGTCGAAGACCACGAGGACGTGAACGAGGAACACGTGAAGCTTCCTTTTTTCATTTCGGAGGACGACGAAGAGAACAACAACGCAAAAACAGACCCGCCAGAACCGAACGACGAGTTGTGATTCAAATTTATACACGCGTAACTCGTAAAATGTGACAGAGGCATGCAGGCCGCGTGACGCTGTCGATCCAGTACATAATTCTCCCGTAAACCCATCATCGTCTCGTACTTCTTTTGCGACTTCGATTTCTCTTCTGTCACAAAAAATCGCACTAATCGAAAACCAATATAAAAGAAACGCAAACAAACTACTTCGATGACGACGACGATGAGGACATCTGCGATACTCGCGACGGCAAAGACGGCGACGACGACAACGACTTATAGCGCTTCTTCGAGATGCCGAAGTCGAAGTATTTGCGTCGGCTTCGCTGCCACGTCGTCGTCGGGGAAAACAAGAAGACAAAGAAGAAAATCAACGCGCTTTACTAAAGGCGTTTGGGAAACGAAAGCGCTCCTCTCGGAAGAAGAAAACCAAACGCAAATTGCCTCGTGTAAGAAATACGTCTCCGATTTGACGCAGATGAACATGAAACTCCCGTTAATACGTCGATACGTGGCAGGAGCGAAGAACGATTTGAAATTGTTGCAAAGCTTTCAAGATATGCTGGCGGAGAAGAGTTTGCAGGAGGAGAACGAAGACGAGGAGAAACGCAGGGAGAAAGTTTTGTTGATGCTGAACGATTTGAGGTTAGATAAAGCGGAAGAGGAACAATTTTGGTTAGAGCGAGGGGAGGACAGAGTGACGAGTTCGTTGACGGATAACGCGGTTGGATTGACTGAGGACGATAAGGTGGAAGTGAGTCGGATGTTGGCGACGGGGACGATGTTCGCCGTGCAAGGCGCGGTGTGGAACGCGATTTTGTTGTTGTTGACGGTGGCGGGTATTTTGTTGTTCGTGGGGAGAGGCGACGTGAACGTGGCGACGCCAGGGGCGACTGGTGCGATTGGATACTAAAGAAGGAGAGATTTTAATTGTTTTAATACTGTAGCACGCTAGTCCCTCAAGCTTCTATTTTACATTTTCTTCTTACACGAGCGCAAAAACGCTCGCCGCTTCTCGTCGGACGTCCGGCGATCGATCCTCCAAAGCGAGTTTGATCATCGATTCACACGATTCCTTGAGTTTGCTCACACTCGATTCCATTTTCGCTCGCGAAAGCAGTGCTCCAACTGCTTTGATTGTTTCAATTCTCAACGCCGCTGGCGCGCTGTTACCGACTTCGCTCAACGCTTCGCTCGAAATTCGCAAAAACTCGTCGTTATATTTTTCTCCTCCGACGTTTGATGATGATTTAGAGGAGGTGAACAGACCTCGGAACATTCGAAATGAGGAGACTCGGGTTTGCCACGGCTTGCCGAGCGCAGAATGTTCGATGGCGACGCGGTAAAGCGCGGAGTGCACGTCCGAGGAGGCAACGTCTTTGAGCTCACCGACGACGCTTAAACATTCCATGGCGCGTTCCGTGAACGCCGATTTCGATTTGTTCTTCTCGAAGCGTTCCACCTCTGCGTCGGGACCATCCATTTCCATTTCGTCGTTTTCCTCGTTATTTGTATCTCCCATTCCAGCATCACGACCATCAACGCCACTGCTCACGCGTGCAGTAAGACTCGAAACGAGCGCCTCGACGAAACTCTGAAACTTTGCATCCTTCACGAACGACCCCGGCGCGACGTTTTCCTCCTCACCTGGACCGCTCGCCACTAACTGTTCGAGGGAACTCTTCAGCGCCTGCACTCCAGCCGCGGCGAAACCGTCGTCTTTGCTCTCGACGCACTTTGTTAAACGATTCAAGGCTTCGAACGACGCGTCTTTATTACTTCCATTTTTTTCAACCATCGCCATGGAAATCATCGCTTTCAACACGTTCCCTAACGCAATTGCCAAATCATTCTTCCCTTTAAACGCGCGATTCGAGCGCAGCTCGTTAGAAAGCACTTCTAACATGTCGCGCATCATCTTTTCTTTGTTTGCATTCATCTCGTCCGTATTGTTTATCGACGCATCTTTGGTACTGAAACTCGTACTTTG
>JACLAB010001329.1_pt1 | contig 13196 bp, 14 predicted proteins | sample 8027921 | NCBI WGS metagenome assembly JACLAB01 (sample SAMN15725117, study PRJNA655200) | protist metagenome | isolation source: fluorescence activated cell sorting (FACS) single amplified genomes of... | place: USA: West Boothbay Harbor, Gulf of Maine | collected 2000-07-19
TCGGCTAAGCAATTACTAGAACACAAGTGGATCAAAAAGGACGAGGAGGAGCTCGAGGCCGTGGATCTGCAAGGCTCAGTAGTGACGATGAGGAAGTTCAATGCTAAGCGCAGATTGAAGGCCGCCGCTGATGCTATCATTATGACGAACAGAATTCGAAAACTCGTCGGAGGGGAATACAAAAACCTAAAGGACAACGATAATGAGTCCCAGATATATAAGAGAGGCAATAGCGTTATTATAACTGAATCGGCCAAGCAGTCGGAGACAGAAGTGTTAGAAGGGCATGAAAAGGCGGCAGCGGAGTTGATTGAGTAAAGAGAGTGAGTAGAGGTAACAATATCCTGATTTACAAGATAAACTGTCTATATGCCAAAAAAAGAGTAAAGGGCAATATCATATATTGCATGAAGTCGTATTCGTTTTCGTTATTAATGTTGCATGATATCACTCGTGGTGTATATTTTCCAATAATATGGTGGGTTTGAGGTATGTGTGCTTCGAGAGAATGGCAGCGAACTTCGCATAATTAAAATTAGATCAATCAGAAGACGTTCAAGTACGAGGTTTTATACACTTATAAATATTCCATTCATGTTTCAAGCTGAACTGTCGTTCTCGCGGATATAGTTTCATACCCCAGCATTTCGTTGATTTACAATTTAGTAACTCTTCTTGCTTCATTGGATGTTCACTCACTGTGCATGCAATACATGCACAATTAACTTTGTCCAGTACCAGATCCTGGTGTCCAATATTCCGTTACATGCGCTTATTCGATACCGAACCCTGTGGACTCCAAGCTAATCGCCATCGTTAGGTACCTGTGACGCGCGATGAATGTTTACGGGTCATGATGAGTATGATGGTTAGGTGCGGTGGCCATGATAAACATGCATATGACAGAGTTGCACTAGGCATTTCACATGAACCATTCCATATTGAATATAATACTCATAGCATAGAGCTACATCCTCCTCCCTCGAAAAAATAATGAATATCATATGAATATCAGCTTGCACGTACTTCTTCATATCTGCTTTGGTCTTGTACATTGGCACGTCCATGCGGTTGAAGCAGGTGTGGGCCCGAGGCAGCACCTTGACGTTCTTGTCCCCGTGGAGGGTAAAGTTCCGCACGTTTCCGTCGTTGCCCTGTAGGGCGATAAATCCGGCTACCGGCACCTGCGACGCACAATGGATGTTTGAAGATCAGCATGATCATTAACATGATAGTGTGATGGCCATGATAATCCAGGATATGTAGAAATCGATTAGGGGAAATATATGACGTACACCCGCGGTGCCCGTGACGAATTGCAACAACTTTGCTTTCTGCGCGTGAGGGAAGTCGGTAATAATCTCCCAAAACCACTGGGCCACCCTATGATTAGGCTGCCCAGCGAATTCTCCTGTGTATATGGTATTGGAAATCCAATCGTCCATGTCGATATTGGGTAGCCCGTGGAGCAATAGTTCCAACTCCTGGAAGTCAAATACGCTCAGAAGAGGTTCTGTAAGAAAGATCAAGGAAAAGTAGGGAACAATATGAGTACGGCGATTGGGCGTAATGGTCGAGATACATGTATAGCACGTCAGTATGGACTATCTTATGAAACAACAAGCATCCGACACTTTTACAACGGAATAGAGAAATAGCCTTCTAAAGATCAACTTTTGCCATACTCACCTGGTACAACATCGTAGAAGCCGTGGCAGAACTCTAACAACTGGTCTTTGTGCCTCTTGAAGAGTCGGTAAACCATCTGCGATTCCAAATACTTTTGAATATTGGCGTTCGTAACGGTCATGTCGCTTCCGCGGTCGACTAGATCCACCGTCACTGCCTAATAAAATGGTTATGGTGTTTCAGTGTCATCGTTAGCAAGATGCTAGTACTGTTTATTCTTGATCATCTAGGATATGCGAAAGCTGCACTATCTTTAGTCACGTCCATATCCATGCTGCAGAGCCCTGGAAGATATATACATACTCACCTCTCCGAGCCGATCCTCCGTAACGTTAAACTCTAGGTACCTATAGATTGGTAACGCAAGTTCGGGTTCGGGTTTGGGTTCGGGTTAGGGTGCGTACGTTATTATGGTTAGGGTCAGAACGTTTACACTGCCTTATTGCCTTGTATAGCCTTTTATCTGGCACGTACAGTTCTCCCACATCGTCTATGTTCAGCAAGTCCAACAAGCCCCTGTCGAAAATGGGGTGGACGTAGGGTTAGACATGAGTACGATGGTTATTGAAATTGAATGGTCATGAAAAAAAAAAAGTCATGCGCAGAAATAGTACGAAATAGAAAAAATAGAGTTGACAAACCTGTAGATCTCGTCATCCACGTGCTCCAGATCCTTGATGCTGATAGGCCAGCCCATCAGGTGCTTGTACAGTGGTCTTACCAGGTGCACCTGCAGTGAGGGACAGGATCGCGGAAGAAGTTTAAGAGTCATTATTATTAGTACGGAGGTGACGTACGATAGATATTTAAGAGTCATTATTAGTACGATTGCTAACAGTCATGAGTACGCTTATCATATGAAAGAATTTGAGGTAAAAAATAAAAAAGGGACTTTATATGCACTACTCAGCGCTGAATATAATAGTCCCGGTACAGAGCTATAGCCTCTGAAGTCCACCAATATATCCTTGCATAGAGCTATAACCTCCGAAGTCCTCTCACTTGTAAACGTACGGGGGTTATGTGCCCGTCCATTAACGCTTTACCAAGCATTCGACCCGCAAGCTGGAAGTACCGCAGGTGGAACTCGTTCGCGATGCCACTATTGTGATTGATCTGCATGCACATCTGGTTGGAAGTAGAGGCGGAAAAAAGTCCAACGTCCGCATTGAAGAGTTGCTCGCATACCATGACATAGAACTCCCTCGCCACTCCCCCCGCATCCAATGCCGGTTCTCCAATGAACTCGAACCGGAAGATCTTCTTCATGTCGGCTTCCTCGATACTAAGAATAGCGTCCAACGCATCATTCAACAGCGTTTCTCTGTTGACCCGAATCTTGATATGCCCGTCCTCCCAGGGGATGCGGATGGCGTTGAATTGGTTCTTGAGCCAATCAGACTTGCCCTGGAAATTCATGGCTGTATGAAAGTGCGAGGGATGAAATGCAAGTGTCAATATAAATATGTCAGTATAAGTATGATCATTGTGCGTAATGGTCATGATACTAGACTGCATCACAACCATCTAATTAGCCAATCCGAATAGGGTGGCGTAGTGAGGGTGCATAAATAAAGCTCCTAATCTAAAGTTGAAGCACTTACCAGTCACTCGGGAGAGCTCCTGGTAGTTGACGCTAGTACCTGCGTGAGATTGGCGATCAATTTTTTTTTAGAATGGTATTCAAAGTTGCATAGGAGGGAATTATGAGTACGATGGTTAGGTGTGATAATAATGCTTCTCATGGATATGATAGAAGTACAGTTGAATTTTATATATATCGCACGTCACAGGATGTGATAGATCTACAGTAGACCTTTCTTGCCGTTCAGTATTGAATATGATGCTAGTAGTATAGCCCTCCAAAAAAAGTTCACTCTTGTCAGACACGCACCGGCCACAGAGGTCACAATGCTGTATTCCGTGGCTTTCACGAATTCAATAGTTTCTTGTTTGCCACTGCCTCTGATGTCCCTAACGAATGCGGTCTGCGGCGGTGGCAAATGAATAGATACATGGATGTTTAATGGAAGAAGTACAGGGTGGGCTGGGTGAGTATCGCGAACGCGAGTCTGATGCAGTGGAGTATTCACAGTGAGGTACTCAGTATTCAAGTACGTAAAGATGGATTGATCTTAATACATATTGATGACTCATACCTGGTCCTGGTCAAAGGGATGTAAAAACTCCTTCTGCGTTTTGCCCTCCTCTTCTTTATTATCGGTTTTGTTGTAGCACCAGTGGAACTTCAAATCCTGTCCCAGCGCACGGCACCAGCCGTCCTTGTCGTACGATAGCTGCAGAGGGGCGGAGAAGGTGAAGTGTTAGGGATGATGTGAGCACGATGTTGCGCATGATTGTCATGATACTCAAGGGTATGGTAGATCTACATCTATCGCACGTCATGTGAGCTATCAAGCATCTGAAAACCATCTGAGAGCATAGTACTGGTAGAGATACAGACATGTAAAGATCAAATACTGCTATACGCACCTGCGCTGCCGACAGTTGTTCGTTGCTGAGCTGTATGGGTAGCTGAAAGCGTATTTTCTGTCCAGGTTTGACGTTCGTAGGACAGGTGACCATCACCTTCTGACCGTTGGCCATGAGGGCAAATGGGTTTCCTGGACGCACACCTTCCGGTACAACCACTTCGAACATCTGATGGTGAGGAGAAGTGGTTGTTGACGTGGAGTCCTGCGGCTGCTGCTGGGGAAGCTGGAAGGTCACCTGCAGTGTGTAAATCATGAAATGTGAGGATAGATTTGAGTATAATAGTTATGCATGATGGTTATGATTCTCACACATAGGATAGAGCTAAATCACAGCTTTTGCGTTCCAAAAATTGTATGACATAGTCATGATAGAGAGAAATTGCCCTGTAAAGTTCAACTACTCACCCTTTGGCCCGAATGCACGCCTCCAGGGCATGTTACCATCACTTCCTGCTCGTTGATCAAGACACGAAACTGCTGGCCCGGTCTGACGTTCGCCGGAACCATGACTACGTATTGCTGCGTTTGATGGCGCGGCGCCGTCACGATAATCCGATCCCCAGGTACATTCCCTTCGGGACATTTCACCATCATTTGCGCTCCATTCACTAGGACTGCAAAATGCTGTCCTGGTCGAACACCACGAGGAATCGCCACATAGTAGCGATTATTGCGCGGTTGTCCAGCCATTTTGTATGCACCGGCTGCGCTCCCTGCTCCCTGGTTTGGGGAAATATTCAAAGGAGCTTGGTTGTTCCGAGGCTGCAACGACGGGGCGGAACGCGTTGAAGATGAAGAATGGCTATTGGTGCCTCTGCTTCTCGACTCAGAGGCTCCCATGTCTATCTACAATGAACTTAATTCGTGTTTCTTATATTCTGAAGAGATCTCTCAGAATTTCAACCAATCTCACTACCTGCACAAGATTGGGTACGCAATTGAACGCGATCAGAATTCTACTAGCCGTCCAGTCTGATAACCAGGAAAAAAAAGTGGAGACACTTTTGAATAATTCAATAACGAACTATTATTTCCTAATTGAAAATGTACGTGCAATAGATGTACCGAACGTAAAAACGTGCTCGAATTCTATTCGGTGCCTGCCGATAGCAGAGAGCAGAGTTGGATTACGGCCGTTACACGTCTTCAAGAAGAGATAAGAATTTCTTGTTTCTCCTGTATCTAAGAAAATAGCTACTAGTTGTAGAAGTAGGGTGTAGAGATATGTCTTTGTTAAGGGAAAACTACGATGTCCTCGAGACCATCGGGACTGGATCCTTTGGGAAAGTCCGCAAGATTCGCCGCAAATCCGACAATACGCTGTTAGTATGCAAAGAGATCAACTTTGGCAGGATGTCAGAGAAAGAAAAGGGGCAGTTGGTGTCTGAAGTGAACATCTTGCGTGATTTGAGGAACCCATTCATTGTGAAATATCACGATCGGATTGTCGACAAGCCAAGCACTACCATCTATATTATTATGGAATACTGCAGTGGCGGAGATTTGTCAAAAATCATATCTAAATGCAAAAGAGATAACAATTACTTGGAAGAAGGCTATATTTGGAAGATTCTCAGTCAGTGTGTGCTCGCGCTGAAGGACTGTCACCGAAGAACGGATTCTGCGGATGCAGCAGGGCCGAATGTAGCCACCAAGATCGGTATAAAACCGGTATTGCACCGTGATATAAAAGCTGCCAATATTTTGCTAGATGCATCCTCGAATATTAAAATGGCTGATTTTGGCCTTGCAAAGGAGCTAAACTCGAAATCTCAGTTGGCACAAACGAATGTAGGTACCCCGTTCTACATGGCACCTGAGATCATAAACGAAAAGGACTATGACGAGAAAAGTGATATTTGGTCCTTGGGCTGTCTGATATACGAGTTAGCGGCTCTTCGACCGCCCTTCGACGCCTCCAATGCTGTGAGTCTCGCAGTGAAGATCAACCAGGGCAGGTACAACCGCATCCCCTCTAGGTACGTGATAAAGATATATGGTGGTCTTTGGAGAGCTGCGTTCCTATACCGTGGCTATCATATCCAATGCTGAGTGACTCATGTGAAATGTGTGATGTAGCTCTATCTTATGTATGAGTATCACGACGTGCGATAGATGTGAAAGGTGTGATGTAGTTCTATCACATCTTTGATTACATAAACACGCAATATAATCATGACCCTTGAACATATATCGTATATATCGTATTAAGGTACTCAAAAGAGCTCATGGAGACCATCACTAGTATGCTGCAAGTGAACCCTAAGAGGCGGCCGAAGATCGAGGAAATAGAGATCTCCATCAGTGGATCTAGCACTGGCACCATCGCTTCCAAGGCACAGATGCATAGGTGGGTGCTGCAAGGATCGAACTTCAGGGGACCATAGTTCTATAGCACGACTATTGACGTGCTATAGGTCTAGGGGTTGAACTTATATGGAAATTGCTCTATGCTACGGAGACACCATACAATGTTTGTTGGCAGATTGGATAACTGTGACGTAGCCCTATACTACATAAGAGTATCATGACAATCATACCTAATCGTCATACTCATATTGACTCTTATATTTTATTATCTGGATGCACAGTTCGCGACTCATCATGAGTGAATACTCTCTTCAGAGCAGAATCAGAGATGTGAAGATGCGCGAGCGGACGTGCACTACGAGGTGCGTGTATATACATAAGTGCATATATATAAACATGCGTGAGGCATTATGATCAAGTTCATATGAATACAAAACAACTGCACTAACATCACCCTTGGACATCTATCGTGCGCCACCATCATTCTAACACCACTCACTGTATTCACATGCACTACCAGAGAAGAGCAGTTGAAGACGCGAGAAGCGAAGGTGCACAGGGCTGAGACGAGGATAAAGGAACGGGAGGAGCACTTGGAGATGCAGACCAAGGCGTTCGAAGCCAAGCAGAAGCAGCCTCAAAACATCAATAAAATCCAAAATATTGACCAAAGCTTCAGTCTCAAAACGATAACCACAACTCAGAACCTTAAATCTAATGGCGTCCAGCCCCTGAACCATTGTAGCGCGGGCAGACGCACGTCACTAGGGGGAGTCAAGGGCATGGACATTGATGACGTGGAATGCAGTGACAGTAACCCTACCTCCACTGCCAATACTGTGAGGACAAGTGTTACACACAGAAGCAAGCCAATCGAAGGTATGAGTTTTAAAGTGTTTGAGGACGTCCCATCTGATAACACTACAAGCACTACTGATGCCACTGGTCGTACCACGGCTGTAAGTAGCAGTTCTCGCCTAAAAAGACCCGCGCACGTCGTGAGCGGAGTCAAGCGCGGAAAAGATTTGCTCGAGGGGTGCGATGAGCACGACTATGGCAACGCTAATAACGGTAAAAATGGCACTACTACTATAGACAAAGAGAATCAGACTGCCACAGTTGGCAACGCGCATCCCTCAGGACCCATCTTCGGCAGATTCAAACCCACTCCGGGGGCACTCCATCCGCATCCGCAGACTGTGTTCATCCAGCAAGCGAACATGAATAACGCGAATATCCAGAGCAAGATGGGGGGCAGTCCGTTCAAGAAGCTACGTCCCGCGCTCGGACTCGTACACCCCACGACCGTTGCTGCAGCTAGCAATACGACTGCTGGTATTGACGGCCCTGCAGTAAAAGCGCCCACGGGCACTAGCAACACTAGCAATAGAGAAGCCTTGACACAGGAAGTCAAGTCTCAATATAGGCCGAGCGGCATCTCGTGCCTGGTGAAACGTGCTGCAGAAGCCATGAATCCCTCGTCAAATAGCAGTAAGACCTCTGGGCCGCAGATAATGGGAACTGTGCGAAACAGTATCAACGCCGCCAACGGGGGCAACAGGATTCTCAGAAGATAGGTTAATGCACATATGCAGATTATAATATCTACAATAATTGCAACTTCATAAAAAAAACTACATTTCCCTTTCACTAATCCTTCGTCACCTTCGCAGGGGCCCCGAGGACCATAACAATTGGATCATGGTCCTCCACCAGCCGTCCTCTCTCGCTCACCCAGCCGTAGATCCACCCAGAGGCTCCCTCCGGGAACTCGCACGTTCCAGCAGGATCAGGAAGACTTGTTGAATCAGAAGTACGCCGATGCTGTTTTTTCTGTGTTCTGTAACTGTTAATTTGGTCCACTGTCACGTCTACGCGATCCGCGTTGGCCGCCTGGTGGCCCCGAAGCTGGTCCTCCCGAAGCAGCACCCTGAGCCGGGTAGTCTGCAGGATTTCCACTAGCTTGGGGGAGCTTTCATGCTCCTCAGACTCCTCCTGACAATTAAACAAGGATGAAATTTGAGGTCAGATATGAGTATGATTGTGACGTGCGATAGATCATGAAATGTGAGGGCTGTTATATGTATGATAGTTGTGTGCAATGGTCATGTTACTGAAGTAGTGATAAAGATAGACGCAGCATATTCATATACCTCGGCGATGTACCCAGGCACTACCACTGCCTTATCATATAGTAGGGATTGCCCGCACTCTAGAACGCATAGGCAGGGAGATGCCTCCACATCTGCCCCCGTGCGTACGCTGCAGAGACGGCAGGCCATGATCGAGGTAAAATGTAAGGGTCAATATTAGCTACCAAGTACTGGACAGTATGAATAGTATAGCAATAGCATTGAGATGCAGCTCTGAGATAAAGTACTCACTTGCACCCATACATCCATAGCACGTCAACTACTCACCTGCAGCCGCTGGGCTTCACCACCACGCAAGGGGCAGTGAAGGACATCAGGTGGGCAGGATATGTATGCACAGGCTCTGTTTCTGCCGCTTTCAGTGCATGGAGCTCTACGGGGTTACCTTCACCCCCTGAGTCCCGCACGTCCCCGCTATTCCTTCTATCCGCCACACTAAACGCGATCTTCATCTGTCCCCTAACCCCAGCGCGCATCTTGACCGCAGGCTCATGTTCGTACACCATCTGCACCTGCGATATAGTTATGATGTTTCGGAATCGTAATATGAGAGTGTGGGGTGAGCTTTGATGGCAATGATGGATAGAAGTACAGTTGACGTTTTATCGCACGTCACAAGATGAGATAGAGCTACAGTAGACCTCTCACATGTTGACTGGAACACTTATGGTGAAGAGATTCAGCCCTTTAAAGATCACAAATATACGCACACTCTTGCCACTCTCCTGCACGCTGTAGTCCATTCCCGATGCATTCCTCGGAACTGCTGCTTTGATCGTGCTCTGGTTACTTCTGATGCCCTCCCGGTACCTGCAAAAAAATAACGATTACGTACGGAAGTTTAGCGGGTATTGGATTGGGGTAGGTTTTATTGGTACCCATGATAGCGAAGGGTGAAATTGCCATACTAAGCTAGGTTTGCGCGTGCGTACGTACCAGGCAGGGGCAGATACGCTGTCCTGCAGCGGCCCGATCCTCCTCTTCTTAGCGTTGCTCGTGTGTGTGTTTGTCCTTCCTACTATCACAACATCCTGAATATCCCCTTGATCCACTTCATCCATGCGTGCGGCAGTCGCGCCAGTAGCAGTGCCAAGAGATGCACCATCGGCAGTACCAGCAGATGGGACAGGATGACTTTTATTCATCGATCCCAGAGAGCGGAATGTGATGGACGTGCGCCTCGCCTCGCCCGGCCCGATGCTGTGCTGCCACTCGTACCGGGCGGCGCCGCGCATGAGGTAGCTGCCTGAAGTTGTGTCTCCTAAGCTGGATATGTCAACCCGCAGTACTCCATTTTGACTTGTTTGACTTGAACCGTGGGCATCATAGAAAACATGGGAATCTCTTTTTTTTGAATCCTGGGCAGGTCTCATGAGGAGTGGTCTATTTTCTCCTAATACGAAGACCATAATATTGCTCCCGAATCTTATATCGTCCGTGTGCCAAGGGATTGCCTCTTGTGGGCCATATTGATTGACTATGCACTGTGTGTAGACGGAGGTGACACCAGGCAGCGACTTCAGAATCGCAGGTAGGGGGGGGATGAAGGCTTCAGATGCAGTTATCACACGTTGCTTGTCGTAGTCAAATCGCGCACTCCCGAACTGTGCCACCCTCCTTCCCTCCCTAGAGACCTCCCAGGGGATTGGATCCCTTTCATCTCCGTCATTGCCGCCTTGTAGCCATTGCTCGAGCTTCTCGATTGTGCTGGTGCTAAGAGGCCCGTAAGGGTTCAATTCTAAGCCAGCAGGTAGTGAGGTTGGTTCTGTACGCTTGCTGTGCTTGGTCGGCAGGCTCTTCTTACATATGGCGACAAACTTCATGCTTTCCCCGATAAGGTATTTGTTCATCACTGCGAGATCTCCCCCTGACAAATCTACCGCCACACTGTTACCCATTTGACTTTTACCTTGCTGTCTGCCCAGCTTTGACCCCTTGAACAAGGCGCCTGGATCTTCTTCTATCCTTCGCATCTCGGAAAGGGCCGCAAATGCGCCATTGTTAACATCACGGATCTTTTCCATCCATGCAGGTCGCCCTTAGGGCTCGTGTGTCATATGGATACTGACTTGGTCCGATTCTCTGCACATCACCTCGAGGTGGGGTGTTCTTCTTGAGTGACGTGCTGTACATAGGCGCACGTCACAGTATTCGCCTGGCCATTATTTCAGAAAGCTTTTTCTCACCTTAATTAGGACTCTAACGACCAATTTAGGTATTTTAATTCTAAGATTTACAAGGTATCGTTATGAGATTGACAGCTGATTTGTTGCTACGTGTGGAGGGGTACACGAATTCTTCCGGGGAAAGGGAATGTTCTCTCCGTGGTTTAAAGGTTCCTGCCATCGAGAACTTGGCTGTAATGCAGGACCAGTTCAACAGCATCGACTTAACAGATAATGAAATTAAGAAGTTGGATAACTTTCCTTCCATGAAGCGCATTGAATCTTTGTTTTTTGCCAACAACCACATAGCGAAAATTAGCTCATCAGTGGGCAAGCAACTGCCCAACCTGGAGAACTTGGTGCTTACCAATAACAGAATTGTTCATTTGAATGAGCTAAAGCACTTGGTGAAGTGCACAAATTTAAAGCATTTGTCGTGTTTGGACAACCCTATTTCCATGCACACGCACTACCGCCTGTACGTCATCTACTACCTGTCCAGTGGGGTCGATGTCAAGAAGAATGCGAAGAAACCAGTAGGCAAAGACTCTGCTGAGATAGTATTGCCTAACCTCAAGACCTTAGACTTCAGGAAGATCACCGCAAAGGAGCGCGAGGCGGCGAAAGAGCTGTTTACGAGTGAAGTTGGAAGAGAGCTGCTAGAACAGATCAAGGCAGGCTATGCTGAAGCTGTGAAGCAAGACGCGAACGCGAATCTGTTAGTAGGCCAAAGGGGTGTCAGCAATCAGCCTGCGTGGATGACGGCCCAGACCGCTGACTCTTGCAGTGCTGGCACAGTTGCCAAAAGTACGAAGCAGAGCATGGGGGAGCTGACTGCTGAACAGAAGGCTCAAGTACGCGCTGCAATCGAAGGCGCCACAACGAAGGTGGAGATAGATCGCATAGAGCTGCAGCTCCAGACAGGCACTTTCCAGTTCTTTAAAGAGGTAACTGTCGCAGCTCTGGAAGAGGACGGGGGCGACATGGGAAACAGTGCTGAGACGGAGGAAGATGGGAAGGCAGAGCCAGAGCCAGCTGCCACGGGGAGAAAATCCAAGAGGGGGCGCAGTGTGAGTGTAAGCATAGATGCACAGGAGGTAGAAGATAAGGATAAGCCGAAAAAAGAAGAAATGCCCAAATCCGAGGGCACTGGCAGGGGCAGGAGCAGTAGTAGCGTAGTAGCCAACGATACCGATGATAAGGAGGATAAAGCACTAGTAGAGAATAAACTAACAGCGAAGCAAGCTGCTGCTACAAAAGCCAAAGCCGCCAAGGAAGGGAAGGCAGAGGCCAGTAAGGATGCAAAAGAAGCTAAAAAGGTCAAGGCCTCTGCGCGCAGGGGCTCCGACAGTGCGGCCGAAAGCGAAAAAGAAAAGGGCGCTACCAAGGATGCCAATAAGGGAGATGATGGTGAGATAGAGCCAGATGCGCCTGCGAAGAGGGGTAGGAACGCCGCTGCAAAGATGATAGAGCCGGAGGCAACGGAGGAGGTCCCTGCCAAAAGGCCTAGGCGGGGAAAGAAGTAGATAAGTGGTTGGACCAGCTTATGTGTACGTTTTGTTTAATATCATTCAAATCATAGGAATGTTCATTGCTTTATTTCTCTTTCGCTATTTACTTACAATAAGAAAATCCCTCCAATGAATCAGGCATAACCACGCATAGACAAAGACTAGAAATGGTCGATCACGTACACGGCTCGGCTGGCCTCCTGGAAGTATGCGCTCTTCTCCTCCTTCGTGTTCTTATCCATATTTGTATTTCCCTTGGTCCGCATTTCATCGTGGAGCTCCTGCAGATCGTCAAAGATGCTCTTCGCGGGCACACCCACATTATTAAGGGCATCAGGGGTATTCGAGTCATCAAGGATATGCGCCAGCTGATTTTTCTGCTTGAAAAGAGAGTCCACCGATAAATCACTGTTCAAGCTGTTGATGCTGTTGATGCTGTTGATGCTGTTCATGCTACCCGGTTTGACATTTTCCTTGTCCATATAGTGCTGCTCTCTCTCATCTGGGGTAATCACAGTGTGCTGACCTCTCTGCTTAGCAGGAGTCGCTTTCTCGACTCTAGCTTTCTCAGCAGATTTCAAAACAGATTTAGAAACTGGCACATCTCTAGATTGGTCTTTGGATAGGCTTTTAGGAGGGGTGGAGCTCTTTCTGTAAACGTGCGAGGGGAGCATGGCATTGGAGGCCATGGTCTCCCCATGCATCATGACCGACCTGACTCCTCTCTGCCGGGCCTCCGCGCGCAGTCGCCGATCCTCAGCAGTGATGTGCGGGGATTTTGACACCTTTCTCCTTGTCTGACTCTGTCCACTTGTCAGGTGTCGGGATGTGTTCAGGTAGTTCGCGTACCCGCGCGACGTGACATCTATGTCG
>JACLAB010009348.1_pt1 | contig 13187 bp, 9 predicted proteins | sample 8027921 | NCBI WGS metagenome assembly JACLAB01 (sample SAMN15725117, study PRJNA655200) | protist metagenome | isolation source: fluorescence activated cell sorting (FACS) single amplified genomes of... | place: USA: West Boothbay Harbor, Gulf of Maine | collected 2000-07-19
CCCTTGTCGACACGAGACGTCCTCCCGGGAGCGCGGACAGGCAGAGGAGCGCCGCCTGATGCCGTAGTCTCGGTGGACTCGGTGGACTCGGTGGACTCCATCGACTCCGTGTCAGGCGTCTGACGCGCCGCCGCGGCGACGGCCCCTCCGCCGACGACGCCCGGCACTGCATTGCCGCGGGGCTCCTCGACACCGGTGACGTCGGGGAAGGGGAGCCGCGTGCGACCCGTCCCACTCCCGTAGTTGTCCGTTTCGAGGGCTGCGTTCGCGCCACGATCGCCACCGACTGACTCGGCCACCAAGTCGACGCTCTGCCGATCAAACTTGATGCCGCGGTCAAACTTGCCGCCCGCCGCCGGATGCCTTGCTCGCGGCATCCCTCGCTCCAAATCTCCCTCCTGTACCCTGTTCCTGTCGTCCCTGACCAGTCGCTCGAGGTCGCCAGGCAGAAAGCTATCCCAGTGATCGATGCGAAGCTTGAGCTGCGCCGCCGCCATGCTGCACAACATCCCCAGCACCAGCGTGCCCAGGAAGAGCCCACACGCACCCCCGAGCGCGAAGTAGAAATTCACCGTCGCGGACCTGGCGAACGTGAGCAAAGCGTGCGGCGCGAGTGAGACGGTGGGGGTGGGGTGTGGGAGTCGAGGTCAACTGCCGGACTTTGACAGCGCGTGCACCTCGTCGATGGTGGCAGGATCGCAGACGCAGTCGTTCTTGACGATGAAGCTGATGGCCTTCAGATTGAGGCAGGCAAATGCCGGGCACGACGCGAGATCCGACCGAGCCCCGCCGTCGATGCCGCCGAGGTCCCTGGTCGCGTACTGGAGCTCCCTATACCATAGACACAGGGACCACGTCGTTCCTGCGGAATGCGCGCGGCGCGTGTTGCGTGTTGCGTGGCGCGAGTGAGAGAGTCTGGGTGCGAGCGCACGCCGGTGGAGGTCAACAACGGAACCGATCTCGAGCACCAGATAGCACGTGGACAGCACGAACATGCATATCAGCGCCACGACAAAGGCCGTCATTTGCCTCGAACTCCACAGCACACCCTGCGAGCGAGCGCGCCGCGAGTGAGCGCGTTGCGAGTGATGCCCACGCGCCGACAGTCGGTCGCTGGCTGGCCACCTACCTTTTCCCCCTTGTCTCTCCCTCCGAACGTGTAGACCGAAACGCGCCGTTCTTGGAGGGCCAAGACATGCACGCAAACAATGGCGAGGACGGCACGAGCGAATAGCGCGAAGCGCGTGGATCGAGTGAGATCGGTAGAGTCGGGGCGAGCGCAGGTCACGTCCAGCTCGCACCAGCAAAGAACCCGGACAGGCATATCGAAAGCACGTAGAGCGTCATGAACACGTCATAGTACGTGGTTGAAGTCTGGAGCAAGGCGTCGATTGCCTCGGCGTCGTCGCGGCCGAGGCTCGTTCCGACGACGAACAGGACGAACCCTGCCACCCTACACGGTCGAGCGATCAAGCGATCGAGCAATCGAGCAATTGAGCAATTGAGCAATCGAGCGATCGAGCAATCGAGCGTACGGGCGAGGCGCGTAGCGCGAGTGAGAGAGTCAGCAGGGGGGCGGAGGGGGCGTCACGACCGACCGACGACTCCAGACTCCAGACGCGTCATCGATACGCACAGACACAGCATGGAGAGCACAATGGGCCAATGGGACCAGATCATCGAGCCTGGCAAACAAGCGGAACGCGCAATTGTCGTAGCGTCAGAGAGTCGGCGACGTCGAGTCCCAGCCGATCGAGTGAACCATGTCGCACCGAGTCGCTCGAAAGTCTCCCTCGTGGCCTCGTCCGCCCGCGCGGCCTTTTTATTCGAGTCATAAGGACGCGGCGCTCCCTGGAAACGTTCGCGCGGCATCTGCACGCGTTTTTCGCGATGAGAAACTGGGGGTTCGCAGGTGCCTCGGAGTTTTACTCATCACACACAATGACCTACTCGACCTTCACCCTCGCAAAGATCACCCGGACAAACGCCAGACTGGACCTGAACGACACGTATCCGAGCATCAGCGCCAGCGCGTACGCCACGATGGCCGAATAGCCGTAGTAGAACACGGCCTGCAGGCTCCCGGACAACCCGCTGTTCACGACCCAGAACCAGATCGAGTAGGCGTAGACATAGATCCCCACGGCAGCCCCGTTGGCCCAGCTCTGCCACCACCACCGCGGGTCTTCCGCGTTCAGGAGGACGTAGGTGGCCATGGTGCTGACCAGACTTGTGACCAGCAGCAGGATGACAAACACGACGAAGAGCACGCTGAACACCGTGTACACTTTGAGGCTCCACATGGAGCTGAAGACGTAATACAGCTCGGTGTAGATGGCGGTGAACGGCAGGAAGGCGGTCGTCAGCATGAGCACGATGGGCGAGCGGTACCACGGCGCGGGGGGGACTTCCCGCTTGTACTTCCGCGTTCTGCACGGCTGTGCAAACGGCTGCGCCGCATTCTTCCCGATGATCCCGCCGACAATCGTCAACGGGAGCGACACCAGGAAGAACAGGGCCAGCAGGCCGAGCACCGACGAGACGGGGAGCGCCGACGTGGACTTGTGCCACAACGCGGTCGAGTTGCACACCGCGAACACGCACCCAAGCGGCAGACAGAAGCACGCGACGGTGAGAAGCAAGTTCCCGATCCACCGCCGGTCCTCGCTGCTCAGCTGCTTCATGTAGCTCGCGCTCGTGTACCCGGCCACCCCGGCGGTCAGCGCAAACCCAAACACCAAGATGGACAGCAGCGCCGACCGATTCGTGGGATAAAAAGCGCCTGCGAGCGCCAAAGCAAACACCACGAATCCCAGAACCAGCACCTGCAACCCGGTCCCCAGCAGCGCGCAGAACAGGCCCTTTGCCGGCGGGAACCGAAACACGTCCCCGTGCACCAGCTTCCAGCCCGAGCTCTCCTCCTCATCGAACGCCTCTTCGTCGCTCAGCAGACTATACCTGGCCAGATCCTTCCGAAGGATCCGCACGAGAATGCTGCCCAGCACGGCAGACAGCAGGAGCACCGTCACGAACGAGTTGACGATCGAATACCAGTGGATGTCCATGTGGTCCTCGAGGAACTGGTGGTTCCTGTACCGTTCCATCCGCTTTCCAAACGTCACCTTCGTCTCCTTCCAAACTACATCGTACGTAAAGTCGATCGCGTCCAGCCCCGCGTCGTCCAGGCTCACCGGCTTGCCCGGGACGACGCTCGCCGAGATGACCCGATTGGCGTTCCACTCCATCTCGAAGCTGTAATGCGTCCACAGCTCGTTCACTCCCTCCTCCTGGCGTCCCACAAAACCCCACACCGGCAGCGAATCCACGTCCAGAAGGAAGTAAAAGTCGTTCTCCACGGCCCGCCGGAACGCCGCCCTGTCCTCCGCAGACAGCCTCCTCGAGCACAACACGGCCGACGGCGCGTCCACCTTGAACGCGACGTCATACTGCGTCGCCACAAACCTGTTCCCGTCCGCCGCCTGCCCCAACGATAGCGGCTTCCCCCGCTCCAGCTTTGGCGAACAGTACGGCAGCGAGTGGTACCTGTACGTGCTCGCCGGCGACGACACGCTCCCTATCTTGGCAGCCCACACGACGATCCCCTCGCGCTCGTCATACTTGTGCACGCCCTTGGCTTCCGCGACACGCGGAGCGAAGGAGAAGGAGAAGGAGAGGAGGAGGAGGAGGAGGAGGAGGGGACGCGCGGAGGAGGTCGTACGAGTCATGGTGGGAGATGGATGGATGGGGGATCAAAACGAAGACGAGGAGGGCGACGACGTCGTCCTGGTCGCGCGCCTCCAATCCAAGAGCTCGGTAGGAGGAGTATGCGCGTGTGTAGATCGTGTCCTGTGCGGTGAGGACGTCGCGAGGTCGTGCCACGAAGGAACCAACCAAAACACCGCGTCGATTTTTTTTGGGCACAAACACTTTTGAAGCTCTGCAGCAGCTCCACATGAGCACACTCAGACAGACGATTCGCCGGTCAAGCAGCCTGCTGCGGGTGCTGACACCGGAGAGCTCGACGCGGGGGTTTGCCTCGTCGTCCTCGCCGTCGTCGTCCGGCGTCTCCTTCGCGGGTTCGACCCAGGTCTCGGCCGTGAACACCGTCCTGAACGTCGTGCCGCAGTCGACTGCCTATGTGTGTATTGAAATCGACCGAGACGTGCGCTCCGCCGACTGTCTCGGGTGTTGGACTCGGGTGTTGGGCTCGACCGAGACGTGCGATTCTCCGCGCCCCGACGCTCGCCCCTCAATCACTCTCACTCGCTCACTCTCTCACTCGTTCGTTCGTTCGTTCTCCAGGTCGTGGAGCGCTTCGGCCGCTTCTCTCGGGTCCTCGATCCCGGCATCCACCTCCTCATCCCGCTGGTCGAGCGGATCGCGTACATCCACAGCCAGAAGGAGACGCCGATCCACGTCGCGGGCCAGACGGCAATCACCAAGGACAACGTGAGCCTGACGATCGACGGCGTTCTGTTCGTGCGCATCGTCGATCCGGTCAAGGCGTCGTACGGTGTGGAAAACCCGCTTTTTGCCGTGTCAATGCTGGCACAGACGTCGATGCGGAGCGAGCTGGGAAGGATCGATCTGGACGCGGCCTTCTCGCAGCGCGACGAGCTGAACCAACGGGTGGTCGCCAGTCTGGCTCCCGCGGCGCGCGGGTGGGGACTCGAGGTTTTGCGCTACGAGATTAAGGATATTCTGCCGCCGCCAGGGATCCGGGCGGCGATGGAGCTGGTGGCAGAGGCGGACAGGAAGAAGCGGGCGAGTATCCTGCAGTCGGAGGGCGACCAGCAGAGGCGGATCAATACGGCGTCTGGAGAGGCCGAGGCGATTTTCAGAAAGGCCGAAGCCACGGCGAAGAGCGTCAGAATTCTGGCCGAGTCGATGAAGAAGGACCGGGGGGCAGAGGCGGTGCGAATGCGGGTCGCCGAGCAGTACGTCGAGGCGTTCGGAAACCTCGCCAAGGAGGGCACGACGGTGCTGCTGCCGCCCAGCGGCGGTTTCGGCGATGTGGGCGGGATGGTGGCGCAGGCGCTGACGATCTTCGACAAAGTGGGGGGAGGTGGGAAGAAACTGACAGCGGAGGTGGCGGAGGCGGAGGTGGCAGATGCAGAGGTGGAGGAGGCCGAGGAGGCGGCCGTGGAGGCGGCGGAGACGGCCAAGACGAACGCGTTCACCCTCGACCGCAGCAAGCGGAAGGAGGGGTGACCTCATTTCTTCTGTGAGTTGTCCCGAAGACTCCCATTTTTCACGACGCCCATACGTACCGCATTTTCAATTCACGTAACAACGACCACGATCTCATCACGTGCGTACCATGCAAGGGAGCACGAACGCCCTCCGTGCCAGTCGAGGCGCCTCGTCTCAGAGGTCCTTCTCGGCCTCACACACAAATCAGCGACGGTCGCGCGCTGCGGCGATCGGCTCCTTCGACCGGGAGGCATGCGCCGAGTCGTCGACGATTGACATTTCGTGGCACGGCGCGGACAATGTGGCGGCAGAGCTGGCCGCTGCGGGGCCGAAATCGAGCGTCGCGGTCCCAGCCCCGCCCCTCGCGGCCCTGGCCGGCCCGCCCGCCCTGACCGCGGGCCTCGCGATCGCGGCCGCGGCGGTCGCCGTCTACGCGATCAAGAAGGTGTTTGACACGCCTTCGAGGACGTACGATCACGACGATCAGAACGTGGGGGACGAGTACGACAACTGGACGAGCGACGGCATCCTGGAGTACTACTGGGGCGAGCACATCCACCTGGGCTATTACACAAAAGCGGAGCGGGACGCTGGGTATAAAAAGCGCGATTTCATCGAGGCCAAGTATACGTTCATCGACAAGATGCTCGAGTGGTCTGGCGCCGATTCGCCAGAGACTGTCCTTGACGTGGGTTGCGGGATCGGGGGAACGAGCCGGTACCTCGCCAAGTCCTACCCGGACGCCCGGGTGACGGGCATCACGCTGTCGCCGAACCAGGTGAAGCGTGCCACGGAGCTTGCCAAGGATCGGGGGCTGGACAACGTCGACTTCAAGGTCATGAACGCGCTCGAGATGGACTACCCGGACGACTCGTTCGACTTGGTATGGGCCTGCGAGTCCGGCGAGCATATGCCCGATAAGAAGGCTTATGTGGAGGAGATGACGCGGGTGCTGAAGCCGGGTGGGACGCTGGTGATCGCGACGTGGTGCCAGCGGGACGACAAAGAGGTGCCGCTGTCGGAAGAGGACGCGGCCCGGCTGCAGTTTTTGTACGACGAGTGGGCGCATCCGTACTTTATCAGCAAGGAAGCGTACGGGTCGCTGTGTCAGGAGACTGGCAAGCTGGGAGACGTGACGATTTCGGACTGGACGACACCGACGATCGACTCGTGGAGGCACAGCATCTGGGTGGGCGTGTGGGACCCGTGGATCGTGGTGTTCAAGGGCCCGAAGGCTTGGTACTCGGTGACGAGGGAGATTGTGACGCTGGAGCGTATGCACCGTGCGTTCGCCGACGGGCTCATGGAGTACGGGATGATCAAAGCGAAAAAGTCGGTCGGATTCTTCGGTAGCGGGCCCGTGGTGACGGATACCGAGGCGAGATAGCGAACACTGGGAGGGATGTTGAGGTGGGGTGATGACGAACGAACGATAGGGGGATCTGGGTGGGAGAAATAGGGCAGACCTGATCCGACAGGCGACCGTCGGACGGTCGCCTCGGCGAGGATGGGAATGAAATCCTGTAACACTGTTCTGCAACGGTCCTGTACGTGCGATGTCGTCATGTCATGTCGTATATTTGTCGTATGTACTCAATTGTTGTTCTGCTGTTCGCGACGTTGTCGCTCGATATCTGCCTGCGTTTGGTAGGTTGCGGCCCACGGCCGCATCGACTCCTGCTGCGGAGGGTTGACGTACCCGGGCCTGCTGTAGTAGTACACTTGCCCGTAGGCATGGGGAGCGTTCTGGGTGGCCTGGGGAGGGATCTGGGTGGACTGCGGCGGGATCTGGGTGGACTGCGGCGGCATCGGGCTGCCCTGCGGCGGCATCGGGCTGCCCTGCGGCGGGGGCATCTGCTGCATCGGGGGCGGGTGATGACCGTTTCCCATGTGGTGGCCGTTTCCCATGTGGTGGCCGTTTCCCATGTGGTGACCGTCCACCCCGACCCCAGCACCGCCATTCCCGTTTCCGTTTCCGTTTCCGTCCCCGGGCATCAGCTCGTTGTGGATCGGCGGGCTGTCCAAGTACTGCCATACGTGCCTGTTGTCCGCAGTGAGCATCTCCGTCCTCCGCTCGTCCCCCTCATCTCCCTTGTCGGACGCCTCGCTGTAAGACTCGTCCAGCACCATGAATTCTCGCGTCAGGAACGCCGAGTTCGGAATCATGAGCTTGCGACGTCCCTGGCGGACGACCGTGTACCGCAGGTCGACCTTCTCGCAGATGCCCTCGAACCACCCCGGCGGCGCGCCCATGCCCGACCCCGCCACGCCCAAACCGCCCCCGGCTCCCGACATGGGCGCGACCGACGACACGGCAACCCGGTCACCCAGCTTGAAAGGCTGGGCCATGAACAGGAAAAAACCGGCCAAAAAGTTGTGACTGAGGTCCTTGGCGGCCACGGCCACGGCAATCCCCGCCGGCAACAGGAGCGCCGACACGTTGACGCCGATCATCGACAGCAACACCACGGAGGCGACGAGGAGGGTCGAGATCTCCGTCACGGTGATGATGCCACCCGCCATCCTGTCGTCCAACGCGCCCTGCTTTTTCAGGTACTGGATCGTATTCTGGATGACCGAGTTTGTGAACCACAGGATCCACAGCATCACCACCAGCAGTCCCAGCCGCGGGAACAGGAACGACGCGTTTGTCTTGATCGACCGCATCATCATACCCGTACCGAGCAGCAGCGGCGCGAGCATCGGCAGCGACACCTGCGATGCCAGCAGCGAGCCTGTCGGATGGAGAGGGGGAGGGGACTGAAAGTGAGCGGGAGAGATACTACTTGTCGTCGACATCATGATATAATGATGGGGGTGGAAAAGACTCGGTTGGCGAGGTCAGGGCGAGGTCGCCGATGACGACGAGTCACCACCGCCCAGGCCCTCATCACAGCCCTCGCCAATCACCACCCCCATCACCAGTCACCACCCTCGTCGAAACATGGTCGCACCTTGCGTCACGATCAGGGCGACCAGCGCCGGGAGCCTGAAGCTCAGGTTCACCATGCTGAACGTCAGTCGGATCTTCTGGATCCCGGGCCGGTCCCACACCCACAACAGCTTCCCCCAAGTCCCCTCGGGCAGCTCTTCGTGAATCTGCCGCGCGCGATCGCGCACCCGCTGGATCGTCGCCGACGTCCGCGTGATTGACGGCCTCAGCATCGCCTGCGCCCCCCTGTACGCTCGCGACACGGGCGCCGTGACCCGCGCGACCGCCGAATGTGTATGCGATCGAGACGACGTCGAGGGGAGCGCCGTCGCCGCCTCACCTCGCCGCCGGCTCTGGTCCATCTCGCCATTCTCGATCTGGAACTCCTCGTAGTCGTCCGAATCGTATTCGAACACCGCCTGCTGCTCCTCGCCTCCTTCTCTCTCTCCGCCGCCACCGTTTGCGTCGGGCTCTCCGGATCCCGGGCGCGAGGCGCTGCGGACCGCCAAAAAACGGGCGGGAATCCCCGGCTGGAGGTTTCTGAATTTCGCCTGTCGTAGTTGGTTTTGCGACGCGGACTGCGCGAAGAGCCCCGACCTGTACGGCTGCACTCGTCGCACGTGTGAGGGCGCGCGCATGTTGGGAATGTGCGTGCGTGTGTCTCAGGGTCTTGTTGTTCCAAGCCAATTCGCAACTGAATTTGCCGCAGGTTCTTCGTCCTCCCGTGCTTGCGCGGACCTCGGGGACGGCGTTGTCTCGTTGTCGGTTCAAAGAACGTGCGGACGAACCTTGACGTTTGTATATTTGTGTGAAGGGGGGGGTGACAGATTGCATCGATCCAACGTGGACATAGCGGCCCGCTCCCGGCGGGAGAACCTCCGAGGCTCCCCACTTTTTCCACCCGTTTATTTCCACCCGTTCGTCTGAAGTAGTAGTAGTAGTAGATGTGCGTTGCAACAACATCGAAATCAAAGATGAAAGAATGCGCGGCGAGCGATCGCCCGTGCTCGCGATCGCCCGTGCTCGCGAGCACGTCCGCCCGCCTTCGATCGCCCTACGCTCCTTTCTGCAGCCCCGGGATCCGCACCCGGTCCCACCACCGCCGCTTCTGCTCGCCGTCGAGGACCTCGCCGCCCTCCGTCGTCCCGTTGTCCTCGCTCCCACGCCCGCTCGAGCCGCCCCCGCTCGAGCCCGACAGCTTGCCGAAACTGCCGCTGCTGTCTTTGAGGCTATCCTTTCCGCTCAAGTCGCTTCCAATCTCTCCACCGCCCTCCGCCTCGTCCTCCGCCTCGTCGCCGTCCTCCAAACCGTCCACGTCCACGTCGTTGAACGACCCGTTCAAGCCGTGCTGCGCAAAGCTCTTCAGGTCGTCCAGCTGGGCCCGGCGCCTGTCCGTGAGCGTCCCGTGATACGCCTTCCACGCCAGCAGCGGCAACGTCACCGCCCAATACAGCCCGTAGTACAGCACCGACAGGTTGGTCGGGGCCGCGCTCCACCCGAACAGCGCCCGCAGCAGCGCCCACCCCTGGTTCGTGTTGGGGTTGCAGCAGTCGATCGCGTTCCACACAATCTGGTTCGACCACGGCCGCATTTCGTAGGGAAACATGATCCCGAACAGCCCGGCGTACGAGAAGAAGAGCGTCCCGTTGATCACCATGCCCGCCGCGATCAGCATCAGCAGCGCCGCCGACACGATGAAGAACCACTTGAGCGACTTGATCGTGTGTCCGGTGTAGTACACGGCGACACCGAGCAGCGAACCGACGAGGATCCCGACGATACCCGGGATGATGACGCTCTTCACCGACAGGCCGGCCGAGGTCCCCGTCAGGAACAGCATGGCCTCCACGCCCTCCCGCAGCGTCGCACTCCCCGACAGCAGCAACATGCTCCACTTCATGTTCTTGGTCTCCTTGTCCTTGGAAGCCTGGTCCCGCGCAAAGGCCTCCTGCAGCTTCCTCTTCCACTTGCGCTCCAGCCCGTAAAAGTTGAGCATGAAGAAGCTCACCATCGTGATCAGAATGCTCGCAATATAGCAGATACACCCCTTGAAGATCATCGACGCCTGCGACGAGAACAACTTGGTGTTGGCCACGTAGAAGATGAGGATCATGACGATGGAAAAGACCAGGGATATCGCCACGCCTATCAGGGCCCCTATCCACACCCACTTCTTCAGATGGGCCATGTTCATTTTGTGGAGCATCTGAAGGAGGACGGCGATGATGATGGAGGCCTCCAGAGCCTCCCGGAAGAGGATGAGGAAGGCGGCTGGTTTGGTGGTCGGGGTGGTGAATGGGGGGTGAAGTGAGCGGGTAGGTAGGGGGAGCGACGGAGCGACGGAGCGACGGAGCGACGGAGCGAGAAGGGAGGAGGAGAGAGAGAGGGATGCAGATGCCGAAGTCGGGACATACCGATGGAGAAGTATTCGCTCATGGTGGTTCCGAATTCCGAACGACTGGTGGTCAATGGGTGGAGGAGTTCAGGAGTTCAGGGACGTGGAGGTCTGTGTGTTTTCAAGGCCAGTGCTGTTGACGATTGACAATGACAGTCGGTAGGCGGGGGCTGAACGTCTGGAGAGGGGTTGAGTGCTCGCTGTGAGGAATGAAAAAGGATTCCGACCCACTCGTTTCAGCAAATGTACGCAGGAGGTCGGACGCGGCGGTGGCTGCTCAGACCGATGCTCCAGGGACGCTAGGTCCACAAATAGTTACGTTTAAAGTGCGGGGAGGGCGGTAGAATCGGGCATCAGGAAGCCACGATCGAGCGTTCGCGCGGCGGTGGTCTGGCACGTGCCGGCACGTGCCGGCACGTGCCGAGCGCCAGTCTACTGACTCACAGGACAGGTTGAAAACACGTTTAAAACAGCAATCAAACCATTGGAAAATTAAACGACTTCATTCATTCCTCTACGCAAGGCTACACGCCCCTACTCCAGCATCGCATAGGCGACCGCCAGGTCGCCAATCCCATGCGCGCCCACGTTGACACAAATCACCTCCCGCTCCAGCACCACCCCCTCTCCCTCCAACACCACACTCACGTGCGCGGCCGGCCCGCGCTTGCAGTGTTTCAGGCAACTGCTCGTGCGCACGTCGATGGAGACGTCGCGCCGAATCATTGCCTCCTCCTTCAGCCGCACGTACAGCTCTGATAAGCGAAGAAGCGCAAAGCGCGAGTGAGCGTGAGCGTGAGCGTGAGCGTCAGGGCGCGCGGCCGCACGGCGATTCGTAACGTACCATTCGCTCCGCGACGACAACAGTGCTTGTTCTTGCAGACAGAGACGACCGCCCGGTTGGGAAGCAGTCGCTGGCTGGGGGACGCCGAGGTATGGTCGATGAAGTGCTGACGAGGTGTCGGAACGTTCGGATTTGGGGCACTGTGCACTTCGGAACCGCTCGTACTGGGTTCATTTGAGGTAGATAACCGGGTAGAAGAGGCGAACGGGTGGGAACTCGCGTAGATTCGGGTGAGAGACGCGGATTTCATTTGTGGTCTGGCGGGGACCACAAATGCGCCCGTGGGGAGCCCTGTCGACACGGCCACTGCCCGAGACATTGTTCTACACTATTTATGACGTAAAAGTGGTGAGTCGTCGTCGTCATCGTCGTAGAAAGGCCGAACCAGTCCCGGAGCGGATACGGTCGGTGGGCACGCGCCAGGCACGCGCCAGGCACACGCCAGGCACAACCCAAACACGTGCCACCCGATCTTGAGAATGGCCTGATCCGTGCCTCCTTCTCTCTCTCTCACACACACACACACTTCCTGTCCATTATTTATTCCTAGATTACCATCCAGTTGCCGCGCAGGGCCGGCAACACCTCCACACGCGACGCGCAAGCTTGTTTCGCATTACCCAACTCGAAATCCCAAACAATGCGTCACGCACAGGCCACCTTCCTCCTCGCCTTTGCTGCCATCGTCGTTCGTGCGCAGTATGGATCACAGGTTGGATGCATGAGCGACGACTGTACGTCTGAGGCTGTTCTCGTGTCTGCTGCCGTCCGTCAACTGCCTATTCCCACGACGCTTACTACGACACCTATACGACCTATACGACCTCTTCCACAGGCAACGGCAAGCTCAAAGCCCTCTTGGAGGCATACGAGTACGCCACGGACTCCCTGAATGGGTGCGATCCCGAGTGCCAGCTCGACTGCTACGAGGCCATCGAGGACGCGCTCAAGAGGAAAGACTCGTTCAGGTGTCCCACGGTCGATTCCGTGTCGTTCTGTATGGCCGTGAGGCGGGACGCCTGGGTGGGGTTGCTGAAAGAGTGTCCGCTGCTGAAGGTGGCGAGTAGCGAGGCGGAAGCGGAGGCGGAAGCGGAGGCGGAAGCGCCTGCGGAGGCAGAGGCAGAGGCGGAGGCGGAAGCGCCTGCAGAGGCAGAGGCGGAGGCCGAGGCGCCTGCAGAGGAGGGAGAGGCAGCAGTGACCTCTCGGAGGCTGCGGCAGGCAGCGGCAGACGGCGAGGCCGAGGCACCAGTGTCTGAGGACGCTGAGGCCGAGGCTGAGGCTGAGGTGGCCGAGGCTGAGGCTGAGGCGCCAGTGTCTGAGGTGGCTGAGGCTGAGGCTGAGGCTGAGGCGCCAGTGTCTGAGGTGGCCGAGGCTGAGGCTGAGGCGCCAGTGTCTGAGGACGCTGAGGCCGAGGCCGCGGCACCCTCCCCCTCCGCGGAGGGAGAAGCCGATGGGGAGTGCTCCGCGGCCTCAGCCGAGGCCGAGGCCGAGAGCGACGGCCAGGGATGCTGGCCCGATTTCGAGAACTACGACGACCTCGAGCGGTTCATCGAGGGCGCGTACTACAGCACGGTGTTTGCGGCGCCGTCAAACACGGCGGGCATCATCATATCCGTGTTTTTCTGGATCGGACTGGCGGGCACGGGCGCCTGGCTGGGCAGGATCAAGAAAGACGGATGATTTAGAATCGGAACCGTACTATAATGCGCATTGATTTGATTTTTTCCGTCGACGAGGGACTGGTGACGTTGCTGATCCACCCCGAGCTTGCCGACGACTTTGTTGTTGGATTGATGTAACCCAAGGACGAGCAGCACGATGAG
>JACLAB010011151.1_pt1 | contig 13184 bp, 22 predicted proteins | sample 8027921 | NCBI WGS metagenome assembly JACLAB01 (sample SAMN15725117, study PRJNA655200) | protist metagenome | isolation source: fluorescence activated cell sorting (FACS) single amplified genomes of... | place: USA: West Boothbay Harbor, Gulf of Maine | collected 2000-07-19
TCGCCGAACTTGAGGCGGAGTTAGACGAATACAGGGAACGGTGGCGGAGTGCCGCACGGCTTAACTTAGATATGAAGGACGTGATAATAAGCAAGCACGGCGTCGATGAGTTCTGGCGGCTGTATAATGCCGCAATAGCAAAGGAGTCCCAATAAATGAGAATCCCTAAGTGTAAATTATGTGGTAGACCAAAATTTAGAGGACACAAGTGCAAGCTAGTATGTCACCACAAGCGATCACGGACCGTTGTGGATGATGGAGGAGCTGATGTTTATTGCGCCGACTGCGGTAAACTCATGATTCCACGCCAATCAAGAAAGGAGTCCCAATAAATGATAGTACACGTGAAGACTCCGGAGGAGGCGTTGCGGAATTACCTCGCAATTAAGAACTTGATGATGGGAACAAAGCTCAAGAAATTGTGTCGGCGCTACCGTTTGGGTGGTGGCACCTTGGAGTTCAACGCATACATGACAGGGCAGCGCGCCCGGCCCTTTACAGTGCGCTGGTCATCCGCGCCGGTGTCGAGACAATGGCAAGGGATAGACATACCGGCACGCCTAAATAAGTGGATGCTGCCGTTCGTCATTAAAAACAAAATCAAGCCGCGCGAACGGGTGCCGGTGAAGCCTGCCAAGATAGAGTTCGGCACGGTGATAAAGGAAACGGACGAACAGTATTATAAGCGGTTGAAAGAGGAATTGATGAACAGGAATTTATTTCCTAATCGGGAGAGAAACGCAGATGAGTTATGATAATATACCGGAGCAAATGCGCGCCATGGACAAGTGGGTGCTATGGCGTAATGAGAACCGCGACGGCAAGCCGACCAAAGTCCCCTATGCTGTGACCGGCGGGAGGGCGAGCGTCACCAACACGGCCACATGGTCAAGTTTCAACAAGGCCGAGGCCGCGTGCAGTTGGGAGTTCGACGGAATAGGGTTCGTGTTGACATCCGACGATCCGTTTGTGATCATCGACTATGATGAGGAATGTCCAGGCAGCGTGATCGACCAATTTGACACGTATATAGAGCGGAGCCAGAGCGGGCGCGGCGTCCACATCATCATGGAGGGTAGTTTCACCGGGCGCAAGCGCAAAGGTCATGTTGAATGTTATCAAGACCAGCGGTATATGATAATGACGGGCGACGTTGTTAAGGCGCGGCCTATCGCCAACTGTCAAGACACGCTTGACAAGTGGCGCGCCGCAAACGGACTTGTAGAGGTGCAGGAGACCAAGACAACCCGCGCGCCTATCAAGCTGGACGACAGCCTTGACGATATCCGAGAGCGAATGTTTGCGGCGAACCATGAGATTCAGGATCTGTACGAACACGGGCACAAGGGAGACAAGAGCAAGGACGACGCGCAACTATTGGAGGCGTGCCGGTTCTGGGCTGGCGGTGATAAGGCGACCGCCTTCGCGTTGTTCGAGCAATCCGCCTGTGTTCGCGACAAATGGATTAAGCGGAGCGACTACCGGGAGCGCACTTGGTCGTTTATCGACGGCGGCGACGTATGGACACCGCAGTCGGATGATTGCCAATGGAGCGAGGAACGGGTAAGCGTGCCGCTTAATTTCTGCGAGCGTATCGAGAGCGACCTGAACGTATGGAAAGACGACAGCATGCCAATGCTGGACGAGAGCCAGTATAACCCGCGGAACATGGGTGCGTTGACTGAAATAGTTGACATGTTTAATAGGACCGCTGCAAAGCCCATTCCACAGTTTGCCATGCACACGGCGCTTAGCATCGTCGGGACGTACCTATCGCGCCGGTTTAAGACGATAAGCGGCAATTACACAAGTCTGTATTGGGGTGTCATCGCGCCGAGTGGCGGTGGCAAGGGCCACACCAACTATATGATCAACTATGTGCTGAAGGAACTCGACCCGGCGCTTGAGGCGCTTATTGAGGGGTCTGGGTACACGTCCGACTCCGGGATATTTAACACGCTGCAACGGGCACCGGCTCACGTCATATACCTGGACGAGCTGGGCGACTATATCGCTGGAAGCCGTAGCCACAATAACCACACAGCCCAAGCGCAATGGCGAACGCTCAAAGAGGCATGGGGTAATGGCGGGATATTACGGCCCAAGAACTACAGCGACCACACGCAACGCACCAAGAGCAACGCCCAGGTATATTGCTGCGCCCCTAATATTACGATATTCGGCGGGTCCACCGTGTCACAGTTCTGGTCATCGCTCAGTATTAAAGACGGTGCTGACGGGTTCCTCAATCGTTGGCTAATATATACGGACACAAAGAAAAGCCCCAGTTCTAGGCGTATTCGCGACCTATCCGGGGAACCTATCCCGGACGCGCTGCGGAGTTGGCACGAAACCATGTGTAAGCGGTCGCCGATTAATACGGTTTTTGCGGATGGTGAGAGTGTGCCTTGCGTGGCCGGTACTGCAACGGAAATGCCGGACCCCATTATTCTGGATTGGGAGGAGGGCGCCGAGGACATGTTTTATCACTATCAGGTGGACGTGATCGAGCCAATCGCCGACGACGTGTTTAAGTATGAAATGTTCCAGCGGGCGGCGCAAATGGCGAGGAGTATCGCGCTCATAGTGGAGCTGGCGCGAAACCCATGGGCGGAGTTTGTCACCGTTGACAGTTGCGCGTGGTCGTTAAGGTATGTCAATACGGTCGTCAGCCAGATGGTCAAATATGCCAAGCGCAATATAGCCGGGAACGAGGAAGAGGCGCTGGCGCTCAAGTTGCTGAACGCGATCCGCGCGACAGGCAAACACGGGCTAACCAAGAAGCAGATGCAAGGGTTTAAATTTGAGGAGTTCACCCGGCGCAACTTTGACGAGGCTATAAAGCGCCTGGAGGAAGGCGGGCTAGTAGCACGCACCAACCGCACCGCAGGCCGTGGCCGCCCGCAACTCTGCTGGGTAGCTATCGAGTCCGACGAATAAATTAAAGAAAAATGGAGTAGGCGAAATGATTGAAATTAATCTAAATAGAGACTACGGAACACCAAAGTCTATAGAAATGTTAAGCCCGACATTTTCTATTATAACATTAGTTAAAGACGGATACATTAAGAAGATCAATCTGTATGCTTTTAGGTGGTCAAAGCATGATGACGTAATATGGACAGAAACTTCGGGACCGTTAACTATTATATCCAAAGTTGCATACCGCTACAATCCAGACACTAAGGAATTCAGTCAGCCATTCGAGATTGACAAATATTATCACATTGTATAATAAAAACAAAGAAACTTGCAAAAAACTTGCAAAAGGGGTTTGTAATGTGGTATGGTTGGATTATCTTAATGGTATAACAAGAACGGCGCAAGCCACAACGGAGACAATAGAAGATGCACACAGTAAGAATCAACACAAAGAGCAGAGACACCGCCACCGCGATCCTTGAGAACGACGAATGCGAAGAGATTGGCCGCGAAGAATTTGACATTGATCCGGAGACGGATGACGCAGACTGGTACGACGTGGCCGAGAAATTGGCCACTGACCATTTCAGCGAGTACGATATCTCGCGCTTGGTCTGCGACGGACACCGGATCTATTAGCACACCCCTTTCCTACTGGTGGCGGCGAGCCTTCACTGCCACCAACTTCATCAGCCCCGGCGAGGTGCCGGGGCATTTTTAACCAACATTAGGAGATACGCATTATGAATAAACCAAAACAAGCCGCCCGCCTAATCTGGGCAGAGGTGAAGCCAGCCGTACTATTGGGGTCGCTCATGGTCGCCCTTATGATTATGTTTGTGTTAGGGTTGATCATCGGAAAGGACCAGGGCCGGGCAGAGTTCCACCTGGAGCTTATAAAAGAGATGGACGCCAAAGGCGGCGCGCCGGTGCTATTGTACCCGCCAGACGGACACGAGGCGGATGGGAGCTATAGAAAATGACATACGAAACCATTACCGGCATAGCCGCATTGATCATCCTATTCATCGGCGCTTACAAAGCTGGACAAGCCGCAAGGGGAGATAAATGAAGATATTTTTTAGAACAATATACGGCATACCCTTTTTTATAATAAGTTACCCATTTCTTGTATTGGCATTTTCTGGATTAGGAGTGTTTACAGTTGCCGGAATTATGGGAATGATTGTAGGACTAATCGGCCTTCCTATTGGTACTAAGGAAATGCTAAAAGATTCTTTCTATTTAACCTTTATGCCATTTTGCATACCTTTTGCATTTTTGTATGAGTGGATTGCTTACGGAAAAACTGAATGGATAAAGGGGCGATAAGTGACCTGCACCAACACCAACCAACCAGACTACACTAAATTATGTGACTGCCGCCAATGCGCTGCAGAACGCGACTACGACGATGAATTTGAAACCTACAAGGATACCCCTGGCATATGGAACTGGACACACGCTCACCGACATTAAAGGCAATGGAAAAGCACTGGACTCAATCGGAATGGGTGCGGAACCTCGGCGCGTCTAGCATAGGCGGAAGCTGTGAACGCCAAATCTGGATGCAGTGGCGCTACGTTCTGAGTCCTGACTTCCCGCCGCGCATCCTCCGATTATTCCAACGCGGCCACAATGAAGAGGCCACCTTTATCGCTGAACTCAAGGCCGCCGGCGTTAAAGTCTTCGGATGCCAAGAGACGATTATGGGATATAAGGGCCACTTCACCGCGCATCCAGACGGTAAGGCGGTCGGCATCATTGAGGCACCGAAAACCGAGCATTTGCTTGAGTTCAAGACGGCAAGTGATAAGAAATTTCAAGAGATGCAATCAAAAGGCGTTGAGAAGGCACAGCCAAAACATTACGCCCAGATGCAGATACAAATGTATTTGACCGGAATCACCCGCGCCTTTTACTTGGTGGTCAATAAAAATACGGACGAGCTTTACGCCGAACGAATCAAGGCCGACAATTTGACAGGTGAACGCCTCCAGGCACGCATTGAGCGCATTGTGGACACCACCGAGCCACCGGCAAAGGCTGAATCTTTCGAGTGCCGTTGGTGCGAATTCAGGACCATGTGTCTGCGTGATCGTTACGACGATGCCGAGTTGATTCCAAATCTAAGCTGTCGCACGTGCTGTTTCTCAACGCCTATCGAGGGCGGCGAATGGCAATGCGAAAAATATAAACGACCAATCCCGAAGGAGTTTCAATTGAAGGGGTGTAGCAAACACCTATTGATCCCCGGCATCATCGACGCCGAGGTAATGGACACGGACGGCCAGACATATGTAAAGTATGAGAACGGCCTACTTAATTTCAACGATGAATTTTCATCATCGGTAGACACAATAACAGAGGACACGCTGACCCACGGCGTGCCATTTTAAGGAGGCATAATGCAAACCAACTGGACAGAGACACGCGGCACGGTGGCCGCAGTAGAACAAGACGTAGCGGTCGGGTCACCGGCCTACCTTGCCGCACGTTACGCGGCGTTGACCGCCGAACTACAGGAGATCGAACACATCTTAACCAAGAAAGCAATGGACGCCGGCAAGTCCATGGACTTTGGTCCCGTGTCAATCAAGTATACGAAAGGTAAAAAAACCTACGATTACGAGACACCTGGACAAGAGGCCGCGCTTGACATCATCAACGCCTGCAAGGAGACTAAAGTAGACTGGCGTCGCGTCTGCACCGCTGCAAACATCGCGCCGGACGTGCTGAAAGTGTCCGAGCCAACCGCAAAAATTAAAGTAAAGGAGCTATAAATATGGCATTTGATTTATCATCAATCACAACCGAAACGACCACACGCCCACCACGGGTAGTATTGCTGGGGTCCGAAAAGTCGGGAAAATCAACCTTCGCCAGCGAAGCGCCCGGCGTCGTGTTCCTGCCGATCAAGGGTGAGGAAGGCATCGACAGCATTGAGGTGGCATCGTTCCCGGTGGCCGAGACATTCGCAGACGTTAAAGAGGCTATCAAGACGCTGATTACAAGCGACCACAACTTTAAGAACCTTGCCATTGATTCGACGTCCGCGCTTGAGCCGTTGATATGGGCGGAGATCTGCCGGTTACACGGTGCCGAATCCATCGAATCTGTGGGCGGCGGTTACGGTAAAGGATACCTTGAGGCGGTCAACATCTGGGCCGACCTCTTGAACGGTCTGGACGTGCTGCGCAACAAAAAGGGCATGGGCGTCTTCATGATCGGCCACGTCACCACCACGACTTTCAACGATCCAGAACATGAAAGTTACACCCAATATTCTTGGGACGTACACAAGAAGGCAAGCGCCACCGTAAACCGCTGGGCGGACTCCATCCTGTTCATCGGGTCGAAGGTCTATACTAAATCAACCGAGGCCGGTTTCAACAAAACGGAGGTGAAGGCGACCGGCTCCGACACACGCTATCTTTTCACGACTAAAAGCCCAACCCGTCCCGGTGGCGGTCGTGGGGTATATGGTCAACTACCGGCTGAGATTCCCCTTAATCTCGGATCGTCTTATCAAACATGGGTAGACGCAATCGTGTCCGCCAAATCAACAACAACAACAAAGGAGGCTTAACAATGGCCGATCTAGGTAATTTTAACGCAAACGAACACGAGGACATGGTAGACTTCGACATCCTGCCGCAGGGATGGTATATGGTTGCCATCACCAAAGACGAACAACGCGACTGCAAGGATGGGCAATCCAAAGGGCTAAACCTTGAAATGACCGTTCTGGACGGAAACTTCAAAGGCCGCAAGGTGTTCAACTGGTTGAACTTATGGCATGTCAAACAGAAGGTTAAGGCAATATCTGAGCGTGAATTCGCTACCATCTGCCGCGCAGTCAATATAATTAACCCGCGCAACTCTGAACAACTCCAAAACGTCCCGTTCGGTATCGAGTTGAAGCACAAGAAAAGCTCGTACTCCGGCGAAATGGAGGCCATCATCAAGGCGTACTGTTCTGAGAAGGAGTTCACCAGCAAGGCGTCAACCAACCCGGCACCGACCGCGCCCGCAACTAATAACGAACCGGCACCTTGGAGCTAAAGTAATGGATTTGAACAAAAAACAAGTATACGAAATTATTGGGAAACACCTTGGAAAGGACGCAACTCACAAAGTCAGCGGATTTGAGGGCGTTTTGACATCAGTCGCATACTATCAGACAGGCGAGGTCTCTGTTGCAATCCAACCACTTTGTATTAATGGCGAATACAAGGATGTCGAGTGGTTCCCAGCATCCTCAATAGTTTGGAGTTAAAATGTTTCAGCTGAGAACATACCAGCGCGAAAGCGTGGATGCTCTGTTTAGTTGGTTTAGGACTCGCAACGGCAACCCGTTGCTTGTCCTGCCAACAGGCGCAGGCAAGTCGATTGTTCAAGCGTTCTTCATTCAGGAGGCGCTTGAACAATTCCCACGGACACGAATCGTTTGTGTCAGCCACGTGAAAGAGTTGCTGCAACAAAACGCCGAGAAGATAGTGTTCACCAACCCCGGAGTGGATCTCAAATTCTGCTCCGCCGGCATAGGTGAGAAGCGATTCAACGCTCAAGTCTTGGTCGCTGGCATCCAGACCGCTTACAAGTACGCCGACCGCATCGGCCATACGGACCTTGTAATAGTTGACGAGTGCCACTTGATCCCGGAAAAGTCTGAAACCATGTACCGCACATTTCTGGACGACCTCCAGAAGATTAACCCACGGCTCAAGGTTATCGGCTTAACCGCCACACCCTACCGTCTGTCATCCGGCCTCATGTATGGCAAGGACGATTGCTTCTTTGACGGCATCGCACACGAGGTGCCGATCAAGGAACTACTCGACCAAGGCCACCTTACAAGGCTAGTCGGGCGGCGCGGCCTGACACATGTTGAGCTGTCCGGCCTACACACGCGCGGCGGTGAATATATCGACAAGGAGTTGCAGCAGCGGTTCGATGTTGACGAGTTGACTCGTAGCATCGTTTCAGAGGTCATCGTAGCGGCGGAGGGTCGCAAAGGTGTACTGATGTTTAGCTCTGGAGTCGATCATGCGTATCATCTAAAGGACGCAATCGAGGCAGTCACCGGCGAACGTGTGGAGGTCGTCAGCGGAGCCACCAACAAGGAGGACCGGCAACGAACCATTAACGACTATAAGGCCGGACTTTTCCGTTGGCTTATCAACTATGGATGCCTTACCACCGGCTTTGACGCGCCGCATATTGACCTAATGGTATTGTGTCGGGCCACCCAATCAACCGGGCTGTATGTCCAGATCATGGGGCGCGGTATGCGACTATGTGAAGGCAAAGCCGAGTGTATCGTCCTGGATTACGGCGGCAACATCGAGAGGCACGGGCCGATTGACAAGATAACACCGCGCGGCGTGGAGTCCGGCAGCGGAGACGGTGAGGCACCAATCAAGGAATGCCCGAACTGTTTGGCATTGCTTTACACGGCTATTCGCGAGTGCCCTGAATGCGCCCATAAATTCCCGGAGCCGGAGCCGGTTCTGGAGAGTACCGCCAGTGACGCGGCGATTATGAGTGAGGACGCCTACGAATGGTGGGATGTTTTATGGATGAGTTGCAGTCGCCACCAGAAGAACGGCAAGCCGGACAGCATGAAAGTAACGTACCACATTACCGAAACCTTGAGCGTATCGGAGTGGGTATGCTTTAGTCATGTTGGATTTGCACGGCGCAAGGCTGAACAATGGGCCGAGAAACGCGGTGTGGTGCCACCAGCGAACACAGAGGAGGCGCTTCGCGTTGAATGGCCGGAGGTCGCCGCCGTGTTTGTTGATCCTACCGGACGGTGGCCGGAGTTGAAGTCGGTGCAATTCGGGGAGGCCAAAGGCCAACCGGAGCCGCCGACGCCGCCACCGTTTGACGACAGCGCACTAGATGAACCACGACACTATAACCCAATGGAGATATTTGATGATGAAGAAATCCCTTTCTGAAATGAAAACTTATGGCAAGCTAGAATTGCGCAACTGTGATTGCATGGATCTGATGAAAGAGTATCCGGATAAACACTTTGACTTGGCTATTGTTGACCCGCCGTATGGGATTGGGAACTTTATCCCGCAACACGGAAAGCAAAAAGGAAACAATTTTAAGGCGGTAACTTGGAATGACCATGCACCGACCAAGGATTATTTCCTAGAGGTCGAAAAAGTTTCTAAGAATCAGATAATATGGGGCGCTAATTACTATAACTGTTTTACTGAATTAGGGGGAGCTATTGTATGGGACAAGAACCAATTTAATCCAAAGCTATCAAGGTGTGAATTAGCGTCGCATAGTTTTTATAAAAAGGTTGACTATGTAAATATCACCTGTAATGGGATACATGGTGACGATGGGGTAAGAGTACATCCTTGCCAAAAGCCAGTCGCGTTATACCGTTGGCTCCTCCAGAATTACGCCAAGGAGGGCGACAAAATACTGGACACGCACCTTGGCTCTGGAAGCATTGCAATCGCCTGTTATTATATGGGTTTCGATTTGACAGGCTCAGAACTGGACGAGGATTATTACAAGGCAATGATTGAACGGATTGACAAAGAAACAGCGCAGCAGGAGTTATTCTAAATGAAGCATTCTGAAGACGCAATACAAATAGAGCTGGCCAACTGGTTACGGCGACGCGCGCGAATAGATGCGCGCTACCATCACTGTTATCACATCCCGAACGGCGGCAACAGGTCAGCCAGGGAGGGCGCGAAGTTTAAGCTGATGGGCGTTGTCGCCGGAATACCTGACCTGTTCATCGGCATACCGAACGCCACGTTTCACGGGCTGTATATCGAGTTAAAAACCGCGACCGGGCGGGTGAGCAAGGTACAGAAGGAGGTGCATCGAATCGCGCGCGGCAACGGTTACGCGGTGGCCGTGTGCCGGTCTGCTGCGGAAGCAATCGAGACAATACTAAACTATGAGAAGGACCAATATCATGAGTAAGATTAGGTATAGCACCTATAAATTGCCGAAGTCAGAGGCGAAAAGAATAAGCCGTAAAATATCGCTCAATATATCAAAGCCTTATAATTTCCTTGAGTGGATAGATAGGCGATGGAACTATGTTGAGCATATGATATACTCGACTCCGTTTGTTTTTGAAGACGTAAAACATGATAAATTTGGGTTTACGGTCCTGTGTGGAATGTACCAATACAACTGGGGACGTGCGACCCACTACTATGTCGAGCCGGGAGTGTTGGAGTTTTCAAAGAGCGCCGTTCGGTCCATCATGCCAGGCAAATGCTCCGACTTCCCGACAGGCACCGCGTGCGATAATGCGCTATCTAAATATTGCGACTATGAAGTTATGTTTTTTTCATTTTCCAGTAGGGGATAGGAATAGGAGTATAATGGTCATGCGCAACATATATGCAAAGTTCAACGAAGAGGGGACTGATGGATTAATATGGTCCATAGGGTTGGACGACAGAGAGGACTATTATTTTAGCAATGACAAATCAATAACAGATAATCAGTCCGACCTGTACATAAACGGCGAATGCTCAGATCTAATAAAATCGGCCTACGGTATCGCAATGTATATCAGCGCATTCCCGGACTGCATTGATGACATCAAAGACGGCGACCTCAGCCAAGGCCGAAAGGTTAGCGTTGGCAAGTCTAACAAAATGAAGACAGAAAGAGAACACTCTGCGCGGTCGCCACATTGGAGGATGGGGCACTTTAGAACATTGAGGCATGAGCGATACGGCGATAGCGTCGGGCGTACCATCTGGATAGATGGTACATTTGTAAAAGGCAAGGCGTACAAAGTAACCAATAAACTAACACAAGAGGGATAACCATGAGCAAGATTAAATCAACACTAGACATTGAGGCGATGCAACGCGGCGTCGAGTTATACGAAGCGATACTTGCCGCTGACTACACGCAGCGCGACGTCGCCGAGTTCGTAGGGGTCCATGAATCAGCGGTCAGCCGTTGGATTCGTGGCGCGCACATCCCACGCAAACACAGAGGTGCATTGCACGCGATGCTGGGGTGGATATGAAGCCGGATCAGTACCTGCCCACATTGCTTATCGTAATTGATATCGCCGCCGCCTCGGTATACATGTACCAGGGCGACGCGCGGAAGGTGGTCTATTGGATAGCCGCCGCAGTGCTAACCGCAGCCGTCACTTACTAGCATTCCAAATAAACCCGGCCAACGCGCCTAGCGCAGTGATAAAGGCAACGATACTGGTCATGCTTTCCTTCTTTGTCTTTGCGCATGTCTCCATAATATCAACGCGCTGAGACAGTCCCGGCCTGCCGTTCCCGAATAGCTCTTTTTCGTGGCGCTTGAGTACTTCTGTGTTTGAATGTACCGCCGTATGTATCTCCATCAGTAGCCGGTCGCGTTCCTCGTTTGTCATCCTTCAAAATCCTTTTTTCTGAAATGTTAGCCTGTGAATGTAGTAGACTCCGCCGCCTATGATTAAGACTAATATAGGGACAAAGAGCCAGAGGTATGTTGAGGCGATCAACCAAGCAGACGCTACGAGCGCCCCTATAAATAGGCCGATAGACGCAACGGCAACGAGCCTCGCGAGTTTCGGCTGCTTGAGATATACCACCGCAACCGCGCCGACAATGGCGACCAGCACCGAGCCGGGCAGGGACAGCCACAGGAGCCACTTGGCAGGGATGCGTATGTCATCCCGGTTGTCGTCGCCCTTGGTCTTGATGGGGTGTAGCGTTGGTTTGCTGACCGGCACGCCCAGTAGTTTGGTCTGTCGGTACTCGTACTTTTTACCCGCATGTTTTACCGTTCCGAGCTTTGGTAGTGGCACGCTTGAGCATGAGGTTAAAAGGCCGCCGCCCACAAGAACAAAGGCGGCGACCATCAGCAGAGGAAGGCAATTTTTAGACATCGGCTGCATCGCTCCAACGCTCAAGGCTCTTGAGTAGTCCGTAGGCGTTGCCAGCATTAATATTTTCTTTTCCGGCGAAGTCGGCGACGGTGAAGGTATGCTCAACCGTATCCAGCAGGGTGTTATCATCGGCATCAGCGTACACGCCGACCTCCACCCATACACGGGAGGGGTGGTCAAAGCGGAGCGCCTTGATTCGTGAGTATGCGTCTGCCACGATTGCGGCGTCTGAGTCTTTGATCTTATGAGTCTTTTTGAGTGCCATGATTATACCTGTATTACTGAGATTGTGCCTTGATCGGCGGTTACGGTTCCTGACCCGTCAACGTCCACATAGACCGTTATCGTGTCGTTTGTTGCGAGTGATGTCGCCCAGTCAACTGTTAGGTTTCCAACGTCCGAGCCGGTGCCGATCTTTCGTTTTTTCAGGCTGTTGGTGATAGCCGTCCCATTCTTGGCAATGTAAAAACTCACGACTTGATTACTGGAGCTTGATGTCATTGAAATGTTTGAGCGCACTGAGAAGTCCTTAGTCACTGTTCCAGTATACTTTAGGTTTTTAGCGGTATCGTCAACCGTAAACTCGACGTTTGTGATGTCAGCCGCCGAAATATTCGCATTCTCAAAAGTGTTTCGAGGAACGCCGGTCGTTATGGAGTTGGTGGCCGCCGCCGTGCTAACGTATGCGTAAGCCTTTGAGCGTATGATGTTTCCGTTTATCGTTAGGTCACCGCCAATTATAGCATTCTTGGCCACCGATATACCGCCGTCAGTCTGTAATGACCCGTCTGTGGTCGTGGTGGCCTGTGTCGTGTCATCTACCAGCACACGACCTGTTGAAGTGACTGCCGCGAAGGTTGGCGAGTCAGTCGTTGCAACGCCTTGGTTTATTCCGTCCAGCTTCGATCCGTCCGTTGAAACATCGCGCCCGTCAACCGTTCCGCTGACAGCAATATCACCGTCAACATATAGCTTCTCCGATCCTATTGGCGCGGTCGCGTTGATTAGGGTCGAACCTTTCAGCAACGTCTCGGTAATTGAGTCGTCGCCAAGTATGACCTGATTAGACTTAGTCGGCTGGACGTTGTAGCCTATTAGAATTGAATTGTCGATCACCTTAGCAGGCGTAAGAGTAATAGTGCCAGTCCCGTCGTCGGTGAACGAACTGCTTAAGCATTGCAATGTGTTCGCGTCCACTACCGTCCAGACTACAGGAGTACTCGCCAGCCCTGCTGGAAGTGTACCCGTAGTACTCGCCTCTGCAACGATTCCGACCACGAACCCGTGACCTGTTATGGTCACCTGGTTAGTGGTGTTATCGACCGCCGTTACTGTCTTAGCGTTTCCAGTGTCCGCG
>JACLAB010001330.1_pt1 | contig 13175 bp, 18 predicted proteins | sample 8027921 | NCBI WGS metagenome assembly JACLAB01 (sample SAMN15725117, study PRJNA655200) | protist metagenome | isolation source: fluorescence activated cell sorting (FACS) single amplified genomes of... | place: USA: West Boothbay Harbor, Gulf of Maine | collected 2000-07-19
ATATAGAGCTAACACAGCTTTACATAAATATGAACAACAAATCCAAGCTACAGAGTTCTAACCATCCAAAAATCACCCATTCATTAATAGTACGTCAATAGCCATAGTGTACAGCTCTAGCCCTCAAAAATCGATCTAACATACTTACCGTTGTTGTCCTTCCGAATGGCCTTTATTTTATTAGGGTCGACTGGCATTCCCAGCGGATTCTGTTTCAGCCTATTGGATAACGTGAGAGATATTTTAGTGCAGGCTAATGCGAGATCGACAACGCAGGAATAGGTGCAACATACACTATACACGGGAAATACGCTACCTATCTACGTCATACCTTCTTACGAATTTTACCGCATTCGATCCCAGTTCCTTGGCACTTTTTCCGCCTAATGGTGCAAAATCGACGAAGTCATACCCTTCATCAACTCCCTCCCCATTATTTCCAATTGATATATCATGAGCTTCGCTGGCCCATAGGTCTGATGTACTGTTCGCATTATAACCATTATCACCGATTTTAGCATCATTCGCAGTGTTAGGTCTTCTCCTCCGCACGTTTTCCACACTACGGGGCCGTTTTGCGAAGATTGAGTGCGCCTGTGGGGCATTCCAACCTTGATAGATTGTATGTCGTATGGATGTTTCATGCATGGAAGTGAGGATACGCCTGTGCAAAGATGTGATAAAATAAACAAGATACTTCAGGATATGATAAACTGGATCATAGCGTTGGTATAGCATGCATGTACTAACCCGCAGTACTGCCATCAGCGTTTACAAAATGCACTCCTTGATTTCCTTCAAGATGAATTTTCGGCTCTTGCTTCAATTGGGACGCGAATTTCATAGCTCCCTGTTTTCCATTAAGAGCGTAAGCATATCTGTAAATGATCAAGTTGGAAATTGCTATCAGTATAGAGAACTTCTCGTAAGCCCATGGCAATCAGAGATTTGCTGGCGCGATGCCATTCATCCAGTACTTAGTATGAGTGCTGAAGAGATACAGCCCACAACATTTCAAACAATATCCGTACCTTTTTCTGAGGTCGGAATCGGATTGTGTGTTTCTAATATTATTGCCTACACATGAGTGATAGGAGGATGGTATCAGTGTGATGCCTACATGCAATTGATTTCATACTACGGGATCCATATTATACTCACTCATGATATTGCCGCTACTGCTGGGTCTGTTTTTACTAAGCGGGCTCTCCACGCCTGGAAAATTATATGCGCCTGCCACGGGTTAAATTAAGAGTAGACATGAGTTACATGGTTGTATACTGTACTAGTCACGGCGACATAGCTTCCACATAAGCCATCAAAAATCAAATTAGCGCACGAAAAAAATGAAGATCTATACATTACCCCCCAAAGTTTATAAAAAATCACCTGCACTTGCGCTCTCCCGAATAAAATTGCCACCACTTCTATGCGGTTGGTTGTGCCTTTTCGCCTCTATAACATTAAAAGCATCTTCCAATGAACTCGATGTGATGGACGCCATTTGTGTGAGACCAGTCATACTAATCATCGCGCTACTCAGGCCAGTATTGGCAACACTGCTGCCATATCTACTAGATCCGGCCTTACCGTTTCTGTGGGCGGCACTAGCCTCAAAATCGATGCCAATATTATCTTCACCGTTTGAATTACCCAATGACCTTATGTTTTCTAAACTGCCGTCCAGCCAGTATTTCGGAACGTCCACTAATTCAGCTTGCGCAGCTAGAACAGATGAAAACTCATCCCAAGTCGCCAAGCTGGTAAGCACCTTGGCGACTTTTTCATTGCTAGCCAACAACCCGGTAAGAAGTGCAGCGGCATCCAATCTAGTAGTTTTAGTATATTCTAGGCTAGCATTAATATCACTACTATTACCAATTTTACCTACAAGTAGGAGAGAGAGAGAGCGTACGCACGAAAACCGATCGAATTCGCTCAGTTTTACTACAGTCGGTGGGACGCGTTTGATGGTGACGTACGATAGATTTTTGGGATCAATGTTAGTATGGTGACAGTCCTGATTACTCATACGGTCTATACGGTGAAAAGATACAGCGATCAAAAGCAAAGCCACTATACGTTAAGCACATACCAGCCAGAGTATGTGGCGTGTGCAACATCAGGAACTTTATCATGTAAATACTCCTTCGGATGCTCATTTCGTGCTTGCTGCTGATACTGTAAGCTAGCGCTCGCACTAGTAGCGATGCTGCCCCATGCAGCAGTAACTGATGTATACTATCTTGCAGTAAATCTGGTGCAGCAGTATTATCAGTCGATTCACCAGTACCAGTACTACCAGTATTACGTACGTCACCAGAAGTACCTCCATTACCAGGATACGTGCTTATATTTTTACTTAGAGATACTTCCGACACAGTAGCAGTATTAGCACCAGATCTCGCCATAGTGACCTTCCTTTTGATATTATTTGGGGCTATGATGTTGGTCGCCTCCGTGCTCACGTGATTTAAAATGGCTGCTAGCATCTCTATGCCCTGCAGCCGGATCCCTATATTGTTGTCCATATGGCTGCGGTTATCGTGACCAATGTTTGCGGGGTATTTTAAGTACGCAGGTTGCATTGTATATTCATGTTAAAAAAGGATGCGACTGAGGGTTTTTTTACTTGTCCTTTCAAAATGAAACACTCAGTACTAAACAAGTCACCAAAGGTACTGAGCTATATCCCCCTAAAGTCCACTGACACAACATTAGCACGTATAGTACATACCCTCTTAGACCCAACACGGCAAAGATAATCCCACCGCTGGAGTGTGATAATGGATCAAATGAAGTGGTCAATATATATGATGATAACGTGCATATGAGTTGATACTCATGCATAAAACAGCGCCACACCATACCTATAAAATGTACCGCAAAACATCAAAAAGTGTAGCCATGGTGTAGTGCTATGACCCGCTGGATTCCAAACACACATGCACATACCAGGAACTCATGTGATGGAGTATCCGCTTATGCAGGGCTGCATTTGAATTTGCATTTGCATCTTTGCTAGAAAGATGGGAATCGAGCTGCTCCTCGCTATCTATGGCGAACTTGTCTATAGGTCTAGTAAGCGGGACGATTACACGCAAGCATTCGTCCGTCAGCTTTTCACTTCGCAGTATGTTGGCCACATTGTTCATAATGATGTCCACGAAATGCGTTTTCAACATGACTCCGATAATTATTTGCTTAGAACTGTCATCTGTGCCCATGAGTGATCTCAGCACACCCAGATGTCTGGTTATAAGGCGAGTGGCATCATCATTCCGCTATGATTAAAGATGCTTAGTGGTCATTATAAGTATCAAGGCTGCAGTTGATGTTCGTGATAATGCAGGACGAGGCAGAGTTACACTAGATCTTTAACACGATGTATCCTGTATTGAATATGATAGTAACTGTATTGAGCTATCGCCCCCTAAATTTAATGCACGTACCCCTCCTGGTGCGTTCTTATTCATCGCGACCCTGTCCTTGAACACCTTTCGAATGGCTTCGATCCTCCCCGCTGCTTCTTGCACCAGTAGAGTCTTCTTTCTCTTCATCATTTTCTCATCCCTCTCAACGGTCCCATACTCGTTCACGTCATCGATCAATGCATTGATTGCGTCTGAAATCATTGTGGGATGATTTTCTGAAAAAAGGATGATCTATGTGAAATACTGGGGTTATCTTTCTGACTCAAAGTAGCTATGCACTCATGCACTCTATATTTCTAAATTTATAATCCTTGTATCGATCGATGCATGCAGTGGCTATCAGTAGAGGCGCTTAAGATTAGAGCGTTATCCAAAACGTACAATACTTTTGAAATGAATTATTTTTAATAACTTTATTTATCCTGAACAAACAGATAGTAAATTCGTAAGAGCCACGTTACACATGGCAACACTTTCACTGTCAAGGAAAAATCTATAAAGATCTATAAGCACATGCATTGTAGACACAAATAATGTTAGTCATGAGTAAAGTACTCTTTTTTGCACCGGTTTACAAGTTCCACCGCTTGTACTACTCCACAGGCATGAGAGTGTAGGTCTGCGTCTCGATCTCGGTGATGCCACCAATGGCCTTTACGGCAGCCAGGAAGTCTTCTTCGGGGGCAAACTGCTTCTGTTCCCAAGTACCTGTGGTGATAAGTGGAAATGTTTGGGGGGTATGTTAGTATGAAAATTGTACGTGATAATCGAGAATGTAACAGAACTACTTTATACCTTAGATTCAAACTACTTTGTATGGAATAGAATTGAGTTAGTATAGACTTAAAGCACTCTAAAATCCACTAAGATCAAAGCATGTACCGAAATTCTCAGCGTCTACAGCCACGACTACCTTGAAGTCCATGCAGCCACCACACACCACTCTAGACACACTCTTTACACCGGGGATAACCTTGAGCTGCGCCTTGAATAAGTCTAGGGATTGCTGGGCGGATTGGAGAGAAGATTTATCATTCTCAGGACTCCACTTCATTCTCCTGTAATGTAGGGTTACGGTAATAAATGGTTATGGAGTATGAGGAATGAGTCACATAGACTATAAAAGATTTGATAGAGTCCAAGATATGAGGAGGACGTACCATTCGCGGGCAATGGTATCAAACTCAACCCCGTCAGTGATCCTGATCATGTTTCTGGTCACAGAGGAAGCTTTGGCGCCAAATTTTGTTATCAAAAATGCCTGAGAAACAGAAAAAATAGCAAAGAAAACAAAAATGAAAGTCAGCTGCATTGTAATGATTGATTCGCTATGAAAATACCGATTTGCTGAAAATGTAATGCACGTCTATTTTCCGCACGTTTTAAAACGGTCGGAATATTTGAAATAGCTCCTCATATTTCAAAACTTGGAAGAAGAAATAAGCGTTTCTTAAGCGCTATTAGGAATTTATTTGATGATAGACGCCTCATCACTACCCCTAATGGACGAATTGGTTGATGTTGAGATCGACCAATTCGATAACGACGATGATCAGGACATGATTCAGCAGCCTGAGATAGGTGCGTACAACCATGCCAGTAACATGAGCAACAACAACCGCAAGCCCGAAAAAGCGAAATGGAGTGTGCAGGAAGACAATATTCTGCAGCAGGCGGTGCAAATCCACGACGCCAAGAACTGGAAAAGCATTGCTTCCTTCCTAGAAGGCAAAACCGAAGTGCAGGTGAGTAGGCTAGCAAGGGGTTGGACTTCAGAGAGCTATTGTTCTATACTATTGTATTATATCGTAGTAAGGGGGGAAAGGTGTGACCTATCTCTATCTTGTGTGCTAGTATCATGATCTGTACATCGATACGATCATGCTCACGTTACCCTTTTGCTTCCCATTCCTCCCGTCATTCCCGTCTGGTGCAGTGCCTTCACCGCTGGACTAAGGTTCGTATATTGGGAATAAGAAATGAATTTTATAAGACTGTATCTTTATACCATGACTATTGTATTCAATGCTGAGTTGCTCATGTGAAAGGCCTAATCTAGATCTTATCATATGCTCGATTACCTTGAACGTGCAGTTCACTAATGTCCCAAATGCTGCCAACTATAGGTGCTCAACCCCAACCTGACCAAGGGGCCATGGACCGACGATGAAGATAGACTAGTGGTAGAGCTCGTTGAAAAGCACGGAGCTAAAAAGTGGTCACTGATTGCGCAAAATTTACCGGGTCGTATCGGTAAGCAGTGCAGAGAGAGATGGTACGTTCTTAAAAAAAGGGGGGGATTGAGAGGGCTTCAAAGAGGACTTCGGCGTGGTGCATCTCTACATGTTTTGAGTCTTGTTTCCTGCGGAGCGGTTTATGTGATGTAGTTCGATCACACTGTGCATCATGGCCACGACCTCCAATAACCATGATACTTACAGACTTCAAACAAACACCGCTACTATGATTTCAGGCATAACCATCTCAACCCCCATATAAATAAATCTGCCTGGTCAGAGGACGAGGACAGACAGATCCTAGTCGCGCATCAAACGCTAGGCAACAAGTGGGCCGAGATCGCGAAGCAGCTTCCTGGACGTACGGACAACGCTATAAAAAACCATTGGAATAGCAGTATGAAGCGTAAAGTTGAGCAATACCTCCGCGAGAGGTATGTGAATTTTTTGTATCCCTGTGCTTTATACTATGACTATGGTATTCAGTGGTTCACATGAAGGACTTCTCCTAGCTCCCTCACATTTTAGAGAAAAAAAAAATCGCTTCTAGGCATTCAACCGTGAGCGCTCGGTAAAAAACATCACCATAATAACATCTTTTCAATATCGCAATGTAGGTACAACGACGAGAGAGCTTTACCGGACCCATCCGATGGCCGATATGCGTTTGGGCCCGGTGATATTGCCGGTGTACTGGAGTGCGTGAGAGATAAGTGCAAACGGTCCGACAGCAACAGCGGGAAGGGTGGGAAGAACGCCAACCGCGCGAACGCCACCAAGACCGCTAATAGGTGTGTATGGAATCTTTTTCAGGATGTGCCCGCGTTCATTTTTTTTGTACATGGTATAGTGAACGAGTGCAAGCGGATACCTTGACCATACTAATATTGCCATTATCGTCGAATCCCTCAGAAACACCGGCGGAAGAAAACCCCACCTGGGTATATCTAGCATGCCCCCTCATGCGCAGCACGGTACCTTTACGGTTAACAATGGTTTAGAGGAAGAGTACACCTATTTTAACGGCCAATATTTCCCCAGAAATGGCCAAGTTCTGCCCTTACAGAGACGTACGCTGGGTAAGTACATGCATGACGGATGAAGTAACTTACCAATCATCCACAAACCCAGCATACTAAAGATACCCTACCTTCAAATACTGCCCGTAAAAAACGCTTCTATGTACAGACCCGTCAGCGCTAGTCGCGAACCCCTACCTTCCGCAGTCTGTTCAGGGTGAGTGCGCTATTGTTGGTTAACATCTTTGGAGGACGAAAACTCTGCAGCATTGGAATCATATCAGTACGAGGTTGCTGATGTGATCGGTCGTATAGATCTACCACATCCTACTGTATAATAGCTATCACAACAACCCTAACCACCTTATTGCTACATGACGCTAACCCAAACACAGGGTCTCAGAAAGTACCTCCGCAAGGTCACTTCATGCACGGTACGCGCAACACCAAACAGAGTTATCCTTAACCGGGCCATATCTCTGTGCCGTGAAGATACAACTAAACCGCCATACTAATCATGCTCCCGAAACATATAATATTATGTATCAATGTGTGTCAATGCATGCAGGCACAAACGATGAGATGGGAAATATGGCTGCGTTTCACTCTGGTGGTCGGTCAATAATGGCTCACAAGAAGTTGCCAGCAGGAGCAGGTGCGTGCGGTTTATGAGAGTGCTAAAGGTAAAAGTTTTTTTTATGACCAGTGTGTTCAAGATGTTCCCTGCACTCACCCCCATATGTTTTTATCCATCTGAAAAAATCAGGTATAGAGAACACACCGCACTCTCGACATGCGCCACAGGATGTTAGCAGCGGTCTGGGCAGTGGCGGCCATCCGCATAATGGTGCGTGAAAGTAGGCGGAGGAGGGAGAAAAAAATACGACGTAGCTCTACCCCTACTTTATCATTCAAATATTAACAATCACACTTATAAACTCTTTCATCACATGTACGCTCAGGCAACTACAACCCTCTGGAGGGTCCAATCGATGATTTACTGCCCCTGTCCACTCCTGGGGGAGGAGTACGTACGGTATATTTGAGATATCTGTGTCACTTATCACAGTCAATGATGATCAATGATAGGTCCACTGTAGCTCTGTCACATCCCTTGACGTGCGATAAATGTGAAAGACCCACTGTATCTCTGTCACATCGCTGAGTATTATGAACATCAAATACAACCATCATACTAACAACATCCCCAAATATCCTCTTCTATTACAGGTTGGCTTAGCCGGCAGCAATAACGTGCGAGAAGCTGCCCAAAAGAGCATGGGACAAGCGTTCCGCATGCCAAATAGCGGAAATACGAAGACTGACACCGGCTTAACTCCCGAGATTTCTGTACGTGCTATAGATGATAGAGTGAACTTTAGGGAGTTGTAAGTCTATGCCACGGCTATAGCACGTCGTGCCGATAGATTTATATTAAAGGCTTATCTAGTTCTATCATGCAACTTATTATACCCCTGAAACATCTCTCGTGCGTCACCATAATACATCAACGCAGGTATTAGGATTCGGATCGCCCTCGGGTGGGGCGCAAATATTCACGTCCAATGGACAGCACTTCTTCACCACCGGTACGTGCGATTACGGCGAACGTGCGGATGTGGCGACTTGTCTCAGGTGATCGTGGCGATCTTTGTTGATCTTTGATGAGCACGATGATCATTAACGTGCAGTGCAACCGCAACCCTTAACGTACTAACAACAACACCAACACGCTATTCTGACCTGTAATAGGTATGACCCCTGGTCACGGAGAGACACCTCTCTCAGAAGTGAGTATTTTTTTTTGGAGTGCTCGAGATCTGGTTTGGTAGCGTCACATCCCAAACATCTATCGTAAGTCACCATACTAACTATGACTGAACACATCCATTACCAGATTAAATCGCCTTTTGATTCAAGTTTAAATATCACGGGTTACTCGCCGTTTCCATCCTTGTTCGACTCGTCGCCTGGGATCAAATCTATCTCTGCGAACGCTAGTAATAGCTCTAGTACTAATACAGCTACTATTAACGATGCTTCTAGCAATGCTTACGCAAATATGAGCATGACCAGCAGAGATAGCGGCCATGCAATTAACAAAAAAAGTAGTATAAGTAGTAGTAGCAGTAGCAGTAGCAATAAATTGGGTATAGCCTCGTACCGCAAGCAGACCACGTGCGGTGCGGAAGGTGAAGCCAGCAAAAGCTCTGAGGATGCCTGTAGCCCTGATTTGCGAAGGAGCCTAATTGCCATGGGGGTAGTAGAGGGAGAAGACTGTACACTTGAACAGGTACATAAAATTGGTAATCTAGCTAGACGGGGGGTGCATCCGCACCATCATAACATGAAGTACAGCACTCTAATTTTTTATTTTACCATCACGAATTACAGGAGCAGGAAAATGCTATGCTTCGAGCTTCTTATGGCATTACACAAGGGAACAACAAGCCGAAAATGAGCGGATTGGTAGCTGGCTCAATTGTACCAGTGCTTGCAGCAATTGATGGAGAGCCAGTGAACGAGAACGAAATATCTGGTATTGAGGAAATCGGTGGAGATGAGTCTCCAACAGCTGAAGGAGTATGTGCTCATGTGTGCTTTTCTTTCATATGACGGGATGTGACTGTATTGTGGGCGGACACTGTATTCCATTCTGAATGGTCTGAGTGTAAGGTCTTGACTATCTCTGTTATATTCACGATTATTATGAGCTTACAGTACAATCACCATACTAACCCCCCCTCCACCGACCGTCGTCATTTTTTTAATACCGTAGGTCCATCTCCTATCGCAAAGCGACGTATCCTTCACAGTTGATCAGACTGACGTTTCCTCTCTTAATGAGACCCACGCCACAGTGTCTAGATCTGCAGACATCGCCAAAGTTGAACTAAATTCCCGAATTTACCGCAACGTCAGCATCACCAGCAGCAGCGCTAGTCCAAGTATGTCTCTATCTTCTCCCGTGGGAAGTTCGGAAGTGTCGAGGGATCTTGAGTCGTCATCTCTGAATCTCACGGATGATGCGTCACTTTCTCAGGTTCGTAAAAAAAAGAAAATTAGTAGATATGGAGGGAATTTCCTATGCGGCTATCAATAAATTCTGTTGCTCTGAACAGCACACATCGCACTTACACCTCCAATATTATCGACATCGACAGTCATTGATGCTCTCCGCCAATGACATGAACTTAGGTCTCACAGACCGAAAAGAAAACAACAGTAGAGCTGGAAACAAGAGGAAGTTGTACGAATCTTCTACGCCCAACACTAAAAAAGCTGGTATTAAGATGAATCAGATTAATTCTTCCAGTCCTGGTGCCCGGTTGACTCGTTCTCGGCGAATCAAGTAATACCAGGAATACAAGAAAATGCAGTACAAAGGAATTAAGGTTATACGAATAGATCAAATATGTCAAGTATCAACCAGACAAAAATGAAATAACATGAATCTAGGTCGTGTCTATTAGTGGCTAACCCTAGGCCGTAAGAGTATATAAGCGGGAGGAAATTGTTAACGAAATATGCAACGCAATATCAGTAAGTATAGTAGAAAATATCAGTAAAATAAACGAAATCGTATGACCTTCAATCTCTGTATGTACATTTCACAATTTTGCAATCTCTAATCTCACTTATCTATCATATTACCTTCGTATTGACTTAATCAACGGTATCAGTACGTACAATTATTCCTCCCCGTCCCCCCTGGTCTCCCTCTCGTAACTCATATTTTTTACCCTTGTCGCCTTCATCTGCACTAACATTTCCTGGAGGTCTCCAATAAGCATTCGATCTATCTTATCCCGTAACATGCGGATATTCATACCATCCAGTACCTGAGTTCGGGATGTTTACTATCGGCATTAGCATGAATGTTGCACTGTATGCTCAAGATAACCGACAATATGCTAGAAAATGTCAACATATTTCACATTACTGAACAAGTGCTGAAACATTAATTACCATAGCGTGGACTTGTAATCTATATTACGTACGCTTACCAGCATGAACCCGTCGGGACAAGCTTTGTCGATTTGATCCATAACCGACTTTAGATCACGGTGAAATGCAAGGGCAATGTGAGCAATGATTACGTGCGTAGGTCGCAATACTCATGCATAAAATAGAGTTACATTGCAGCATTCACATGACCGATAGAGCAAAAGAAATGAAAGGTCTGCCCTCACACACCTGTGAAATATTCAGATCTCCCTTGCTGACTACATCCAACCAAGGACGTCTCGGAAACCTATCTCTAAGCGTTTTCCTGACATTTAATTGTGCCTTTAGAGAAGAATGCTGTTCTCCGCTCAATCCAGATGGATCGATTACGAATATCACTGCTGTGGGCAGATGCGCCAGTGAGGCGTACGTTAATTTCTCCATCTCATTCCTCTGCCCATCCGGCCTATCTAGCAGTCCAGGTGTGTCCATAACCTATAGCACGTTGCGACGTTCAAGAGTTGTTATTAGTATGGTGATGTACGATAGATGTTCAGGGGTTATAATGAGAGCTATGTCTACATGCAATGTATCTTGTACTCTAAGAGTTGATAGTACTAGACAAGGCATGTCATATCTATTGCACGTCACATAATGGGATACAACTTGACAAGGCCTTTCACAAAAACTACCAAGAGTTAAAAATGAAAACAATCGTGCATAGTTTAGTCCAAAAAAAGGTCTATAAATACTTTTTTTGTGAATACGCACTTGAAATCGCAGATCCCTGTCATCATCTACCACATGTCCTATGGTCACCGACCGAGAAGTAAAAGGATAATTGTTCACTTCTGGCTGACCTGTGCCTGAGCAGCGAAGAATAGTGAAATTATAAATGATTATGAGGATGGAGGAGATCTTTATGCTATGTGTGAGATGAGTCCCGTAGTTTAGGTGACCAAGGTGACGTACTAACAGACCGGACTATTGAACTTTTGCCTACATTTGGAGTGCCTACTAATACCACAGTCAGCGTATCTAGCTCTAAGACAGGGATCCTCCTAAAAAAAAGTTGCAGTATGAAATGGAAGGGTAAATGTACAGAAGTATGATAATTGTGTGCAAAGGTCATGATAGTCATAAACAAGATACAGCTACATTACAGCTGTCTAATGAGCCACCAAGCATTAGATGAACAATGCATATATAGCACGTCAATAGCCAATCAAGCTTTCAACATTATATCAATGACATAGAGATTCATTCTTTGAAAGGTCGAGAACAAACCTACCTAAGGTCTTTTTGCAGCTCTACTAACTCCTGGAGGCAATTGCTCATGTCGTATCTGCGGGTAGTGTTGTACCTTTATGCATGATGCGTATATGTCATGTATTATATGAGCACATTAGTAATGATGAGTGCATATCATTTTCATGATAACGATAAGTGTAGGAGAAATAGGTCTCGTGATTCGTATGAACTTCTTGGCATAGCCCTCAAAATCCCATAAACCCATCACACACAAATTCTCGAGTGCTTCCATTCCTTCGATCAACAAATCCTTAGCTTCAATACTGGAAGAGGCCTTACTGGCCATGCCCGCATATTTTTTGGCTGTGCGACTCGTCTCCGCCCGGAGGGACTTGAGGTTATCCGTTAATTCCACCAAACTTGGATAGCCCTTTTTGACCCTGCTTCTTACCACCAAATCAGCCACAGTAGCTTCGAATGGATGCAGATTGCGAAAGACTCTTGTATATGCATTCAGACTCTCCGTGATTGGCTTGTTCAGACCTTTCATTAGCCCATCCATGGTTTGAGCACTGAATCTACGATTACGGTCGCGCTGGTTTTTGATAGTCATGTCGATTTTCACATCTTTCAACCCCCTCTTTGCCCTTCTGAAGTGTGTGGAGGCAATAAACACATCAGGAAGGTCTGTTTTGAACGCACCCGTTGTCCTTAGGCCCTCCGCACCCTTTTTTATCTTCCTGAGATTCGGAGCATTCTTTGGTCCAGGGATATCACTCATCGTTAGAGCTCTCCTCACTGTGTATACCCTACCCTTACTCCTAAAAGTTGACCCAAATGCCAGAGTTATGATCATGAGTGCGAATAACAGTGCGATATACATACTCATGTATATATATACAATATCTAGGAGTTTGGTACAACGTACGTGTTTTATATTATTCTTTTTATGAATAAAGCTCTTTAAGGACAAGAGTAAATACGATAGGGGAAACTGGGTTCGGAACACACTACTACAAAACGCCCGCAAAAGAACAGGATGTTAAATTTGTAGATCAGTCGCTTGGCATGCGAATGGATCTGTGGCAAAACTCGCCCGGTTGCATTCTTTCAGAATGCGACTGGGTTACCCACCGCCGCTGCGGCGAAAAAAGATGGGCCATCAATTGATATTACGTGCGTAATTGCGCAAATCTATAATGACTGTACAGGTGATCGCTGTATAATTTTACACCTTTAAAAAAAAAGGCCGGATCGAGTCCAGATTTGCAAAGATTTGCGCCATG
>JACLAB010008036.1_pt1 | contig 13161 bp, 6 predicted proteins | sample 8027921 | NCBI WGS metagenome assembly JACLAB01 (sample SAMN15725117, study PRJNA655200) | protist metagenome | isolation source: fluorescence activated cell sorting (FACS) single amplified genomes of... | place: USA: West Boothbay Harbor, Gulf of Maine | collected 2000-07-19
TCTTCGACTCAAATCCTCATTGAAAACGCAAAGTTCATCACGTCGAAAGATGTCATCGACGTCGCCTCACGAGTTTATGACTCGTATAAAAGAGACAAAAAATTGTGCTACACGTTTCTCGTCGCGCTGTCTGGAGTAACCGCGTTGGTCGTCCACGAGACAAGCGCTGCGACAGGTTTGATGAAAGGTTCATTAGGGGATTTCAGAAAGAACAAGAAGGAAAAGAAACAGATAAATATTAAGAATAGGAATGTTGCGAAAAAAGAACGAAGCAGCGCTGCTGTAGATGAGCAGTTCTTAAGCAATCTCGTGCAGCTCGGGAAGATTGTCTTACCGTCTTGGAGGTGCAAGTCGGTATTTTTGTTATCGACGCAAACGGTAATGTTAATATCGCGTTCGTATATTTCGCTTCGAATAGCGCGGAAAGGTGGCGAAGGTTTACAAGCCGTCATGGAAAGAAGTTGGAACCACTTTTTATTCGTGTTGGCGGATTTTTACGTGTGTGGAATTGCTGCATCCGTCGTGAATTCTTCGTTGAAATACTTGACGAATTCCATCACGGTAAACTTTCGCCATAATTTGACGAAACACGTACACGAGAAATATCTCTCGAATCGGCAATATTATAAACATGCGGTGTTGCGTAAAGGCAATTTAGATAATGCAGATCAACGCATAACGGATGATTTGAACATGTGGTGTGCGACGTCTGCGGATTTATTCTCAAGAACGTTTAAACCACTCTTGGACGTCATCTTGAGCACGAAACGCATGAGCGAGTCCATGGGATACAAGGGGTTGACCATTTTGTACTCCTACTTCTTCTTTTCTGGACACGTCATTCGTTTCTTTTCACCGCCGTTTTCGGATTACATCCAAGAAACGCAAAAGAAGGAAGGTGATTTTAGACGTTCGCATTCGCGCTTGATCTCGCACGCGGAAGAAGTTGCGTTTCTCGACGGCGCCGAACGCGAGAAAGAAATTTTGAATGGAAAATTGAATCAACTCACCGCGTGGTCGCAATACTATTTCTTCAGACAGTTCATTCAAGGTGTTTTAGATCAGTACTTTATCAAATACGGTGCCTCTATGATTGGATGGCCTGTTTTAGCATTTCCCTTCTTGCTCGCGAAAGATATGGAAGAAAAAGAGCTCGTCGCGAGATATCGCGAAGCGGATACGCTGATACAAAACGCGTCGAGCTCAATCGGTGATTTACTCATGGTGTACAAAAAGCTTCAAAAGCTTTCTGGATTCACCTCTCGCGTCGTAGATTTGTTGCACTCCGTCGAATCAGGTGAGGAAGAGAAAGAGAAAGAAATTGAAGGGAGAAGCAACGGCATCGTGCGAACGTCCTCCAACGACGACGAGATTGAGTTTCAAAACGTCACGGTGTTCTCGCCAGACAACAGGTTGCTCATCAAAGACGTGAGTTTGAAGATTAGGCGCGGCGAGTCTCTATTCATCACCGGAGCGAACGGTGCTGGGAAGACGAGTTTGTTTCGAGTACTCGCTGGATTGTGGGAAGCGTCAGAAGGTGTCGTTCTTCGACCTCGAAACGGTTTGAAATCGATAAAATCGGAAGGCGGTGACGACGGAGACGTCTCCTCCTTATTTTACGTGCCCCAACGACCATATTTAGTGACTGGTTCGTTGCGAGATCAAATATTATACCCAGCGAAGCAGAAGAGCGACGAAGATGAGTTCGACAAGGACGACGAAAGGATTCTCGAATGCTTAGCGCGAGTCAATCTAGTGAAACTTTTGAAAAAAGGCGATCGCAGCGTAGGCTTGGATAGATTAGAGCACGATTGGAACGACGTCCTCTCTGGCGGAGAAAAGCAAAGGATAGGATTAGCGAGACTGTATTTTCACGCGCCTCGATTCGCAATTTTAGACGAAGCGACGAGTGCCATTAATCCAGACGAAGAAGGCGCTTTGTACGAAGAGTTTGAGAAGAATAACATCACGGTGTTTTCCATTGCACATCGCATGGAATTGAAACGTTTTCATAAGAAGCATCTGCATTTCAAAGCGGACGGGAAAGGGAACTGGACGCTTAAGAAAATACTTTAGCAGATGAATATCGCTTTTACCAGGTACCTAGAATTAGTTACTAATTACTAATACTAATATTGCTACGCTAATGCTACATGTATGTGTATTTTTTTTATCTTCCTGTGAACTTTCTTCTTCCAAGTCTGGAAGATTTTTGTATGCCGACGTCGATGAGACCGCCAACTTCTTCTCGCGATTCTATCGATATCTTCAAGTATATTCCAAACGTGAATAAAGCCAAAAGAGCAATCATAGCCGCGTTCCGAACAATTTGGTACTCCCACATGGGATGCCTCGCGAGCGCATCCAACGCATCCGCAAAAGAGTTCAATCGTCCTCCGCCGGTATTCCTCGCCACGTTGGCTAAATTTTTAATCGCAACGTCCGTTTTGAGATCGTTCAATACTTTATCGATTTTTGACATTTCTTTCGACACCGCGGCTAATAATGCCGGGTCATCTAGAAGCAGCTCCCCTCCTCCTCCTCTTTGAGTGTTTTTCGCATTATTTTGTGAGCCGTTGTTTCCAAACTGCAAAAAGTCTCGAAAGAATGATTTTTTACTCTTTCTTTGCGGCGTGAACGAAGCCTCGAGTTTATCGAGTTCCCGTTGTGCTTCATCGCTCATGAACGTGCTCTTTATCTTTTCGAATCGTTTATCGTCGTCGTCGTCGCCGCCGTCGTCGTCGCCGTCAATGAGCTTGCCATCGTTGATGCCATTGTTTTTCCTTCTTTTCGTAGATTTTATTGGTAAGACTTTCGCGAGATACGAGGAGTACCTCTCCGTTAATCCGACTCGCACGTCTGCGTTCATTTTTGCCGAGTTATTCGCATTCTTGTTGTTATGATTCTTTTCGCCCTCCTCGGTGTTCGTGTCGTCCATATTGTCAAAATCTAAAACTCTGTTCGTCGTCGCACTCGTTGTCGTCGTCCAGTTGTCCAGTTCGTTTAATACGTTTTCTCGTTTCCGTCGTTCCAACATTTCCTCCGCTTCTTGCGCCTGCTTGTAGGTGTTCACGAGCAAGTCCGCGACGAAGTTCCCGCCGCCGCCTCCACCGCCCGTGATGATACCGCTTTGACTGTTATTGTTGCTTCTTCCCATTTCATCATCCTCATCGTATTCCTCTTCACCGAGCAACATCGCGTTCTTTTCCCGCCGCATATTGTGATGGTTGATGTACGCATCGTCTTCGCCCGAATACAACAACACGCCTTCTTCTTGACTACTCGTACGACGACCATCGTCGTCCTCATCATATTCTTCTCCTTCTTTGAGCGGTGGTAACACCGGCACGGATTCCCAGAACTTGTCCTCCTCTTCCTGCTCTTTCGTTGTGTCCAATATCGTGCTTAAAGTTTCGTTGAACGCCGAGAACGTCGCGCTGACGACTTTGTTCGCCCCAGACGCGGTTTGGAGCAATAAAGACGACTGTGATGAGGATGATGTTTTATCTTTGTTTTGTTGTTGTTGTTGTTCTCTTCGCGCGAGCTCTTCCAGAAGCAACCGCTCGGTTTCCTCCGCATCATCGTTTTTCTCGTCTCTTTTTGTTGTGCTCATCGTATCATCGTGACAACGCTTTTATCTATCATCTTAACAACTTAATAACACTTTGCGCTGTGCGTGTTCTCCTCTTCTGAAAAACAAAACGAAGAGTGAACACTTTTCCATTATTTTCGGTGATTTGGCACCCCAAAGTGATGAGATGAAAGTGTGTCATGTCAAAAAGTGTGAGAAATGATGACCAGAAGAAAGAAAATTTGGGAGAACGAGAGCCACTTGTTTTTTTATTAATCTCTCTTGTCTCAAGAACAGTTACAAAAGTTGTTGTTCTTTTTATTCGAAATCTTCACTTAAACACACACACTAACTATGTCTGCAAAACTTATGGACGCGACTCCCGATCTCAAGAGATTGGCACCAGTCGAGAATCTCGCGATCGATGTCATCTCTTACGCGCACGGATCCGTCACGCCGACGTTGACCAATTTGTATACCAAAGGCAAAGACTCATTTTTAAAGGTATCAAAATCTTTCTTTCTTCTCTTCTTCTTGTTCTTCTTCTTGGTGCCTTTCTCTCTCTTTTCTCTTCTTCTTTCATTCTTCTTCGTCTTCAAATTGAGCGTAATGGTTTCGATCATCTCGATGCTGCTTCGACTTGTGTTTACGCATCGTGTTTACTACTGCGGTAGTAGACTTCTGCAAGAGTTTGGCAGCAAACGCGCGTTTGTTGCGAATTCTTTTTTTGCGTGTGTGTGAAAAACGGACGCGACGACGGGAACGAACCGTCGTCGCGTCCTCTTTGTCAAGTCGTCTTTATAACAAAAAAATACTAACAATAACGAATCGAAACAACTTTACTTTTGTGAACGCACGCGCAATATTTTAGGGATCTATCAACACCATCGAAGGGTTGATTACGTCGTACGGCACGCCGGTCGTCTCGACCGTGCAAAAGACGTACCCGAAAGTCGTTACGAACGTCGACAAGAAAGTCGACGGCGTCTTGACGGCTGTTCAATCCGTTTGGGAGAACAGAGTCAAGGCTTCGTATCCGGCGAAAGCGGTCACCTCTGTTTCCACGGCGATTCAAACGCAACGCGAACAGTTTCCGGAAAACATCGCGTATTTGAAGTCGTTGACGACGAAGGAGAAGAGAGAAAACTACTTGAAGTTTATCGAACTCAAAATCCAAGAATTGCAAAGCGCGACGAAGGAAGTGCCGCAATTAGCGTACGACGCCATCAAAACCGCCATCCAAAACGCCCGCGAAAAACTTGATTCGTTCGAACTTTTGAAAAAAGTCGACGAATTGTGGCAAGCTACCTTGAACTTGAAGCAAGTCAAAACGGTGGTCAAAGCGAAGGAAGATCTGTCCCAAAAAGTTCACGACAAAGCAACGGAGGTTTCGAACAACGCTTACGTCAAGAAGGCGACCAAATCGGTGAACGAAGTCGTGCAAACCGTGCAGTCTAAGGTCAAGGGAACGCCGACGCCGAAGGAAAGCCGCGTGGAAGAGATGGATTAAGTTTTCTTCTCTTCTCGTCGGGTTTATCGATATATCGATACGAGTACTCCTCTTTCTTTACTCACTACTGATACATAAAAATAGATACGCTTTAATTTTGAAACGCTGTAAAGTGTGTTGTTCTTGTTCTTGTTCTTGTCGTCGTGGAAACTACGACGCGATTAAGAACAATAACAGCATTTTACTCCAAGTACTACTACTCTTACTCCTTTTACTACTCTTACTCCTTTTGATGATAAGAAGAACTGTGTATTATGATACGTGTATTATATTTCTTCTAATAAACAACTTTTTGAGTGTTGTTTGATTTTCGTCTCTACGAGTAAATTTCTCTCTTTTTTGCTCACTCATCTCGTCTGAGTGATGAGTGATTTTCAGTCAAAAAGCTTCTTCATTTTTTACGAAAAGAAGAACCAAAATGTCTTGCGTAAACATACCTCCATCGACCACCGCTCCGCGTTGTCATCGTCCGAGCAGCGTGGGACGATCGACACGAGGAGCGGCGGTGCGAGCGAATCTTTTCCCACGAAGCAGAGATACTCAACAACAACAGCAACAACATAAAGCGCCGTCGTCGTTGTCTTTGTGTCTTACAACGAATGATAGAAACAAAAAGCTGAACTCTTTGAGAACGTTCAGAGTACAAAGTGAAGGAGACGATGGTGAGTAGTAGCATTTAGTGCATCGACGTTCGTGTTCGTCGTTTTTCTTCTGCCCTTCGAGGCTTTTCCTTTTCAATTCAGACGACAAGGAAGAAGAACCTATGTATGATGAGTGAAATTTTGTTTGCGCTTTATTTTATCCAATCGGGGAAGAGAGTTCAAGAGAAAGAAGAGAAATCTCATCACGCAAGAAAGAGACTGCGCTTATCCCTCTTTTAGCTCTCTCTGCTCTTTTCTGAAAATCGTCCTGGATCACCATCGTCTGGAATATGCTCTCAATATCATTAATTGCGTTTTTCTGTTTATAAACTGACCCCGATAACTTCTTTTTTCTTTCTTTCTTTCTTTCTAGGAGAAAACAACGTCGTAGAAGAAGAAGAAGAAGGAGGTTCCAGAGTGCAAGAGGAGGCTGAGGAAGGCGAAATCGACTTTAGCGCCCCCATGGTGAAGTTTCCAAGAAGGAACGAAAAAGACCCGTACAAACGATTAGGTTTAACGGCAGACTCCTCGTTCGAGGAAGTGCAAGAGGCGAGGAATTTCTTAGTGAAAGAGTATATGAGAGATGTGGATGGATGTGAACAAATCGACCTCGCCATGGACGCCATTTTGAAAGAAAAGTTAAACACGAGGAAGAAATCGAAAGGTTTGAAGAGAAAGAATCTGAGACAGAAGAAAGAAGAGGAAGATTACACGCCGCCATTTGTTGAGCGCATTAAGAACCAGTTTGAAAAGCCAGACAAGACGACGTTGATGCGACGAGCGGTTTTGTATTTCGGTATTTCCATCTGGTCTATTGTGACTCCGGCTTCGCAAGGACCGGCGTTTCAACTCGCCTGCGCTTTTGCCGCGTGCGTCTTCTTTCTCAACGACAAAAGAGGCGGACAAAAGAACAAGGCGCTTGGAAAGTCCTTTCTACACACTTTTGCAGCTATGCTCGTCGGTTGGTTGATTGGTTCGATCATTCCGGTGTACATTCCTCTCTTCCCAGAGTCGTTCTCGCCTGAGTTGATTTTGAGTTTGTTCTCGTTCCTCACCTTATTTGTCACGTGTACGTTCTTAAAGTAACTCTGATATAGCGAATCTGAATATTATTAAAAACATTGTTGTTCTTGTTGTCGTTGCTGTTGCTGTTATTGTTGTGAATTCGAATTATATAACTTACACACACATATGACGACGCGTTAAAATGACTATTGCGTATTAGTATATATATGATTACAACGTTTCACTCAACGTGTGATGTTTAATTTTTACACCTCCTCTTCCTCTCTCTCTCGCTTGCCTCCGTGTTTTGCCAATCTTCTCGTCTCTTCTTTTAATCGAACCATTCGATCGTCGGCATCTTCCGTGTCGCTCTCTCCTTCGCTGCTGCTCGATGAAGACGACGAAGTCTTTTCGTTCTCGGAGTACTCCGAGCGTCTCGGCTGGCGCACGGCGGTGTCGTATAAATCTTGTCGGCCCTTCGCTTTCAACTTTTCGAGCCATTTTTTGCTCATTTTTGGTCTTCCCCGTCGCGTGGCTCTGTACACTGCGTCAAATCTCGGCGTCGTGCAGAAATTTTGCGTAACCGCGACGGTATGCGTGATGTTTAACACGGCGTGCCACCACCCGTCTGGGACAAACATAATCTCGCCGGCGTTTTGTACGACGTCGAAACTCTTTGGACATCCGCCAACTTCCGACCACTCTCGCGTTTGTGTCATTGGATATGCTTTTTGGAACCACGTGACTGATTCTCCGTCTAATCCAATACCTTTTGGTTTCAGAAGAGGTTTTGACAAGCCTTTATCTGGCGGGTACAACACCCAGCGTTTCTGTCCAGAAATCAACGCGTTCCAAGCGGACGTCGCTAACGGGTCGACGTGTACTGAGGATCCACTTCTCGGCGGTCCAAACACGACCCATCTGTGCGGAGGTCTTCGTTTATGTCCGACGTATTTGAACAAGTCTTCGGAGAAGTAACTCGGAATGTCGAAATCTTTCTCGAGCTCTTTCGTATTCTCTTTATCAAAGACAGAACCGTCGAAAACGTATAATGGACTATCGTCTCTTTTGCAACCGTAGTCAGGATTCCTTTCCTCGTCGCAGTAAAACTGAAACTCAGTCATCGTCATTCGTACGGCGTACCCATCGTCATCGGAACCGACTTTGAATCTATCCTTCGGAAACCTTTTTTGTAACTTATCAATCGTCCACTCTCGCGGGTTATCCTCTTTCCCTTTGCTATTCAACGTTTTCATAAAGCACGGCCAATGGTCCATGGCGTCGGTGATTATGCACGGCGTTCTCGTCAAGGAAAAGCGTCTGTCGAACTCTTCTGGGGAGACTTCTTTCGCGGATATGCGTTCGATAATCCCCGCTTTTGATTTTAAGTTTGTCGTGTTCAAAACGTTCGCGTTGTCGTAGGCGTATCCGTGCTTAGTCCAACCGCCTTTGGAGACGGAGAGCTCAGAGCGCGTGCCTCGCTTCGCCGCGCGGATCTTCTTATTCATTTTTTCCTCTTCATTTTTCGGTTCATGCTGTTTTTCTTTGCGGTCTTTTGTCTTGTTCTTCGTTTTACTCTTCTTTTTCTTCTTCTTCTTCGTCTCTTTTTGTTCTTTCGTGGCCGTCGTCGTCATCGTTGTTGTTGTTTGTTTCGTTTTCTTCTTGTTTCTCTCGATTTTTCCCCCTCTCGTCTGTTCACCTCCTCCACTTCCTTCATCGTCGCTTTCCGAGGATGAAGATGACGATGTCGTCGAGGAAGACGAGGAAGATCTCTTCGTAGCCCCATCGTTCTCTTTCTTTTTGTTGTTGTTGTTGTTATTGTTATCATTATTATCGTCGTTCGAGGAAGAGGAACTCCGTTCAGAGGAATTCCTCGATTGAATTTTCGTCTCCTTCGAATTCTGTCTCGGAGATTGAATGCGTTCTTCTCTGATGAGTGGTCTCTCACTCCGCCTCGCAAAAACATCAGTCGAGGGAGGAGCACCATCATTCTTCGCAGACAGAACAGGCGATACTGTGTGCGATGATTGTTTGTTCATCATCGTATCTGTATTAGTAGTGCTAATGGGTGTCGAGTTTCTGAGGAAGAAAGTGCTTGAAAAAATTCTCTTTTTTCTGTTTGCGCCGTCAAAAAACAAAAGTTTAATTTGGGATTTCGTAAAAAAGCACTTCACTTCACTCTTTTGTCAGTTTGTCGGTCGCTTTAAAAAAAGCGAACAACAACAACAACAACAGAGAGAGATGACAAAAAGAGAGATGACGAGCACAACGAACGCGTGATAGAAACGGTGGTGGTAAAAACAGAGAGAAGATGAGTGCGTCGTCGTCCTTCTCGTCTGTTGTTCGAAAGAGGTTCTTACAAAAATCTTCTTCTTCTTTCTCTTCCTCTTTCCTGACTCGAATTCTCCCCGGGAGTGTTAAAAATGGTGTTTGTGCTTCTTCGTTTAAAGAAATACGAACAACAACAACAACGACCGCGACGACGATTCCGTCGTTTTTCGTTCAAAGAAAGAGTGAGAACAACTGGTGTCGGCCGTGCTCGGTGACGAATGAGAATTTCAACTCGCCTTCATCGTCGTCCGCCTTCAGAAGATCGTACGCTTCGTCTTCCACAGAATTAATGACTTCCAGAACAAGTCCGACTGAAAGCGCACAACAAAACAACAAGGAGAAGAAGAAGAAAAATAAGAAGAAGAAAAAAAGTTCGACGACGACGACGACTTCAAAAACAAAAGCGGAATTGGAGGAGTTGAAAACGTTGATGGATATGAAAAAACCCGGTAAATGGTACCCTTTGGCGCGGACTATGCAACGTGAAATCATTTTACACGTCGGTCCGACAAACTCCGGGAAGACGCACGCGGCCATGGAGCGCTTGAAGCGAGCGTCATCGGGGGTGTATTGTTCGCCTTTACGTCTGCTCGCTTGGGAAATTTCCGAGTCGCTGAATAAGTTTGGCACGAAATGTGACTTAGTTACTGGTCAAGAATTGAAAAGAGTAGAAAATGCGGAACACATAGCGTGTACGGTAGAAATGGTAGACGTGAACAAAGTTGTCGATTGCGCGGTTATAGACGAGATACATCTTATCGGGGATGATTTTCGCGGGTACGCGTTCACGCGAGCGTTACTAGGTACACCCGCGCTGGAGGTGCATCTTTGTGGCGACACTTCCTGCGTAGAATTGATTGAAAAGATATGCAAGGATACCGGCGATAAGCTGAGAATACGAAACTACGAGCGCTTGAGTCCTTTAAACGTTGCCGAGGAACACTTTTCGAAGAAACGTTTGGAGCAAAACATTGAGAAAGGGGATTGTTTTGTCGCATTTTCGAGAAAGGCGGTGTACGCGCTGAAGAGCGAAATCGAGAGAAGAGTGCCCTTGAGAGCGTGCGTGATTTACGGAGGATTGCCTCCCGAGGCGCGATCGAGGCAAGCAGAATTGTTCAATAAGCCGGATTCGGGATACGACTTGTTAATCGCGAGCGACGCCATTGGTATGGGATTGAATCTGAACATTCGACGCATTATTTTCAACGAATTAACAAAGTTTGACGGAGTAGAAATTCGACAGCTGTCGAGTCCAGAGGTGAAACAAATTGCAGGCAGAGCTGGACGGTATAAAATGTCTTACTACGATAAAGGAGGTGGAGTTGTGACGACGACGGACGATGGCATGGTTCTTGATGGTAATAGAAAAAATGGCGATAACGCGAAAAGTGATATCGTAAAAAGTAGCGGAGTATCTGGTTTACAATTCATACAAAATCAACTTAATGCTCCTGTAGAAGCTTTGAAAACTGCGGGTTTAGCACCAACGTTTGAGCAAATACTCGAGTATTGCTCTAAAGTTGAAGGTGCGACTTTGGAGGATGCAATGAAAACGTTATCGTCGGATGCAATAGTTCCGAAATATTACAAGATGCGCAAGAGCGATGAAGTTATTCGATTGGCAAAGTATTTAGAAAACCTTGGCATGGAGATTGAGGATCATTACACGTTCTCCGTATCACCCACGAGTGTTGATTGTCTGCACAGTATGAAGACGTTGATGAATTTTGCAAAGGCGTTCCTAAACGAAGGTCACGTGAGCGTAAAGTTGATTCCAAAGTCAGTCAACAAACACGATAGAAAGTCTAGAGCAGATGCGCAGACGCGCATGAACCAACGAAGTGTGGGCATCTTGGCGACTTTGGAAGAGCAACACCGAGCGTACGATTTATATTTATGGTTCGCGAGGCGAATGAGCGCTCAGTTTCCAGAGTATAGCCTCGCCGAAGCGTTACGAGTCATGTGCGCACATTCGATTGATGCTGAACTCCAGAAACTATCTACAACAGCTACCATTGAAAGTAACTCAAGGAAGAAAAAGAGCGAAAAGAAGGAAGAGGGTTCGAGCAAGCCGGTTAAACAAATTGAGGAGCTTGATAGAAAAATTCTCCGCTCTGCGATAAATCGGGTAAACGAGGAAAGGAAGAATTTGTCTCTCTTATCGAAGCCAGCGACAACGAAAAAAGCAACAACAACGACATCGAGGCAGCACTAGTTCAGCAAAAGCAGTAGGCCCACGTAGTGTATGATAGGAAGTAGTACTAGCAATATTGTAAGCAATACATGTAGAAGAACTAGTTTATTTATACAATTTTCCACTTAAAAATCTGCTTTCTTTGGTTTTGGCGGAAGAATGTCGTATCGTAATAATCGCGTGTCGACGCCGCCAATCCCCAAGACGTGCTTGCGACTCGCGCGCATATAAATTTCTCTCGATATAGAAGGGTCTCCAGATAAAACGAACGCGGACTGGTTTGGCATTTCTCTTTTTAAAAAGATTCCCAACTTTCTCCAAGCGTCTCCGGCTTCGGTCGAGTTCACATCTCCCGGCAAAATTTCGTTGTAGTCATCACCACCGCCATCGCCACCACCCCATCTTTCTTCGTCATTGTCTTGGTCTTCGTTGTTATAGCCGTTCTCGCCTCCGTAAGAAGAATCTCTATTTGATGATCCGCTGCCGTTACGATTCACGTCGCTCATTCTACTATCGAGTGAAATTCTCTTCCCCCACGGTGGGTTCGTACAAATGCTTCTTCTTTTCGATTCTAATAACGAAGGTGGAACTACCCACTCGTCAACGGAAGATTGGTACACTTTCACGACGTGCGGTACACCGGCGGCTAGAGCTGAGCGCTGCGCCAACGATACTGAACCAGGATGGATGTCGTTGCCTAAGCACGTCACTTTATTCTTTTGGTCGGAAAACTGATGGAATTCTTCCTCTGCGATTCTCTTTTTTTCGGCGTTATCGATGCAATCGAGAAAGACGTCCTCGTTGAAATCTGGCCAATTTTGGAACGCGTAGCCACCATTTTTGTACCGAACTAGCCCAGGTGCAACATTCATAGCCATCAAGGCGGCTTCAACAACCATCGTACCTGAACCGCACATTGGGTCTATAAATACAGGAGGCGATATATCGTCATCTTCTTCTCGCTGGCTTCTCCATTCGTCGAGCGCTTCCGGCCATCCGGCGATGTGAAGTAATCCAGCTGCCGCGGCTTCGTTCAACGCGGCTCGATGAACAGATAAATTTGCTCTGTATCCTCTTCTGTGTAAAGAATCACCGCTCGTGTCGCGATAAAGCGTCGCCCGATCTTTATACAAAGTCATAAACAACGGAACGTCTGCTTTCACTTTGTTGCCGCGAAAGTCGCGCGGATCTCTCGGGCGAATACCACCGCACGCGTCTGAAATGTAATCGCAAATGGCATCTTTTGCTCTCGTGCACGCGAGTTTCGTGCTCGAAATTTGAGAATTTGACCACACTCTCGCTTCGATCGAAAACGTTAATTCTGCGTTGATTAAAACTTCTTGCCACGGAACGCAATGTTTAACAAAATCATACACGGAATCGAAACCTGATTCGAGCGGATCTAAATCCCCAGACGCGAGTTCGCACAATACTCTCGTTCCCGAACGAAGCCAAATGTTCGCGTTGTATGCAGTTTCTAAAGTACCGACAAAGGAGACACCAGATGCGCCTATTTCAACGTGCTGCGCTCGAATCTCTTTCGATGAAAGTTCCTTGGCGACAACTTCCTCCAAACCCGGATGGCAGGTGACGAAAAAGCGAGACATGCCTTTTGACACCGGTGCGCGTTCGGGTGCCGCTTCTTGGTCTTGGTATGCATCTTCACCTCTTCTTCTTCTATTACTACTGTTACTACTTTCTTGTGCACTAGGAGGGTTTCTGCTCGTTTCGGAAGAAGAAAAAAGTCGCTCGCGGCCTTCTCTTTGTCTCGGCGCGCGTTGCGTCGTAGAAGTTGATGACGCCTCGCTCCTTTGCTTGAAGTTTTCGTGGAAGCTCCTAAAGTCTGCATCATCATCATCATCTAAATCATCGTAATCATCGTAATTGTCATCTCCGTCAGAATCAGAAT
>JACLAB010006194.1_pt1 | contig 13159 bp, 7 predicted proteins | sample 8027921 | NCBI WGS metagenome assembly JACLAB01 (sample SAMN15725117, study PRJNA655200) | protist metagenome | isolation source: fluorescence activated cell sorting (FACS) single amplified genomes of... | place: USA: West Boothbay Harbor, Gulf of Maine | collected 2000-07-19
GACCACCTCGAAGAACCACTCGCGATCGAGGAGCGGTCTCGACGCGAGGATGCCGGCGTCGGTTTCTTCGGGACCCGCGACGCGCAGGACGAGCAGGTCGCCGTCACGGAAGGACGCCAGGGGGTCACCCGCCGATCCGCTCGACGCCACGGAACCCGCGGTGGTACCGCCGGCGGAGTCCGCGTCGCTCGCGGAGGAGACGACGCGGCGACCCCGCGTCGTCGCGCGCCTCGCGGTGCCGGTCGACCGGTTCGAGGTTTTAGGGAAACGGTGGTGCGCGAGGATGGGCGCGCGCGCGTGCGCCGGCGCGAGCATGGCGGCCGGGAAGCCGAACGGCCGGCGCTACCACGAGCGTGCGCGACGGGCTCTCCGAGTCGATACCCGAGGGGATCGAAGGCCGCGCGAGGAGGGGGCGCGCAGTCAGTTGTGGCGCGGCAGGGCTATCCTTCTCGACACCTCCCGCTGCGAACCGTCTCTCAGGCGATTGTAGCTCGAACTTGTGACTGAAGAGAACCTTAGGCCGCGTCTGACGAGTTTGCGCGCCAGATCTGCGTCGCGCGCAGAGGCCGTTCGTCGAGCCTCGCGAGGAGAGAGGAAATACCCACGATGTCCGCCGCGTTGTCCTTGAAGTGCAACGTCTGCGGCGTGCAGCTTCGCTCCGTGGCGGAGGCGCAGTCGCACGGCGAGGCCACGGGCCACAGCGACTTCGCGGAGTCCACCGAGGCGGTCCTGAACCTGACCTGCGTCGCCTGCGGCAAGCCGTGCCGCTCCGAGACCGAGAAGGACATCCACAGCAAGCGCACCGGCCACACGGAGTTCGTGGATAAGACACACGAGCAGACGAAAACGGTGGACACGAAGGGGGAGATGAAGGCTATCGGGGACGAGATGAAGGCTGAGCTCGGTTTGCCGATCGAAGCATCTTCGGATGCGAACAAAGACGACGCGATGGTCGTCGACGGGTGCTCGGATGAGGAAACGGTCGAGCCCGAGGTGGATGCGGCTTTGGTGACGGAGCTACAGAGCATGGGTTTCTCTCGAAACAAAGCCGTGCGCGCGTTGCACTTCACAGGCACCGACAGCGTCGAGCAGGCGGTGAACTGGATCGTCGAGCACGAGAAGGACGCCGAGATAGACGACCCGCTGACGGTTCCTTTGTCGAAGGCGCGAAAGAAAACGCCGCTCTCGAAAGAGGAGGCGAGAAAAAAAGCGGAGGAGCTGCGGCGGAGCATGGCTTTGAAGAAAGAGAAGGAAGAGAAGGAGCTCGAGCGGTTACGGGAACAGGAACGCATTCGAAGCGGCAAAGAGCTGTTGAAAGCGAAACGCGCCGAGGAGGAGTTACAGCTCAAGCGAAACCTCGAGCAACGAAGGATCGAGAAGGAAGAAGCGAAGCGCGCGAAAGCTAAGATTTTGGCCAAGTTAGAGGAGGACCGGATCGAACGCCGGCGGAAACTGGGTTTACCCGATGAGCTCACCGAGGAGGAGAAGGCGAAGGAGCGCGAGCGTGTCGAGAAAAAAGCCGCGGAGGCCAAGGCGGAGGCGGAGAAGAAGGCGAAGGCTGGGTTAATCGTCAAGCCCGTGCAGAAGGTTGACCAACTGCGTAAACTGTTGGTGGACATAAAAAAAAACGCGGCGGACGAAACGCAAAGCGCGACGTGCTTCAAGACGCTTTTGCTGTACCTCGGAAACATCGCCAAGGCACCGGAGGAGGAGAAGTTCCGAGTGATTAACATGAACAACGCGGCGTTTCAGAAACGCGTCGACGCCGTTAAAGGCGGTCGCGCGTTTCTGGAGACGTTCGGATTCGAAGCCGACGAAGCCGCGGGGACGTTGACGCTGCCCCGCGACAAAGTCGACCAGGTTCTGACGCAGATGACCGGCGCGGAGATCAACGGCGCGCTCACCAACCCGTTCTTCGGGGTGCTGTGAGCTGTGATGCGGTAGGTCTCTGTGTGATGCTTCGTCGTATCGTGTGATGCTTCGTGATGCCGTCGATGAGAGGGAGGCGATGATGTAGGAAGTTACTTTCGTGCCACACTCGCTGTCACTGTGACGTCACACTCCGCGTCGCTCCGCTCAAAGCTCTCTCCGTCGTCGCTCCGAATTCGGAAACGCCAAAAAAAAAACGTCGGCTCACTTCGCGTCGGCGGCTCGTCGAGGGACGTACTTCGCCGGCGCGCGGTCGGCGCCGGTGATGAACGCCCACAGCCCGCGCGGTCTCGGGGGCTCTTCAGGCTCGTCCTCAGAAAAGTCGTTTTTCTTCGCCGAAGACGTTTTCGTCTCGCGAGACGTCGAAAGATTTCCGCGCGCTTCGAGAGTACCCGGACTCGTCTCACGCGACGAATACGCCGTATTCGTCACCCTCGTATCAAGACTCGTCTCGTGCGTCGACGCGTCGTACGACTGCATCCTCTCCAACCGCTCCACGAGCGCGCCGTTCTCGCGCACGAGCTTCTCCACGAGGCGCGCCGAGGCGGACGAGATGGCCTCCGCCTCCGCCTTCAGCCGCGACGCCGCGGCTTCCCGCGCTAAAAGCTCGTCGGCGTCCGGCGCGACGCGCACCTCGACCATAACCGACGACTTTTTCGCGTCGTCTTCGTGACAAGAGGACGTCTTCGGAACGTCTTGTACAACGTCCCTCGAGTTCCGAAGACGTTCCGTCGCCTCGGCGGCGGCACGATTCCGTAAATCCCGTAAATCGTTCGCCAGACACTCCGCCCGCGCCTCGGCTTCGACGTTCAAACGTTCCAATGTCTCCGCGCGCGTGAGCGTCTCCCGCGACGCCGACTCCGCCTCGGCGGCGCGTCGGGTCGCCGCAACCGCCAGAGCCTCCGCCTTTTTCAAAGCCGCGCGCTCGCGGTCCAGAGCGCGCGTCGCCTTCTCCAGACGATCCAACAGACGCGCGTTGGAGTCGGAAGTGATCCGTTCCGACTCGGCGCGCGACGCCGACGTCGTCGCTTCCTTCTCGGCGAGCGCGCGCGCGGCGTCGTCCGCGCCGAGCCGGTACGCCTCCAGCTCGGCTTCCAGCTCCTGCACGCGCGCCTCGAGACGACGCGCGGAAGACGCCGCGGTCGCAGCCGCCGAAGCCAGAGCCTCGACGGAGGAGTCCGCGGGATCTGTAGGATCGTCGTTTCCGGTTTCGTTTTCGTTCGGACGCCGCGCGAGACGGAACCCGCCCGGAAGTTCCTCGTTCACGTCGTCGTCGTCGTCGTCGTCGTCTCGTGAGCTCGCGATGAGCTCGTGCGCGCTGCCGTGGACGAAAAGCGCGCTTTTGCGCTTTTCGTCTTCCTCTTCCGGGCCGGGCTCCGCGGGCGCGGGCACGAACACCGTCGCGCGCGGCGACTGCGGCGAACGCGGCGTGATGGATCCCGAATCCAATCCGACGGCGGCGCGCGTTCGCGGCGGCGACGGAGCCTCGGGCGACGGCGACGTCCTCGGCATCGCGGGCGACCCATCGGTTTCGTTCGGGGGCGCCATTTCGTGCGTCGTCGTCGAGGCCGGGCGGATCGTGTTTACCTCTCCGATCGACGCGAACGCATCCTCCGACGATACAGACGCGGCGCCGAAAGGGAACGCGGCGGCCTCCGCGAAACGTTCGAGCGCCGGCGGGGGATGAGTGACCCGCAAAGGCGGAGGTGGCGCGGGCTCGGCCGTCGGCGGAGGCGGAGGCATCGCCGGCGCGGGATGTGGCGCCCCGACCGTCTCGCTCGGCACGAGCGGTGTCGCGTCCGCGCCTCCGAACATCTGATCGTACGAGGGCGCGGTCGCGAACGCGTCCGGAACCGCCGAGGGCGCGGCGGGTTCTCGCGCGTGCGGCGCATGCGCGGGTGCGGGATGCGTTCCGAACCGCGCGTCGGCGGGCGCGGAATCCACCGCCCCGAACGCCGCGCCCAGGCCGACGTCCCCGTCGTCGTCCGGCGGGCCGAACGGATTCCCGCTGGCCTGCATCCACGTCGTCATGGCGGCACGCGGACGCGCGCCGCGCTCTGCGCCAAACGACGACTTCGTGTGGTCCAACGTCAAGAAAAAGCTTCATCTGCACTTTCAGTTTTGGGAACCACAACGCGACAGCCCCTGCTTGCCATTTCAAATCGCGCTCGATGAAGCGCGAGCTCTCGCCCGACCCCTCCGCGGTGGGAGGAGGGGGCGCAGCCGTGCCCGGCTCGGCCGACCCGCGCGCGCACGTCGCGAAGGTCCCCAGGCTCGAGGACCCCGGAGCCGGCGCGCTGGACCGTCCGCCGGGCCACGACGCGTCAGCCTCGATCGCGCGGGCGACGCGCGATGAGCACCCCGCGAGCCCACCGCGCTCGGTGGCGCCCTCGGTCCCCGCCCAAACGCTCTCGCCGACGATGACCAGCGCGCAGATGGCCGCGCGGGTCATGGCCGCGGCCGCGGAGCGGGCCGCGGGCGTCGCCGGCGACGAACGAGCGCCCGAGCGCGCCGCCCCCGCGGTCGACGCGCGGGCGGAGCCGCGCCAGATCGCGGTCGCCGAGGAGACCGAGATCGCGCGGCCGCCCGAGGCGGTCGCCGCGACGACCGCGGGAGAGGCCACGCAGGAGACGGTCGCGAAGCCGTCTCCGCCCCCCGAGGCTCGAGCCGAGACACTTGAGACACCGAACGACGCGGGCGTTGGGATCGGCCCGGAACCGCCGCGCCCGCGAGACGCCCCCGCACCGACCAAGACCTCGAGAGACGAACCGTCGGTCTTCAATACCGAGCCCGAGCCCGAAACCGTCAAAAGAGCCGCGTCGACGAGCGTCGCGCGCGGCGCGCGCGACGCGACCGTCTCGAACGGCGTCACTGACGCCGCGAATATCGATCGCGATAGTCATCATCGCGATGACACTCCTAATGACGTCGTCGAAGCCAAAGACGCGTGCGATGCCATGGACGTGGACCGTGACGGTGCGAGTCACGAAGATCTTGCTCGGAAGACGGAGGCGACTCCGGAAAATTCGACGCCGTTCGCGGGGTACCCTCGCGACCCGCACCTGCGTTGGCGCGCCATTCAAACCGACCCCGATCCGTTCGTGAGAAACGTGCTCGCGCGCTTGCGAAACGCCGAGTCCACGGAGCCGTACCACCAGGTCGGGAACGAGTGGCGCCGCGCGCCGTGGGACACCAACCCGTACGAGAGCGTCGGGCCGGGATACGTCCGCGCGGGGGACATGCCTGAGGCGGACGCGGCGCTCGCCGAGTCGAAACTGCACACGTCTCTTCCCGACGGGTGGATGGATTTGCCTCCCGATCCGCCGCGGCCGTCTGTCGTCGTCGCACCTCCGGACGAGACGCCGTGCTTAGTGTGCGGCCGCGCGGACGACGAGGCGTCGTTCGTGCTCTGCGACTCGTGCCCGAAAGGGGGACACTTCCGTTGCCTGAACATGCCGCGCGTGCCGGAAGGGGACTGGTTCTGCTCCGACTGCGGCGGCGCGCCGACGCCGACGCCGCGAGACGTGAAACGCGACGACGACGCGACGGTTCCTGATAAACCGCCGACCGCGCAAAACGACGACAACGCGCCTTTGCCTTTGTTACCTTCGTTCGTCCCGAACGCGAAACCGCTGTGGGAGAACCGCGTCCCGTTGCGTTTAGGCGTGGACGTGGAGGAACGCCCGATGTGGGGCATGGACTGCTACACGCGCGTCGCGGTGGACGCCGCGCTCTCGCAGGCGCCGTCGTTCGCGGGGACCGACGCCGCCGCCGTCGCGCGCCGCGAGGCGTTCTTCGCCAAAAGGCTCATGCCCGCCGTGCACTCGCTGTGGAAGGACGGCTGGGACTTGAAGCTTGCGTTGCGGCGCGTCCAGGAGGAGGCGCGCGAAAACGACGACGACGACCTCGACGCCATCGTGGAGGCGTGCCGATACGTCACGCGCGCCATCGAAGAAGTGGACGAGGCTGGGCTGGACACGCATCCCCCCCCGCGTCCGCCGAAAGGCCAGCGCGCCTTTGCGAGTGGCTCGCGCGCTTCTAAAAAAAAGAGCGGCGCGACGTCGGCTTCGTACGTTCCCCCGGGCGTGCAGATCAAGCGCCCGCTGGGCGCGTATATGATCTACGCCAACGAGGCGCGCCCCGCTTTGCTCGCGCAGCACCCGCCGGAGTGGGCGCGGAACATCTCGGAGATCGGCAAGGCGCTCGGCGCTGGCTGGAAGAGCCTGTCCGCCGAGGAGAAGGCGAAGTACTCCGAGAAGGCTGCCGCGTTGAAGAAACAGTTCGAGGAGGTGGACTTACCCGCGGCGATCAAGCGCGCGGAAGAGGAGGAGGAGGCTCGCGTGGAAGCCGAGGCGCTCAAGGAGAAGCGCGCGCGCGAAGCCGCCGCCGCCGCGGCGGCGGCGGTGGTCGCGGCGCGCGAGGAGAGGCTCAAGAAACGCGCCGACGAGGCGGCGGCGACGGCGGCGGCGCGGGAGGAACGGCTTTTGAAACGCCGGAACGAGACGGCGGACGGAGACGAAGGCGGAGACTTCGCGGAGGCGACGACGACGGCGGCGGCGGCGCTTTTTCCTTCGGCGGAGTCACCGGGAGGATTCCCGGCGAACGTTTCGAATGAAGCGGAAGCGGAAGCGGAAGTCACCGACTTTTCGAAAGAGGCGAAAGAGGATTTGGTGATCGAGGAACGATACCTTCCCCCTAACCGCCGCGCGGCGAAGCGGCGGCACTTCCGTTTACATCCGAAGGGCGTCGGCGTGGTGTGCGTTAAGAAGGAGGGCATCAAAGCCGGGACGTACGTGCAGGATTACCTGGGCGAGCTGTACACGCCCTGGCGTTGGTACGAGCGTCAGGACGCTATTAAGAAACGCGAGCCAGGCAAGGCTTTGCCTGATTTCTTCAACATCACGCTCGAGCGGCCTAAAGACGACGACGCGGGAATCGACACGCTGTTCGTGGAAGCCGCGCACCGGTGCACGTTCGCGTCGCGGTTAAGCCACTCGTGCGCGCCGAATTGTCAAACGGTGGTGTTCGCGCACGGCGGACGTTTAACGATCGCGCAGTACACCACGCGTGATATCGCGTTTGGCGAGGAACTGAGTTGGAACTACTCGTGCGTCACGGAGAGCGAGAAGGAGTACCGCGCGGCGATTTGTCTGTGCTCGTCGACGCGGTGCAAGGGCGCGTTTCTGGATTACGCCGGTTCGAGCTCGTTCACGGCGGTGATGAGCACGAAGCACGACTTTTGCGACCGCAACGCGTTACTGATTCGCGCGTGCGCCGAGCGGGTCACGGATGTTGACCGTACGCGGCTCGCCGCGGCGGGGATCAAGTCCGCGGCGCTGTCCATGGCGGCCGACGTGAAGGCGGAGCAGGAACGGAGTTCGGAACGTCCATCCGACGACGCCGGTCGGGATGACGTCGCCGAAGACGCGAAGTCGACTCCTTCTACTCCTCCGCCGAGCGGCTCGAGTGAGTGCCCCGAGTGGCTGGTGAAGTGGGCGGCGTTGACCCTGGAGTACATCGAGACGGAGAAGGTTCTTCTGCCCGACGCGCTGATGGAGAAGCCTCTGGACGGCATCACGTACGACCGTTTTTTCGCCGAGGCCACCGCCGCGGGCGTCTTCGCGACGCGCTTAACGAACCTGGTCGTCACCCTGGACAAGATCAAGTACGTGTTGCGTCAGCCCGGGCAGTGCCGCGCGCCGTTTCTGCGGCCGCTGAGTGACGCCGAAATCGTCGACCACCTTTGGCTCGGCTCGAACGGTATTTTCCGCCGGGCGGTCGATGCGATGCACGGGAGTGGGTCGGGTTCTAACGCGCTGGGAGCGAAGGGGTCGGAGGCGCGGAACGTCTTGGCGCGGCTAAAAGCGCTTCGCGACGGAGTCGACACATTCGGATTGTCCGTCGTCGACTTTCCCGGATTTTCGCAAAAGCCCTTCGCCGACGGCGTTTCTCCCGCGACGGCGGACGAGGCGCGTTTGGGCTTGCGTCTGGTCTCTACGATGATTCGGACGTGCGGAAACGACCACGTCGCGCTGGCGGACTGCCTTTTGCTGTACGCGGAGACCGAGCGGTGGGTCACGCCCGCGCCGTACGTCGGGTTCACCTCCCCGCCCGTGAAGTTGACGCCGCTCCCGAAGGACGCCGAGTACGACGCCGAAAAGGCGTTCCGGAAAACCGCCGCCGCCGCCGACAAAGAGGACGCGTCGCGAGAAGACCCTCACGAAGCGTTGCCGACGGATGTGACGCGCGTGGTGTCTGAGACGACGAACGGAGACGCGCAAAAACACGATTCCGGAAATACAGAGACGGACGTTAACGAGGACGCGTCAGGCGAGAAGAAAGAGGATGCGATTGATCGTATTAACCCTGACCCTCCGCGTGGAAAGTCTTTGGTGAAGCTCGCGAAGCGGTACCGCGGCGATTTGGAAAACGTGATGCGCAAGAAGTACCAGCAGCACTTTTGTTGGGGGCAGCTCGTGAGTTGGTTCAAGCAGACCATCTACGACCCGAGCGCGAGTTTGAGCGCCGACCGAAGAGGCACGATGAGTTTACCAGACCCCGAGAGCGCGTACGGAAGCGGGTCGAAGCCTGGTGCGTACCAAAAAAGCGAGCGCAAGATTTTGTTGGCGCACCTGGAGAAAAACTGTGATCGGTCGTGGCCGACGACGTGGCGGTGGTCGTTCCGCAATCCGGCCAAGGTGTACGGCTCGCCGTTCATCGACGACGCGATTTTCGTATCGCGCGGGGAAGAACGACGCGTGCCGGAGCTGGTGCGGCGGATGCGGGAGATGTGACGTAGGAGAAGGAGGAAGGAGGTCGCGTCGGTCGCAGTCATTTCGTTTCATTCATTCGTCGCGGAAAGTGAAGAACGCCTTGACGCTCTCGCGTCTCGTTTCCGTCGGCCTGGAACGGAGAATCCGAAAAGCGCATCGCGAATCGTGATTTCTCACACTTTCCGAGCGCGCTTTTCGCACGCAATCATCGTCATGGCTTCCCTGTCTCTGTCCTCCCGCGTCTCGCTCCAGGCGCGCTTCGGCTCCAAGGCCAGCCGCCGCGTCGCCGCGAGCCGCGGCGTGCGCGCCTCCGCTCTGCCCCAGAAGGGCCGCCCCGCGCTCACGATGGTCATGCGCGTGCCCTCCGCGAAGGAATCCGAGGTGGATGCGCTTTTCGCGTCGCACGAGGCGATGATGCACGCCACGCACGTCATCGGCGAGGCTGAGGCGGACGACATCGGCCACCCGCGCATGCTGGAGTACTACGTCGCGAAGTCCACCGAGCTCTCGGACCCCCTCGATGCCGGTACGTCGCCCCCGCCGTCGCCCGCACGACACCCCGCGCGGATCTAACAACGCCGCTTTTCGAGATCCGCGTCGGCCGGCTGACGTGTCGGCGCTTTTCGTGACGGAAATATCTGCCCGTGTCGTCGGATGCGGCGACACGACGCGTCTCTTTTCTTTTTCTGTTCCGGAAAAAGAAGCTTTTTTTTTCGCCGCGACGCTTTTCGTCGACTGACGTCCACACCCACACCTTTTTGCCTCGATGACCTTTCCAGCCTCTTCCCCCACCGGCAACCTTCTGTACGCCGTGACCGAGCGCTACGTGGACGTAATCGGCGTGCAGGAGCACATGCGCATCGGCGCGGAGAAATGGTCGGGGTTCCCGAAGCTGATGGATTTTTTCGAAAAGTACGGATGCTTCGCGCAACCCAACGGCGTTCAGTTCACCACCTTCGCGGACACCGCTGAGCCGTGCAAGACGCGCAAGAACGACATCACGCTGAGCCTCGGTATTACCGTTCCGGCTTCGAAGGAGAAAGAGCTTGATGTTTTGTTCGCGTCGCACGAACGTTTCATGCGCCAAACGCACGCGTACGGCGACTACGCGAATCCCATTCACGACGACGGCAAAAAACCGCGTTTGACACACTTCTCCGTGAACAAGGCGAAAGAGTTGGTCGACCCGTTCGACGCGACGAAAGGGTACACCGGTAAGGTTCAGTACAGCATCGCCGAGACGTACGTCAGCGAAAAGGGCATCGAGGGACACTTTTCGTTCCGGGAATCGCACCCTTTGGTTTTTGAAGGTATCGTCGACGTCTTCACCAACCCCGATTACGCGCGATTCGCCGACGTCGGCGGAGGAAGAGTCGTCGCCGCGCAGCAGAAAGTCGACTTCGCGAGCAACATCATCGGCGGCGTCAAGAAGGCGCTGGACGAGCTTCTGCCTCGCCGCGCGCCGCACGAGGAGTTCTGCGAGGACTACTGCCCGGAGACGTGGTGAGGATGAGACGCTTACGTAGAAAAAGGACAAGAGACGCGCAAAAAGACCACAGTGTAAAGAACGAAAGATTGATCGATGGAGAAAAAAGCGCTCGTCTGTCACCGGGGGCACGCTTGTGTCGTCGTGAGATCCGTCTGTGTGTCTCGCATGACGCGTCCGCGCACACGCGCGCGCACGACGCACGTCCGCGCTTTTGCCATGGAGTACTTCCCGTCGCACGCGGGCGGCGACCGCGCGGCGTTCGCGGGGAAGACCCTGGTTTTACCCGCGGTGGGCCACGGGAACGTCGGGCAGCTCGCGGTAGATCTGATGATCCAGACGCTGGTGGTGGACCGGCTCGCGTCCGGCCAAAGCAGGCTCGGGTGCCTGGACCACCCGAGCGTTTTGCCGTGCGTGGGGACGGACGCGTTCGCGCCGATCGGAGAAGGCCGGGGAACGACGAACGGCGGGGGTCCCGTTCCCACATTAGGAACGACAACCGGCGGGGATCTCCATCGGTCGTGCCGAGATCTCGGCGGATCTCTCGCGACATCCCTGGAACTCCACGGCGACGAAACCGCGTTGCCGGGCGTGGTGTTTCTGCAGCAACGCGGCGACGTCGTGAGCGGCAAATCGAATCGATTCGCGATCGATCTCGCGGACTTCATCGAAACGTGTAAGTTCGGTAAAGTTGTCGTGATCGCGTCGTTACCCTCCACCGCGCAGAATGGTTCCAAAGAAACCATCGGCGACACGCGATTCAGGCACGCGCGAGTCGTCGAGACCTCCGGCGGCGAGATGACCGAGGCGACGTTCGCGTTCGCCACGGACGAAGATATGGACGCATCTCTATGGACGCATCTCGGCGCGTGTAACATCGAACCGGACTCGGTTCCAACAGACGCGCCCGACAAATTCTCGCTGCCGCCGTGGAGCCTTCTAAGAGCGTTGGCAAAGGTTTCTTCGCGAAAAAAAACGCAAGGTGAAAACATCGCACTAAGCCTCGACGTCTCGTGCCTCGTCGCGGTGTGCTCGGAGGGGGACAACTCGGACGACGCCGCGCGCGCCGCCGAGAAGACGTATCTGTTTTTGGAGATCCAAGGAGCGAGATCGCACGACGTTCAAGAAGGACTTCTGCGTCGGTCTGGTCCTCTGCGCGAAACCTGGAGCGTGCCTTCCTCGTGGCTCGGGGCTTACGGGCGCGGAGCCGCCAAACGAGCCATGTTCGCGTGACGACGAAAGCGTTCGCGTTTTGTTTTCATTTTCGTCTACACGTAGGTAAACGTAGCCGTAATCGCGACGTATCATACATAGACTACTTTACCATCTCACCTTTGTCTCATCAGGTGGGCGGCCCCGCCCCCGTAGGTGGGTCCCTCGGCTCTTCCGTTCGGTCAACACCGCTCACCCCCTGCCTGCAGATGGCCACCGCCTCCGACCCCCAGAACGCTGCGAGCACGAACACGCCCACCGCCATGCTCCACGCCGCCCACCACCGGCTCGAATCCGGTCCCTCCACCCCCGCACTCGAGTCGAGTGAGAATAAGTGCACCTCCGCGCCGATTCTAGCTTCCGGGTCGGGGTAGAACATGTCCCCGAAGCTCCAGACGGTCATCGCCAGCACCCAGAACACTAAACCGAGTTTCGTCACCGTCTCGCCGTCGAGATTGGTCAACGAAAAGGAACCCTTTTTTTCCGTGTCCCTTCTCGCCACCAAAAGCGCGTCGGCGGTGTGCGCGAGAAGTAAAAACGCGACTAAAACGGTCACCGCCTTGGCGCACGCTATTAAAAAAACCGGAAGCCGGTCCTCCATCTCCACCGCGACCCACCACGATAAGTCCTTCGCGATCCACAGGAAGTGCGACAACGACTCGTACTCCGCGCGCGACCGGACGTTCAAAACGTTGGGCGTGAACGCGGGGCCCAGGAACGGGGAGTCGGAAAAGGCACCCGACGCGGAATAGACGTTTCCTCCGGAGGAAACGTCTCTGAGTAACGCGTCGCGGTCGTTCGACAAATGGGATCCCGTATGATTTTCGTCCAATGAATCCTCCCCAAGAAACAGCGCGCCTCGGTCGTCCACGTACTCCACCGCGAACTCGTCCACCAGGCCGTCGCCTCTTTTTTGCCGCGCGTCTTTAAAAAAGGGCGTGTGTCTTAAGTGCGCGTAATACGCGACGCCGACGACGCTCGCGACGAGAAAACAAACACCCGCCAAATCGTCCAAAAGCTGGACGTCGTGAAAATCGATCCCCGCGTACGTCAAAGGCGGCGCGTTCGAAGCCGTGTCACTCACTGCAGAGCCGCCGTCGTATCCGCTCTCGCTGACGTAATCGCCGCCGTAATCGTCACTTAATCGGTTGGCGATCTCTTGCCACTCCGCGAAGTCGCTGAGGGTCCAGAATCCGTTCCCGAAGCACCACAGCGCGGTTGTTATCGCGACGACAAACTCATCCGGGTTGGCTCTTCGCTCCGCGAACGCGACGTACGCGATGAACACGCTCCACACGAGCGCTAAAGGCAGGCTCACCTGGTTCACCTCCGCGTCCGCGATGAGCCAGGTGAAGTCCGCCGCGAGCAACAGCGCGAGCAGGCTCGCGTCGCCCCACGTGTGCACCTGGCTCATGAAGGGAACGCGCGCGGGAGGCTCCTCCGCGGGGCGCGCGATGGCACTCATGCGGGCGGCGCACAGGCCCCGGTCGCCGGGACGGGGACCGGGACCCGCCGACGACGACGAGCGCGAGAGGGAGCTTCCGGGCGAGCGTTCGCGAGGATGCCTCGAGACGCCTCCGCGCGACCCGCCGCACGAGGCTGATCCCACCAAACGATGGGGGGGCTTCGAGGCGACGGGCGAGAAAACGCGTGACGCGCTTCGCGGAGACGTCCGGTGGGTGAGCGCGTGCGCTCGGCGCGGGCGGAGGTGCGACCGTGTGGACCCGAGCTGAGTCGCGCTGATGTGCACCGCCGACGC
>JACLAB010013020.1_pt1 | contig 13146 bp, 9 predicted proteins | sample 8027921 | NCBI WGS metagenome assembly JACLAB01 (sample SAMN15725117, study PRJNA655200) | protist metagenome | isolation source: fluorescence activated cell sorting (FACS) single amplified genomes of... | place: USA: West Boothbay Harbor, Gulf of Maine | collected 2000-07-19
GTTTGCAAGTTACTTTAGTCAGGCGACGTCGCCGAAGATCATAGTCACGACGTCAAGAAATCCGAGCGGGGACATGTTCAAGTTTTTGGAAAATCTATTCACCGTGATTCCGAATGCGTATTACTATGCGCGTCGAACGTATCACGTCAAGGAAATAGTCAAGCACGGCACCGCGCGGGGGTTCACGGATATTCTTGTGTTTAACGAGAATAAGAAATTTAGCAAAGGCGCGCGCGTGAACGGCATGTTGCACATCCATCTCCCCGAAGGTCCGACGTGCTTGTACAAGCTGTCATCGTTGGTACTCTCCAAGGAGATAAAAAACCACGGTCGGGCGACGAGTCATTATCCCGAGTTGATTTTGAACAATTTCAACACGCGCCTCGGGCACCGCGTCGGCCGCATGTTTGCCTCGGTGTTTCCTCAAAAGCCAGAGTTCAAAGGTCGACGCGTGGTGACATTCCACAATCAGCGCGATTTTATTTTCTTTCGCCATCACAGATATGTTTTCGAGGAAAAGAAAGGACGGAGATTGCCACACGCGGGACATTTAGCCAGCGCAGAGGTACCCGAGCACGTCAAGCAATCCATCAAAGAAGGCGGGAGAGGCAAGAAGGGGAGCAAAAAGAAGTCTTCAAAGAAAGCCACCGATAGCGACGATGACGATGAAGATGATGACAGTGATAGCGACAGCGATAGCGGCAGCGCATCAGAAAAAGAGGACGACAAACCGCCACCGATCAGTACGATGATTCAGGCGCGGTTGCAAGAACTCGGCCCACGTTTTACGCTGCGATTAATGAGCGTGCAAAAAGGCACATTCGATAGCAAGCACGGCGAGTACGAGTACGTCAGAAACACCGATACGGATGGTACTCGCCACTGTAGACGTAAATTCGTTCTATAGCGAAAGTTTGGATGTTGTCTGTGTGTAATCATCATGTGATTTGTTTCTTTCTCGTTGCATGGGCGCGCGCTAGTTGCTAGTTGTATTTTCGGCGCAAAGTTGTACAAATTGTGTTCGCTCGTTGACGTCGCCGCCAAGCGCGCACTTAACCAGCCTTGAAAAGCAGTAATGCCACCTACGGTTTTAAAGCACAAAAGTGATGAATACCCGCGCGTGAAATAACCAACGAAACATTATTTTACCTGACCGACATAAAAGTAGATGAAGTATCCAGACTCGTGCGTGACGTAGCTCCCAAAATTGCGCCCGACAATCGCGTGCCACGTCGAGCCGTGCTTTCTATCGAACTCCTTCTTCAAGTACGCCGCGATGTCTTTTTCAACGTTGTACTTATCGAGCGCCTGCGTCGAAGCGAAAGCAAACATCCGGGTGAGTCTTCGGTTGCGGTTGCGTTGACCGAGAGCGTCTGCGACCCAGAGCGTGGTCGTTTCAATCTCGCGCGTACCTCGAGCGCGCAGCTCACGGCGTCGGCTTGAAGCTCCTATACATATCGCGTGTCACGTACTTCAGCGTCAGTGCGTTGTGGCGTCGCGTCGCGCGAAAACCAACGCGCGAGCGCAACGGTGGGAGTCAACCAAAGTACGCGTCAACGCGCGCAGGAATCGTCGTCGCCACGGCACGAGACGCGCGCACCTCGCTCATGTCTGCCGCCTTGATGACTGGTTTACGTTGTTCTGGATCGGCAGTCGGCATGGTGGCTCTCGCGTCGTCGACGATGTGGTTACACGGTCGCGAAAGCCAAGATGTGTGGGACGGTCAACCGAATGACTGAGAGTTAACGTGACTTTGCGCATCACACAACTAACAACGCGTGGTGTGAGGATGTGGCGGTCATGTAATAAATTGTTCTATGTGTGCAAATATTTACAGCGCTGTGGTTTCTAGAGGTGACGATGATGATTGAGCGGCCGCCGGCGTCGGGACTTTTAATCGTCTCGCTGTCCTCGCGCGCGGTCCCTCCCGTTGAACTGACGATAGCCAAAGAACTCTTTGTTCCCCGGCCAGGTCTTTGGATCGGGCTCGGGCAAGCTCTTAATAGTTTCGCAATCCTCGTAGTACTGATTCACACCGCCTCTCATGTGGTATAAATTTTTGTACCCGGCTTGGTACAGCTCAAACGCCGCCGGTAACGACCCCGCCCCCTTCGTGGGATCCGTAAACGACTTATTCGTCGGCGGATCGGCTTCTAAACTCCCACCCCATATATCCATCAATACAATCTTCGTGCGCTTGTCCGGAATCACGCGTTCGACGTCGTCTACGAAGCGCGGATTCACCTTTTTAAACCCAGGCAAACGCAACGCCGACGCGAGAAACCCGCCCTCAACGTACGGCACGCTCATGCTCCCAGGAATCGCCCACTGCGCGTAATCCGGCGCAAACCTCACGTCGAGCAATACCCCTTTCCCATTCGCCGTCAGCTTAATCGCCTCAACGCTCGAGACCGTTTTCATCTTGTACCCGCGCTTCAATTCCGCATGAATCTGCACCCACTCGCGCGCGCCGGGACCCATCCCGGGGACGATCCCGCGATAATTCGGCGTCCCAGCGCGATTCGACGGATCCACGCACGTCGTTTGCGGCGCCGAGCGCGATCGCCGCCGGCGCGCGCTCGCCGGCGCGCGCGCGAACGTCGTGGATAACGCGGGAAACATGCGTCGCAATGTGACGTCGAGTCTAAAAAAGTGCACTTTTCGCGCGTTTCGGCGCCATAAATCCACGCGCGGCGACATGCACGCGGACGCACTCGCGCGCGGTGCGCGGAGCGATGGATGTTTCGTCGCCTCGCGCGCGATTCGCGCGCGATCGACGACCAAACGACGCGTACACGCGCGCACGAGGGCGGCATTGATGGTGGCGGTTAAGGCGCATGCGACAACCCCAACGCTTGGACACGCGTGTTCGAGCTCGTGTGCGTGCGCGCGCGCGCGCGATGCGCGTGCAGTGACGTGCGGGCGTGCGGTGGGTGCGCGCGGTGGGTGTGCGCGGTGCGGACGGGCGCGGTGTGCGTGCGAGGGTGCGAGGCGAGCCGTCGCGACGCGCGCGACGCCGGCGACGGCGCGAGCGAGCGACGCGGCCGCCGCGCCTCCGAGCGTGTTCTTGACCGGCATCGCGTGGTTCTTCGCGCATCAGTTGATTGGTGTCGGGAATGATGTCATCATGAAGTTTACAGGGGCGAATCTGGGCGTGGCGCAAGTTGTTTTTTTGAGGTTTTTATTCGCGACGCTGACGATGGTGCCGGTGATGGTCGCCGGGGGCAAGGAATCGTGGCAAACCGATCGCGTGCCGTTACACATCGCGCGTTCGGCGCTCCTCGCGGGTGGTATATTTTTATACGTCAAGGGTTTGACCATAGCGCCGATTGCGGTGGTGACGACGCTTAATTTTACCATTCCGCTGTTTACCTTGGTGCTCGCGCGCGTGTTTCTCAACGAAGCCGTAGACGCGACGCGTTGGATCGGTACGCTTGTTGGGTTTCTCGGTGTCATGGTCGTCATGCAACCAGGAGGTCAAGTGTTCAACCCAATGTGGCTCGTGGTCTTGCTTTCGGCGACGATGTTCGCCTCGCTTGATGTCCTCAACAAGGTGTTTGTCGGCAAAGAGAGCTTTTGGGCGATGATTTTCTACACCGCCTTTTTCACCACGTGCATCACCGCATACCCAGCACTCACGTCCTGGGTCGCGCCTACAATGTCGCAATACGGATTGTTGGCGCTTCTCGGCGCCGGCGCGAACGGGTTGTTGTACTGTCTGCTTAAATCGTTCAGCATGGTGGACGCGAGCGCGTTGGCGCCGTTTCGATACACCGAACTCATGTTTTCCGCCACCGTAGGGTTCTTGCTCTTTGGTGAAATTCCCGCCTCGAGCACGTTACTCGGGGCATTAATCATCATCCCGAGCACGCTCTACGTCGTGTGGAAGGAAAACCAAAAGTCGTCGGATTGATAATACATCGTCGTTTGTAATACAAGTTTTGCGCCGAACGAATCCGTAAAACGCCCACCACGTCTCTCCCCTACCATCTCACGCGTCTACCGATTCTAGAAGCAGCAATTGCAATCAAACGGACACGCACCACCGTTATCTTCAATCACCTGCCCGGCTTTCATATCGCTAAAATCCCCGTACGACTTATACACGGGCAACCCATCCTCGAACCGCCTCGGCTTGTCCACGGGCGTAAACTCCGCCGTCGTGCGCTTCTGCTTTGGCTTCTTCTGCCCAGGAAGTAGCACGCGAATCGCTGGTGCCTTCTCCGCCTTCACGCTCGCCTTCACAGGCTTTGTCGATCGCGCTTTCGCACCCTTGAACAAGTCATCCACGTCGAACCCATCGTCCGCCGCCGCCGCGCCGCTCGACTTGCGCACCTTTGTCGTCGTCGCGTGCACCGAACGCGCGTTCGCCGACTTTGACGACGTCGGTCGCGCGCCGCGCGATGCATCCGCGTCGCGTTTCATCGCGTGCGCCGTGCGATGCGCGTACGAATGGCGCGCGAATGCGAATGCGAATGCGAAATGCGCGTGAAAAAGCGACGACGTCACCGCGTGTGCGCGCGCGTCGTCTTCGGCATTGCGTGACGCGAAGGTCTCGTCTCGACGCACGCACGCGCGGACGCACGCACGCGGACGAGTACGGGGGTGACGCGCGTCGGGCGCTGGACGACGGGAGCCCACGCGCGCGCTCGAGGGAGCGAGAGAGAGAGCTGTGCGCGGATAAACGCGTCGTCGTCGGGGTGACGCGAACGAATCAACATGACGTCCGTCGCGGCGGTTGCGACGTCGACGGCGGCGACGACGGCGGCGGCGACGACGACGACGTCGACATGCGATGATGCGGTGACGGTGACGATTGATGCCAAGAGCGCCAAGGTGCTGGCGAAGGAGGAAGCCAAGGCGAAGAAGGCTTCGTTTTGGAAGCTTCACAAGCACGAAATGTACGAGTTGTTGCCGTACTTGTGGCCGAAAGGTAAGCCGATGCTGCGGGTGATGATGGCGGCGTCGGTGATGTTTTTGTTGGCGTCCAAGGTGTCGAACGTGGCGTCGCCGATTGCGTTGAAGGCGGCGGTGGACAAGATTGCGGCGGGGGAGGATGGGTACTTGCAGCCTATTTTGATTTACGGGGCGTTGAGATTTGGAGGGAACTTGTTTGCGGAACTGAAGGATAACTGCTTTGCGTACGTGGCCGCGCATGCGAGTCGCGGGATTTCGTTGCGAGTGTTCACGCACGTCATGGATTTGAGCTTGCGATTCCACATCAACAGAAAGACGGGGGCGGTTATTCGGGCGTGCGCGCGCGGTTCGGAATCGTTTGCCAATTTGTTGCGATACATTTCATTCCAAATCGCACCAATCTTTTTAGAGGTTGGCCTGGTGTGTGTGTATTTGTTTTCGCAGTACGAATGGTACTTTGCCGTGATTACGGCTGGTGTAATTTTCGCGTACATTGGCTTTACAGTGCCGTTTACTGAGTGGAGAAACAAATTTAGACGCAACATGGTTGAAGCTGACGATGCATTCAACCAAAAGGCGACCGATTCGCTGTTGAACTTTGAGACAATTAAACTGTTTTGTGCCGAACCGCACATCGCAGAGACGTATGACTCGGCCTTAAGGCGCACACAAAAGGCGACTTTGCAGACGACTCAGTCGCTCGCGGGCTTAAACCTCGGTCAAGCCTTAATCATCACTGTCGGTATCACCGCATCCTTAGCTTTGGCTGCAAAACGTGTGGTGAATGGTCAAATGACAGTTGGTGATTTCGTGCTCGTGAACACGTACATTTTACAGCTCTACGTGCCACTGAACTTTCTCGGTACGTACTATAGAATGATTAAGCAGTGCATGGTTGACGTCGAGCAAATGTTCAAGCTCTTGAGCGAGAACAAAGAAGTGGAAGACTCCCCGGACGCTAAAGCGTTAGTACTTAAGTCAGCGGCCGACGCAAGTTTGGAGTTTGACAAGGTGACTTTCGCGTACAATCCAAAGGAACGGCTCATTCTCAACCGTGTATCCTTTACGGTTGACCCGGGCACCAAGGTTGCCCTTGTTGGTAGATCTGGGGCGGGTAAGAGTACTATTAGCAAACTCATCTATCGCCTGTACGACATACAAAGCGGGACTATTCGTATCGCTGGGCAAGACGTCAAGCAGTGCACACAGCGAAGCGTACGATTGCACATTGGCATTGTTCCGCAAGACTGCGTGTTGTTCAACGACACCATCGAGTACAATATAGGCTTTGGTAAGTTAGGTTCTGGAGAGACTGCTTCGCGCGAGGAGGTTGCGAAGGCTGCCGAGCACGCGCAGTTTGCGAACTTCATCGAAACACAACCACAAGGCTACGACACTCTCGTCGGTGAGCGCGGATTGCGCTTGAGCGGCGGCGAAAAGCAGCGGGTAGCCATCGCGCGTGCGCTCTTGAAGAACCCGCCGATCATGGTTTATGACGAGGCGACTTCAAGTTTAGATACTCACACCGAAAAGCAAATCATGATTGCTATCAATTACGCAGCTCAAGGGCGAACCAACTTGGTCATCGCGCACCGCTTGAGTACGATCATGGATAGCGACCAAATTATCGTGTTGAAGGAAGGCGAAATCGTCGAGCGCGGTGATCACGTTACCTTGCATGATAAACAAAATGGTTTGTATCGGGATATGTGGGAGCAGCAGCTTCACAATACGAAAGAAGGTAGAAATGCATCCGCGGCGTCTCTGACGAGTGCTTGAGCGCGGCTGGCGCGCGTAGAAGTTACTTAATGACAATTTATTTTTAATGTGAAAATCGGTTACAAGCATTACGACTGCGGTATGCATTAGTGTTGTTACATTTGACCATCTTCCGTTACAGTTAAAACACACACACACACACACAGTTAAAACATGGAAAGATTGGCCATCTTTTTCGGAGGTTTCGATGTTGACGGTTTCGATGACTTGCTCTTTGAAGACTTTTTAGCTGGCATCGACGTCTTCAACATCAACAGGTTTGCCGCAACCATATCATCATCATCTTCCTGTCGTCGCTGAGCCGTTTTACGATTCCCCGAGGTCGGCTTCGACGGTCTCGCACGAGCGAGTGAGGCTGTGTCTGGTTCGCGCACCTGTCGGTAATGTCGCGCCTGCTCGGCGTCTCGACTAGGAACCATCGGTGACTGAGGTTGATCAACAGATTCTACAATGACGCGCACACGCATTCCACCCAGCACTGCATGCGTAACAGTGCCCGGCGCAGACTGTGGCGAGATTGGTACCGGAAGGTAGTAAACCACCGGGTTGGAGATGCGCTGCACCGGTATGCTCACGGGCGGCGGCATTTGCTGCCGCGCCAACAACTGTTGTTGCGCCATCTGCTGCTGCTGATGGTGTTGCTGCTGTTGCTGCTGTTGCTGCTGTTGATGATGGTGTTGCTGCTGATGATGGCGGTGATGTTGCTGGAGTTGAGGAATCGACGGCAACGCGGACGTTGGACGAGGTGAGTACGTGTCGTTGAGGAACATGCCCTCGAGACGCGCGCGATCCGCCGGTCTCACGTCGCCTTCGGCGACGCCTGAATGTGACCGAGGCATCAAACGTGAGTAATAATCAGCAACGTTGTTGTAGAGCACTTCGGGAACTGGTGATATCAAGTGATCATCTGCTGATTGTTGCTGACGCAATGCATCCTGTCGCTGTTGCAGCTGTTGTTGTAGTTGCTGACGCTGGTGACGTTTTTCCAACAACGCTTGCTGCTGCGCGTAGGTCATCGGTGGTAACTCCACACCATCCCCGGTAATCGTACGAACTTGTGATGGCATGAAACTGTCTGAAATTTTTAGCACATCCCCCATGGAATGGTCATCGTCGATATCTTCCAAAGTTGCGCCGTGCGACGACGTAGTGCCCGTCGGCGATTCAGTCGGCGAACCATCCTCAGCCAAGCCGCCATTCGTGCTCGACGGCGTGGGATTGTCCTTGCGTACAGATTGTGGCAAACCATAATTCGCCTGATTTTCTGGTACAGCATCTGGTGGAGTTTGCGTATCTGGATCAGACGAGCCAGCGGGTTTAAGTTTCTTCCGAGCCTGAGACGCCACGCGCGGTCGAGGCGGCGTTCCGGGCTGGCGCACCACGAGTTCTGAATCCAAAGTCGACGGCGACGCAGTACCTCCATCACGCGTGCGCTTCTTCTTCTTATCAACGTTCGGTTTAAGCTTGAACAAGCGCAAGCATCCATACGCGGCTTCTTCGCACAGATTAAACACGAGCTGCACCAAGCCTTTGCCGCTCGTCGGCGTCAGCGCCAATCGATAGTGTCGGAGGATTTCTGGTAAAACGCGCACCGTGGTGACGACCCAACCACTCGTATCTTCGTAGTGCTCGAGCACTTGCACACGAATAAACGGTGTGTCAAACCTACCTTTCATCGTGCGCACATCCTTGCGAACGGCGTTCTTAACCGCGTGAAGCGTAGCGCTCGTCAACGAAGAGACGCGCACGTCGATAAACGCCCCTTCCCGACACAACTCCAACAAACGCTGTTGACTCAGCCATTCCTCGGGCGCGGGCTCGTCGATCAACGATGGCAACTTGACGCGGATCGTGGATGGACTGTAGCGAGGGTTGTCCTCAAACGCCGTCGCGTGTCTTCTGCTCTCCCTAGGTAACGACACGCGCTTGCCCTCTGGTTCCGCGGCGGCTCGACCCGACGGTCCAGCGCGCGCCTCATCCGGCTTCACCATCATCGGTCTCGTGCCATCTCTACGAGGCGTATTTTCAACCGACGCCAACTCCCCGCTTGGCGCTAACAGCTTCTTCTTCGGCTTGGAAATCGTCGACGTTGGATTGACCCCGATCTGGAGCGCGTCGCGTCGCGCCTCTTGCTCGATTCGCGCGTTGACTCGCTTCTCCAACTCGATCTTTAGCGCCAATCGCCCCGCCGTCGTCGTCGGCCGCTTCTGACCAACGTTCCGCATGGTTTTGTCTACATTTTTCTTCACCGGTTCGCGCGCGCCCGTGACTCCGCCCCGCGCCTTTCCCAGAGAATTCTTTCCAGAATTCACCTTGACCGCCGACGACGGCGTCGACCGCACCTTCGCCTTCTGCGCCGATTTCTTCCCATCAATCGAAAGCACCGCATTAAACGCCAATCGCGTTCGCGCACTCACCGCACCAGTCCGCGTCGTGCGCGTCTTACTCGGCGTCGACGTTGATTTCCTCCGTTCGCTCGGCGTCGCTGGCGTCGAGATCCCTCCGCCGCTCGACGCTCGACGCTTCTCCCCCGACGTCGCCTTCGCCCCTGACCCGTGCGGTGCGCGCTGCGCGCCATCATCCGTTCCTCGCGCCATCATCACCGCCCCGATCGTCGTCGGCATCGCGGCGCTCACGCGCACCGCGCCCGCGCCCGCGCCCGGAACCGACGGCACGCCGGACCCGGGCATCGTCTCCTCTCTCGCGCCGTCGTCCTCCGCGCGCTCGCGATGCGCCATGCGCCGCGCGAAGACGTCGCCGAGCGTCACGGGACGTCCGGGCATCGTCGCCGACGTCGACAGCGCCATCGCCGTCCGTCGTCGAGTGCGGCGGCGGCGCGCGACGACGACGCGCGAGGGGTCACCGCGAGGTCTCTGGATTTTGTGTGCGCGGTGTTGGATGCGTATATGGGCGTTCGTCGCGCTGCAGTACGAGTACGCGTGGAGTTCCGGAGACATGTGCGAGGTGTCTGAACGCCGAATGTCCGAATAATCGCCAACGGTTGGTAAAGTATGCGAGCGTAGAGCGTCGGGCGCGCGGAGGGCTGGGCTGTCTATTAATAGTACACGATGTGCCTAGGACGCGGTGAGTGGGAAAAATCTGTCGAGTTCAGGCTGGGGGATGGATTTGTCTACGGTGATGCGCTGCTTGATGAGCTTGAGCGCGCCGTCGGCGGCGACGCGAAGCGTTTGCGTGGTGACGAGGGCGAGCGCGGCCCAAGGTTTAATGTCGCCGTCGTCGTGCGCGCTATTCTCTGTCTCGCCACGTTCTCCGGCAAAGTAGTGCTTGAAGATTTTGAAAATGTCCAGGCACTTTATCTCGACGAGTTCGGGAGAAATTTCGACGACGATGGGCGCCGGCGCCAACGCGGACGCTAAAAGCGCCTTTGTGCTTCCGGGATCGACGGCGATTACGGAAAACTCTGGAGGAGCACCGAAAAGTTCGTGACAAAACTCCAAACCATCGCCACTTCGCATAGTGCGAGAGGCGACGAGCATGATACGAGCCGCACCCTTGGCGCAGGCTTCGCGTCTGTCGCCGTCGTTCACGTTGTGGTAATCGCACGTTTTGCATTCGCGAAGAGCGGCCTCCACGACGCCACATGCGCGCATGAAATGCACGCGAAACGGTCCAGTCGAAGGCCGTTCTTCGCACCATGAGCTATCGTCCAAATTTTCCCAGCCAGCTTGTGCTTTCGATTTCGAAGCATCGACGCCGACGCGCTTGGGAGACGTAGACCATCGCACAAGTACGCTCTCTTCGCGCTGCCAATCCTTCATCATTTGTGCGCCAACATCCATAAGTTCAATCGAGCTGTTACCGCGCTTTGGTAAGGCAAACTTTGGAGCGTCTTCAAGCGCATTACGTACCCATTCCGTGGTGAGAAGAGCGCGAGCGTCTAAAGCCGATTCCGAGCATTGAAGCGCCGCGATCGCTCCGCGCAATTTCGCATCGTCTTTGGTCACCGCAGTCGCCTTTACGGACTTTGAAGACGTTGAGGCGCCCTGATTGAGTTGCGTGTCCCTATTGAACAGCGCTTCTGCCTCAGTTTCTTTTCGCAAGCGGCGCTTGAATGAAACTTTGTAAATGCCGTTTGCGAACGCAGGAAGCTTCACCCGCAAAAATGATCTTAAATACGTCTTGAAATCAGCCGTCGTCAGCACGCGACCGGTTTCGCCGTGCACTTCATCCGCGTGTAATCGCCACTCATCAACCCATTTACGAAACCGCGCCTCAACCATTTGCTCAACTTCCTCGTCGTTTACTTCTCTGCGGTCGAGCAAAACTTCGTATGCGCGCGCCAACAGTCTCGGTTGCACCACGCTCGTCCAATTCTCCTCAGGCGAGAGTTTATCGATTATGTTGAAACATATGTCATCAATCACAGACTGACGCGACTGCGATCGCGCTTCCAAGCCCGCGAGCGAATGAAACGTATCCGCCAGTCTATCGTCAGCCTTTTTCGCAACCTCCGCGTCGAACGCCTCACCTCGCCACCCCGCTTCGAGCGTGCGCTCAAACTCATTCAGTTTCATCTCAAGCTCATTAAATATCTCATTCACGCTCGCTTCACGCCCTTCGCTCGTGGCCCACGCAGCGATAGCCTCGCACATGGTCTCCGCGTCGCGCATCGCCGCGTCATTCGCGCGTCTCCCCACATCCCTCAACGCCCTATACGCCGCCACCTCCGCCACCGGCACCGCGCACGCGCGCATCACCTCTCCTATCGTCATCCTCCTCGTCACACATCGCGTCATCGACTCCATCGCCGCCTTCGCGTACCGTCCCATCGTCGTCAACGCGCACACACCACTAATCAACCGAAACAGCTCCAGCGACGACGACGACGCGAATCAATCGCCAATCGCCGATCGCCAATCACCAATCACCAACCGCGATCAAACGATCGCGTCGTCGTCGTCGTCGTCGCCCAGCGCCCGACGCCCGACGCCCGACGTGCGACGACTGCCGTCGCCGCGAGCGCGCGCGCGCGGAGGTCCGCGAGCGGCGAAAAGTTCGGACATTCGGCGTGTTCCAGTCCATCGACGACGCGAGGCATGTATACCCGTCGATTAATACGCGTATTCAAAGCGTCGACATCCCCAACTACATACCCGCACGCGCACGCGCGTCGATGACGCGTATTCAAAGCGTCGAGATCCCCAACTAAGGGTTTCGCGCATAAAACATGTTGAACAATCGCGACGCCGCGGACGCCTCGGCGCGGCACTTATTGCCGCTGGTGCGTGCGCGTCGTCGTCGTCGTCGTCGTCGTCGTCGCGTTGGTGTTGGTGTTGGTGTTGGTGTTCGTCACGTCGTCGTCGTCGTCGTCGCGCGAGCGAACGTCGAGGACGACCGCGAGCGCGTGACGACCGATCGCGCGCGCGGATTAATGAATCGTGATCGTTGGCGCATTCTTCGCGCGACTGACGACCTGTGTGCGCGCGTGAATGGTACAGTGTGAATACAGAGACTGTAAAGGATGATGATGACGACGACGATGCGAGTGCGATGTGCGGCGGTGGCGCCGGCGCGAGTGCACGCGCGCGCGCGGGGGGCGACGCGTGCGACGACGCGCTCCGCGGTGAAGACGCGCGCGGCGGCGGATGATTTGAAGGATAAGCTCAACGAAGTGACGGCGACGTTGAGTGAGAAGTGGGAGGAGTCCGATGAGAAGCCGGCGATTGTGACGCTTGGTGTGTACGGTCTCATTGGTCTCGTTGCGGCGAATGGGACGTTGCGGGCCGTGGACTCGTTGCCGCTCGTGCCAGACGTGCTCGAGCTCGTCGGGATCTTGTTCTCGGGCTTCTTCGTGTACCAAAACCTCCTTTACAAGCCTGACCGCGCGGCGTTGAAGGAAACCGTCACTAAGACGCTTAATAAGATTTTGTAATCAAGTAAACTCGCGCGCTCCGTGTGTACACAGAGCGGGTGACAAGATGCAGTAACGCAAGTTGAAATAAATGTCAATTGTGTCCTCCGCGGCGTTCCCTCGCGCGCGCGCGCGTACGCGACGATTCATAATGATTGCGCCTCAAATCTCGCGCGTGTGCGTGCGTGGTGTTAGAACTAAGGATAGTTTTTGTATTTCACGTAGAAGTACGTCTAGTTTTAGCGAATATAGGAAACCCAGAAGGAGACGACAAAGCCGAATATGGCGCCGTTTACTTCTTCGAGCCAAACACCTTCTCCTTTTCTTCGCTGGTTTGGAAGCGACCGTGGCCGAACTTGGAGCTCGTGTCGATGAACTTGAGCGTGATCTTTTCGGTCGCAACACGGCGGGTTTGCTTGAACAAGGATTGACGCAAGGTGATCAAACGCTTGCGCGGGCCGACAACGCCACCCTTAATCATGAGGTAGTCACTCTTGATGATACCGTAGTGCGGGAAGCCACCCATCGGGGTAATAGACTTCTCGGTCGCATCGTGGAACGTGGACGCACCGAAGGAA
>JACLAB010015989.1_pt1 | contig 13139 bp, 6 predicted proteins | sample 8027921 | NCBI WGS metagenome assembly JACLAB01 (sample SAMN15725117, study PRJNA655200) | protist metagenome | isolation source: fluorescence activated cell sorting (FACS) single amplified genomes of... | place: USA: West Boothbay Harbor, Gulf of Maine | collected 2000-07-19
TCGCAAGAAGATCGAGCTGATCTACCTGTTCACGAAGATGGGCTTTGACATCCTCGTGTCCGACGTGGACACCGTTTGGCTGCGTAATCCACTCCCGTACATGGCCAAGTACCCCAACGCGGACGTGTTGACGTCGAGCGACCACCTGTCCAACACCGCGGAGGGTGAGGGACTCGAAAATCCGAACAAGGCGCACTCCGCCGCCAACATCGGAATCATGCTGCTTCGCCACACCGCGAAGGAGCTCGCGAAGGAGTGGGTCGACGTGCTGGAGAAGGATGACAAGGTGTGGGATCAGAACGTGTTCAACGACCTGTACAGGCGCGGCGGGGGACCGTCGGTGAAGGATGATAAAAACTTAGTCACGGGCTACGACGGCAAGTTGAAAGTGGGCGTCCTTCCGGTCAGCATGTTCGCGAGCGGCCACACCTACTTCGTCCAGAGGATGCACGAGAAGGTCGGTCTCGACCCGTACGTCGTGCACGCCACGTTTCAGTACTCCGGTACCGAGGGTAAGCGCCACAGGATGCGCGAGGCGCTGCTCTGGGAGGACGCCCCCGAGTACTACGATCCCCCAGCCGGGCTGCTGGCGTTCGCACCCGACGTCCCGAAGACGCTCCTCGATAACTCGCAGAGCGTGGAGGGTCACTTCGACCTCGTGAACCATCAGATCCTACAGGTCAGGAGCGCGCTTCAGGTTGCGCAGAAGCTCGGCAGGGTCCTGGTCATGCCCAAGCTCTACTGCGGCTTTGACCGGTGGTGGGCTCCGCACAAGGGAACAATCCCGGGCTCGGACACCACGCTGCCCTACCTGTGCCCGATGGACCACGTTTTCGAGGTGGAGACGTGGATCAGGGAGCAGCCCGTCGAGGAGGCTGGACCGCACATCGATTTCAGGGAGTACAGCTTCTTCCAAAATCACCTGGTGCCGTCTAGCGTGAAGGACTCCACCGTGACGGTGAGCCTGGTGGACGAGTGCGGCCGCGACGAGTGCACCCAGGCGATGGGCAAGGCCGCGCCCGGCGGTAAGGACACCATCGTCGCCGCCAAGAATTTCACCGACGTCCAGGTGGCGACGCTCCTCGAGGAGTACAAGGATGTCAAGGTGCTCAACTTCACCTCGATGGTTGGGGCGTTTGGTCGGTTTGAAGATGCGGCGGATGCTAAAAAGTTCTCCAACCGCATCAAGAGGTACGCGGCGATATGGTGCTGCAAGCACAAGAACCCGGGCCACATCTGGTATGACATGGAGTACGACATCGTACCCCACGTAGACCGGCATAACAGAAAATGGGACGATACGGAACGGGGGAAGTGGAGGCTCACCACGGGGCCTTGACGATTTATATATATAAAAACGTTGTTTGCGTTGTGGATCACTTGGCGGGCTCAGGGGCCACCAGCCCCAAATAGGTCAGAACCAGGCCGTCCTCGTTCGCCTGGATCTCGTGGGGCTCCTCCGGTCCAACCGTACAGCACACGCCCGTCCTCAGCTCGAACACCTCGCGCGGTTCGTCGCTCTCGCCGGCTCCCACGGGCCACACCTTGAACACACCCGAGCCCGCTCCAACCAGAAAAATCTCGTACTGTTACAAAAGGTCGGGTCGTCAGGTCGAGCGCGGTGAGGGAGTGCGTGACGAGATTTTCTCACCTTGCTCGGATGTACGTGGCGCTCGATTCGGAAGCCCGCCGGGAGGTTCGCGGTCGAGCAGTTGGTCACCCCCGGGACCTCGTCGTACTTGAGGTAGTCCTTCACCATCGATTGCGTCTCCTGGTGGTACAGCGATCGCTCCGGAAGCAGGTCCGCGGCTGCTGCTCGCACCTTGACGGGCGGGTAGCCCGCGGGACCGGGCTTGACGGACGCCGGCAGTAAGCGTTCCGCGGGGATGCTCGCGGGTCCGGACATCACGAAACCGGTATCAAACCCACCGGTCGTGTCGGCGCCGGTGAAAATAGTTTCGCTGTCGGCACGGTGACTCGTATCCGTTGGAATTTCACGAAACGCTCTCATCACAGCGGCTGCGCGGAGGCGCAGGAGGTGGGTCAAGGTCGCGTTCTCTCATGTCGACGATATGAGACGAAAGCAGATGGACGCGGAAGGCTACGACGCCGCGGTCGAAGCCGCCGACCGCCGGATAGCGCAGCTCATGGGGGATCTCGGGCGACTGGTGGACAAGCAGGCGAGCAAGTCGGGTAGCACGGGCGCGGGTCACCACGCCGAGCGAGCCAAGCGCGAGTCCAATGCCGCCGTTCATAAGGGATACACCGATGCGACGAAGGAGTGGGACGAGCTGTTCGGCACCGGCGGTGACAGCGACGAGGAGGTGGAGCGGCCGTCGTCCCGTCTTCCGAGGCCCACGGCAAGAAGGACCACGACGTCCGTGTTCCCGCCGCCCAGCATCGCGGCGCCGTCCGCCGGGGGAGACACGGAGGTGGCGACGCGGTTCAGGTCCACCGTCGAGGTGGAACATCCGTGGCGTGACGCGTCATCCACGCGCGTGTCGACGTTTCCCGTGCTGCGTCGGGCCATAGAGACCATCCTTGCATCCGAGTCGTCGTCATCATCGCGCGACGAATCGCTGGAGAAGGAGCGCCGGGCCACCTTTGCGATGCGCCGGGGATTCGCCGAGCTGGTGGAACGGAGGCGGATGGCGCAGATGGAGGCACTGCCGGACCCACCCGCGCCGCGTGTGGAGGTTGTCTTCCACCGCGGCGTGCAGACGGATCCTGACCTCAGTGCCCGCGCAGAGCCGACGACTACGCCGGACGTACACATCGATCCCGCGGCACTCGAGGACAAGCCGAGGTCGCGAGGAGGACGCGGGACGTCAACCGCCGAGACACAGCGGCCACCGTGGGGCGGTGGGGGTGGGCGTAAGCCACGGAAGGAGTCGGTTAACGGCGGGTGGAAAAGAGCCGACCCGGACCCGGCTGCGGAGAAGAAGGAGAATCGTTTCGAGCCCATCGAAACGGTCGATGCGCCGAGGAAACTCACACGGTTCGAAGCGAGGTGCGCATTCGCGGTGAGCCGTCACCTCGCGGGTCTCGTGGAGGCTCGGCGGAGTGAGGTTCTCGACGACTGGGGCTGCGAACACGGCTACGGGTTTGAGGGTGTGGAACTGTTCTTACGAACAGAGGCGCGGGAGCTGACGGACCGGGAGGAGGCGGAAAAGGCGCGAAGACGAGGAGTGTTCGTGAGCGCGGGCGAACGAGTATTCGTCCCGCTGGAAGGGCATCACGTGCGGCGGGTGAGGCTGTACCTGGGTAACCCGATGAGCTGCCTCGGCGTGGGCGAGCCCGGTCACGTGTTCCTAGGAAGCGTCAGGGTGGACTACGACAACCGGGGACGGGGCGAGCTGCCGGAGCTGTGCAGGGCGTGCGTGTGCCGTCGGAGGGTGGAAGGATCCGATGCGTTCAAGTACTTCGCGCAGTACTCAATCAGAGAGCACGGGGACATCTTCCGGCACGCCGTGAGGCTCTTGAACGAACCCGGGCCCTGAGTCATTCACTGAGTGTCGGGTCTAAGTCCTCTCCTAAGTAGCAAACTAATAATCTAAGTAGCAAAATAGCATCACTCCATCGCGAAATGACCCGGGTGGTCCTCGTCGTCGTGCCCCGCCTTCTCGTCCTCCTTCTCGGCCGCCGGCAGGAAGAATCGCGGGTGAAACGCCGCCGTCGGCGAGGTCGGCGCGTCCCTCGAGTTTGGTTCCCGGCTCGGCGTGGAGTGAAGCATCGACACCCGCTTCATGATGGCCTGTTTGCGAAGGTCGGTCCTCGGTGAGGGATCCGCCGACGGTGACGACGGCAGCACCATGCTCACGTCGGCCGGGAGCACGAAGCTCGGCGCGACGAACGTGTTCAACGTGTTCAACGGCGGCAACGGTTTGGCCAACTGCTGCGAGAGCGCCGATCTTCGGCGGAGGAGGAGCGAGTCCGGCGCCGCGAGCTTCTCCGACGCCGGGGCCCACGCCGCCCCACGCGCCGTTTCGTCTCCAGTCGCGGAATGGAACGACCCGAACACGCGCTCCGTCGGAGTCGTGGGCACCCTCCTCTCTGTGGGTACCCTCCTCTCTACCGACTCGCCGTCGTCGCCGTCCTTGTCGTCGCCGTCCTTGTCGCTCTCGCTCCGACCCGTGCTCATCGCCGACATGCTCGTGTCCATCGTCGCCGCGGCCGTTCCCCCGAACGGCAGGGTATGCGACGGCGACGCCGCACCGTCGGATACCCGCGGGCTGCGCGTGCCCTGCCACGGGAACCTGAACCCGCCGCGGTCATCCGGGGAGACCGACATGGCCACCGGAGAGACGTTCAACTTCTGCAGGTTGTTGGCCATCAGCTCGCTCAGAGCGCGCTTCGGAGACGCCCCGAACGCCCGCGTGGGCTGCACGTCGTCGTCCGGTCCCAGGAACGACTCTGAACGCTGCCGCTTCGGCGGGATCCTCACCACACCCCGGCTCGTGTTGGCGAACTGATAGCCGTCCTGCGCGAACGGGTTGGCGTGGTGCCACGCGTGCGGGTTGGCGAACGTGGGAGACGCGAACGAATCGTCCGGCGTTTGCGCCCCGGCCCGGCCGGTGGCTCCCCCGTCTCCCGACAGGACGGTCCCCGCGTCCGCGTCCTTGGGACCCGCGACCCCGTCCCCGTTGGCGCCAAAATCAGACGCCCCGGTTGGTCGATCCATGACCGTGGCGCCCTTGTGATCGCCCTCCGCGCGCGTCCACGCGGACTATCGTGTTAACATCGCGCGGGCGGCGATTGATGCTTCAGAGGTATCGGCCGTTCGCGCCCACCGACCGTCCCTGTCTGTGACCGGGGCCCATCGAACGCGGGCGCTTGTGCGTCAAAAGCGAGAGGCCGGGAATGTAAATGGCCCTTCTTATCTCTAAAAATGCGAAAAAATGGCATCCGTATGGGCAGTAGTCTCATATAGTCAGGTTTCCATGGTGTAGTTGGTTATCACGTTCGCCTTACACGCGAAAGGTCTTCGGTTCGAACCCGGATGGAAACATTTTCTATTTTTTTGATTTTGTCTGTCTGTTTGCCCATACGCGATCCCTCGGAAAGCGTCGCAGCATTCAAAATATTTCAAACAGCGCTGTTTTTGCCCTGCATCACTATCGGCGTCGAGCGAGGCCGATACGAAGAGATGGCTGCGTTAGACGCGGACAACGCGGCTGGATCTAAGCGGGAGAGAGCACCCCGGCGCGCCGCTGCCCGACGATGCGCGTACCACACCGAGCAGAAGAGCCTGGAGCGCACGTTCGACCAGATCGACCCGACCGTCATCGCCGAGGTGCTCGCCTCGCACGCGGGCAACATGGACCTCGCCGCGATGGAGCTCGTGGAGTACGACCAGGAGGCTGCCGTGGCGAGGCTTATTTTGAACACCGGCGGGTCATCATCCCCGACCCAAGGAGCGAGCGACAACGAGACCAAGGCGAACGCGGAGGCGTCGTTCTGGGACGACGTGCTCGGCGACTGCGACGTCGATCCCGACGGACCGTCCGACGGCGTCGTCGCGGTGCCTGGCGCCGGGGGGGCGGTCCCGCCGACGCAGACGATGGCGGAGGATACCACACCGTACTCAGCGTGGCCCGCCGACCAGTGGCCCACCGTGGAGATCAACGTCCTCGGCACCATGACCGAGGACGCCACCGCCGCGGAGAAGCTCCTCGGATGGCGAGAGAGCACCGCGACGGACGACGCCGACGCCATGGAGACGGACGATGAGGATATCCCGGTGGATATCCTGGTCAAGTGGAAGGGACGCGCGTTGGTGCGATGCTCCTGGGTGCCCCTCCCGATCCTCACCGCCGCGATGAACCCCGGCGTGGCGTCGCAGAGGCTCGCCAGGTTCTGGGAGAGGCACCCGAGATCGACGGGGCCGTGCGTCGAAGTGCGCCGCGCGTGCCTCGAGGTCTCATCCGTCGTCGCGATGCGTGACCGACCTACGGTACCCGCCGACGGTGACGATGACGACGTCATCCCCGTCGATGCCGTTCCCGTGTCCTCACCCGTGTCCTCGCCAGACGACCGGGAGGCGCTCGTCAAGTGGGGCGGCGGCCTCGGGTACGAGGATGCCACCTGGGAGCCGGTTGGATGGGTCGCGTCCACGCCCGGCGGTGACGCGGCGATGCGCGCCTATCGGGCGGTGCAGGCCAGGCGGGAGATCAAGGCAGCCGCCGCTCGCGGTGTGAAGGATGGGTCCACGATTCAGAGCGTCGAGGACGACGCCGATCTCGCGCCGAGCAGGGAGTTGTACGGGAACGACGGTGACGTGCTGCGAGGGTACCAGAGGGATGGCGTGCGTTGGATGGCGCACAATCTCGTGGTTCGCGAGCGCGGCTGCATCCTGGCAGACGAGATGGGCCTGGGGAAGACGGCGCAGTCACTCGCGCTCGTCGATTACGTGCTCCGGGCGCAGCGCGAGTCCCGCCTGCGCACGCGGGGTCCGGCGCTCGTTGTCGTCCCCTTGTCCACGCTGGTGAACTGGGAGCGGGAGGCGGCTCGGTGGGTGCCGGGCGCGCACGTCGTCGCCTACGTCGGTCCCCCCGCCGCGCGCGCGTGCATACGCCGCCACGAGATCTCCTACGGTGACGGATCGTCCCCCACGAGTGTGGGTTCGGACTCGGACGTTCCCGTGGGTGGCGAGGACGCGGACCGCGGGGTGCGCGTGGCGGATGTCGTGTACAGGGCGGATGTCGTGTACAGGGCGGATGTCGTGCTGACCACGTACGAGATGGTGCAGGCGGATCGATCGGCGCTGGCGAAGATCCCGTGGTCGTGCCTGGTGGTTGACGAGGCTCACAGGCTCAAGAACAGCGGCGGGAAGGCGCAGCGGGACCTGCGCACGCTCGACTTTGCCGGGAGGGTGGTGCTGCTCACCGGTACCCCGCTCCAGAACGACACCGCCGAGCTTTGGTCGCTGCTCAACTTTGTCGACGCCAAGCGGTTCGCGTCCAGGGATGAGTTCGAGGCTGCTTTCGGGGCCATGACCGCGGCGAGGCAGGTGGAAACCCTGCACAAGGTGCTCGCGCCGTACCTGCTGCGTCGGTTGAAGCAGGACGTCGAGCACAAGCTGCCGCCGAGGGTGGAGACCCTCGTGGAGTGCGAGCTGATGCCGCTGCAGAAGAAGTGCTACAGGGCGCTGTTCGAGCGCAACTTTTCGTTCCTACGCCAAGGGAGCAAGGACGACAGAGCCCTTGCCAACTTCAGCAATCTCATGATGGAGGTGCGCAAGTGCTGCCAGCATCCCTTCCTCCTGGACGGCGTCGAGGAGGCGTTCGTGTCGCAGCAGGTGTCGAAGAGGGGCGGTAAGAGGCTTGCTAAAACGGCCACCGCGGCGGAGCTCGTCGCGTGCTCCGGCAAGCTTCAGCTCCTCGATAAGCTCCTGCCGCGCCTCAAGGCTGGTGGACATCGCGCGCTCATCTTCAGCCAGATGACGCGCGTGCTGGACGTTCTCGAGGACTACTGCCGCAACAGGGCGCACTCCTACGAGAGGCTCGACGGCGGCGTCACGGGCCGAGCGCGCCAGGCTGCCATCGACCGATTCTGCGGCGGCGGCGACGCAAACGACGCCGCGAACGCCGACGACGGCGCCTTCCTCTTTCTTCTTTCCACGCGCGCGGGCGGTCAGGGGATCAATCTCGTCGCCGCGGACACCGTCATCGTGTTTGACAGCGACTGGAACCCCCAGAACGACGCCCAGGCGCTGGCTCGCGCGCACCGCATCGGTCAGACCAAGCCCGTGCAGGTGTACAGGCTGGTCATGCGCGCCACGTACGAGCGCGACATGCTCGATCGCGCCGCCATGAAGCTCGGCCTCGAGCAGGCCATCTTCAGCCATCTTCAGCAGCAACCCGCACTGGACAACCCGGGCGGGATGGGCGGAGCGGTGAGGACCGATAAGGAGAGGCGCGGCGCGGCGGCGGAGATTGAGAGGCTTCTCAAGCACGGGGCGTACGGTGCCCTCGCCGAGGATTCCGCGGAGGGCGACGCGCGAACCAAGGCGTTCGCGGGCGAGGGGATCGACGATATCCTCGCGAGGTCGGAGCGCAGGGTGGTCGAGGCTTCCGACGACGAGGCTAAGAGATCAAAAGAGGCTAAGAAATCCATGTTTGCCACGGCGACGTTCACCGGCGGCGGCGGCGGTTCGGACGAGATCGCGCTGGACGACCCGGACTTTTGGCAGAAGCTCATGCCGGAGGCTGCGGAGGCGACGAAGCTGAGGGAGACGCAGGAGGCTGCCGAGGAGGCGGAGCGGCTCCGGCGGGAGGAGGCGGCGTTTGTCAGGATGAAAAACGGCGTGCCCGAGGTTTTCGTGTGGACGTGGACCGAGCGCAAGCGCGTCCTCTCGCAGCTCGCGTCGTTCGGCTACGGGCGTTGGGACAGGATCCACGAGGGGTCGAAAGCCGCGCTCGCCGAGGACAAGACGCTGTCCGCCATCGCCGCGTTCTGCCGACGTTTCGTCCTCGAGGCGTCGCAGGTCATGACGGATGGCTCGTGCCCCCTCCTGCTCGCAGCCGCTTCCTCCGGCCCGTGCGTCGGCGCCGGGGTGGACGAGGCCGGGATCGAGCCGGACAAGGGCGGCGACGCGACCCTTTGCGCCCTCTTCGGCGAGGTGAAGTTCGCCTCGCACGTTCGCCAACGTGCCCTCGAGGAGATGCCGAAGCTCGAGCTCCTGCGAGCGGCGGCGGAGGCTGTCGAAAGAGCGGGCGGCGAGTCCGCGGCGCTGGCACCCGACGCCGCCGACTGGCTCGAGGGTATCCCCGAGGTCAAGGACGTGTTCAAGTACTCGGAGCCACCCGCGCCGTGGTGGTCGGAGATGGAGGACAGGGCGCTGGTCGTGGGCACCCTCCGCCACGGCTGGGGCAGATACGACGCCATCCGCGCCGACGAGACTCTCGGGCTGGAGCTGGCGTTGGAGCGCGCCGTCCAGGATCACGCCGACGAAGGAGATGACGCCGACGAAGGAGATGACGCCGACGAAGGAGATGACGCCGACGAAGGATCACGAGAGCGTCCAACGGGCACGCCGCGGTCCAATGGAAAGTCCAAGCGGAAGAGATCGTCCCTGGACCCCGACGGCAAGGAAAACACCCCTCAAAACGCGGTCGGCGCCTCCAAACGGGGACCGGGAGCGACGAAGGTCAACGGCGAGGTTGAATCCGGCGACAAGGTGGCCATCCCGGAGTGGCCTCTCGGCCGGGTTCTGAGCCTTCGTCTGCGTCGTCTGTGCACGGCACTCGGCGGGAAGGTCGCCGTGGCGCCTCCCGCGCCGAAGCAGGCCAGGCCGGCCAGGGGACCACGGCTTACGAGGGAGAAGGGAAACAGGGGCGGCGGGGCGAGGGCTACCGCCGCGGTGGGCAGCATGGACAAGAACGCGCGCGCGGTGCATCAGATATCGACGCTGCCCCGAGGCGAGGATGGGAAGGTGGTGCTGCCCGTGGGACCGATCCACGGCGTCACCCTGGAGCACCTGGGGTCGGTCCAGCCCCCGGACGCGCCGGGGTTCCACTCCGCGGCGTACGTCCTGCCCGTGGGGTACCGCACCACCCGCCAGTACATGCGCTGCGACGACCCGAACGGTCCCCGCACGAGGTGGGTCCAAGAGATTTGCCGCGGCGAGGGGGACGACGAAGGCAAGCCGCTGTTCAGGCTGTCCGCGGACGAGGGCCTGGACGAGCCCATCGTCGCCAAGTCGGCCACTGCGGCTTGGGCGGAGGTGCTCGGGCGCGTCGCGGCGGTCCGGAGGGCCAACGGGGAGACGCCGAAGAAGACGGCCATCAGCGGGCCCGAGTTCTTCGGTTACTCCCTCCCTCACATCCGTCTTCTCATCGAAGAACTGCCGGGGGTGAAGCAGTGCGTCGAATACAAGCCTCTCCTCGAGCGAAGCGTCACCGTCGGCGCGGCGGCACCCGCGGAGGAAGGGGTCGAGACGAAGTGACCAATCTCGGATGGCGCGAAGCATCGGGCGACGAGGGGAACACGACGAGCTATCGCTTACGCTTTGTATTAATACGTGATAGCCGTGAATGAATGATGTGTCGAAAAGAATTGACTATTTGGTTGCGTGCTTTCGCGTCCGCGTTGCGCGGGGAAGTCGCCGCCTCCCCTTCACAACATGGCCCAGAACATGTTATCGTCCTTGTCCCCAACCATGTGCGCTCCCTCCGACTCCAGGGACCTCATCATCAGGGCCCCGTCGTTGATGCATTCGGGCATGGCGACGCAAAGAGAATCGTCGGAGTCCTTCGTGTCGACGCTGAAATCCTCGGAATCGTTCGTCTCCTGCTTGACGTCAACCTCCGATTCGCTCGCCTCGCACTTGACGACGGGCAGCTCCCCCTTTTGGCACTGCTTGCCCGCGTGCGACAGCTTTTTCTTCTTCTCGCTGAGAACCTTCGCGTGGCGTTTCTTGTAGATGGTCTGACGAATCTTGAGAATCTGATCCGGCCACGCCTTTTTGCCGTTGTAGAACTGGTTAAGAAGGCTGAGGTCGGACTCGAGCCTGATGCTGTACGCCTTGATGACGGCCATGTCGTTGCAGTAATGGTGACGCTTCGCCGAGTCTTTCTCGCACCGGTCCATGTGCGCCTTGAGGTCCACGTACAGGTTGCTCAGGCTCTGAAGCTTGCGGTGGGGCCACCGATCGATGCCGAGGTCGCGGCACCTGAGGAAGGGGCGAAGAGGGGTCGCGGATCGGTCAGACGAGCGTGTCTGTTGGTTTCCAAAAATGAAAAAAAATGTCCAAAAGTATGCTCGAGTCTGGAAAACCTGCGGACGTTTTCGGAGACGACCGGGCGGACTCACTTGGCCTTGAAGCGGGTGGTTCCCATGTTGAAGACCTTGGCCGCGGCGGCCTCGGTGAGCATCGCAACCTGCGACAGCGTGTTCTTCGTCATACCCTGTCGAAAGAGCGCGTAATGCCGGGTCAGTGATGGCGAAGGGCCTCGTCTTGGACGCATGCGCGGGGATTGAGGCGTCTCTCGGTTATCGGTTCGTGGACGGAAACGGGTTGGTTCGGGACGCGCGCGGGAGACGAGGAGGTTGACAGGGATGGGAATCGCACCACGGACGAGACTGCGCTGAGGGATACCGAGACCTCCGAATCGCTGGCGGCATCGAGCTCGATCTCGGAGTCGCTAGACTCGTAGGAGGACTCGCGCTCGATGGCCGAGCGCACCACATCCTGCGCGTTCTGTTTCGAGGTAAAATGCGGGCCGATCCAGCGGGGCTGTTTCGACGCGGTGTGGTTGGAAGGTCGCGCGGGCATTGTCTCGTTCTGTGCGGTGGTCGATGTATCCGAGTGTGTCCACTGCGGCTCGCGGTGTCCGTGTTGGTCTACGGGTCGTTCTCTGCGGTGTCGCGCGCTGGGAAGTGGCGCCTCTCCCGGAACGGGCACGACGGTTTGTTTATCTTCCCGCACACTTTTGACGAACACAAGTCCAAAGACGTCCAATTGACGAACACAAGTCCAATGTGTCATACATAAGATGATAAGATTTGCTACGTCAATTGATGACGTGGTTCGTGCTTCTGGCCTTGGTGGTCAACCTGGCAACTGGCGAATGGTCGATTTCGATTCTGGTGACTGGACGATAAAGATATCTGGACGACCGAGCGACGACGTTCAATCTGGTGAGTTACATTTTTATTTCCATATGGGCAACGTGACTGACAGTTCGCCGATCAATTACCCGACGGGAAACGATCCACTTGGACAAATATCAAAGGACGTCTCTCCGATTCACGAAAAGCACGACAATTTCACGGTTTCTGCGGACTGGAAGTGATAATAAGGTTATGACAAATCGGAAAGTATGACAAATCCAGAAATGTGCCGTCAAAAGATCGGCCTCTGGAGCCCTTTCCACCACGATCACGTCTTCTTTCCGTTTCCAAAGAGAAAGACGGGCGCTTTTGGCCTTTGATCTTCGTGCATTCATTTGGACACTTCGTCGTGAGGTCCCGCCTCGTCGCGCGGACATCATGCCGGGTGAGTACTCTTCGATCCCAACAACCTCCTTCTCGACACTCGCGACGCTCCACGGACCTCGATGGCCTCCGCTCGACACGTCTGCACTCCCGTTCTACCCACATCCCCGCCAAAAAAAAACCAGGCAAACGTCGAGAAACTGATCGTCAGGAGATCTGTTGCACATCCCTCACTCACCCGAACCATCCCCCGCGCAGGATTCCATGACGCGGGCCAATTCTCCGTCGCTGACCCTCAGTCGATCATGGAGCTATACTGCGCGGACGAGATCGCCCCGATAGACCGCGACCAGACCTGCCGCGGAGCCCCCAGGGCGCGCCCCGCACCGTCGATAACCCAGGTGGTCCTTGGGTCACATTACCCAATTATCGCCGACGCGCGCGCGGGGCGCCGCGACGGAGGCGCGAGGCGCGAGGGCGGACCGATGACGGACCCCACGACCGCGATAACGGTCGTGCCGGATATCAAGAACGATCCAGCGGATTCACGGAAGGCCAAAGTGAAAGCAGGTGCGCCGTCCCTCACCCGCGCCCGCCGTGCCAGAGCTCGCGGGCCAAAGCAGCAAAGCAGGCGCGCGGCAGTTTTTTTTCCGTTATGCAATTTTTATTTTCTCCCGTCGCGACGCTGACGCAGGTCACCCTCTCTCGCATCGCAGCGTGTCAAAAGTTCGTCAACCTCTCGGGCACCCACGGCGCGGCTGACACTAACGGGACCGCGCGCAAGCGGGCGAGCCCGCACTCCGCCGGCCACGTCGGTCGGCGCGTGAAGGCTTCGGGCCGCCGGGGGCGTTGGTCGGGCGACGGGGACGGAGGCGGAGGCGACGCCGCTCGGGTTGAACCCGGGTTGAACCGTTCCTGGCACGGATCCGACTCCGCCCACGCCGCGCGTCGTGTGACCGACGTTCGAAGCGCGCCGGACCTCGGTGAGAACGTCGTGGACCATGAAGTGCAACGCGCGGCGGCGGCGCCCAGCAGCATCCTCGCCGTGCTGGACTGCATCGACGGGGGCTTCACGCCCAAGGAGCTCGCGAGCGGAGACGGCGCCGGGACCCTGACGCGCGAGAGTCAGGTGGACGACTCCACGGAGCCCGCGCGGAGACCGACGAAACCTTCGCCGCCCATCGGGATACTGTGCAACCTCG
>JACLAB010014044.1_pt1 | contig 13135 bp, 7 predicted proteins | sample 8027921 | NCBI WGS metagenome assembly JACLAB01 (sample SAMN15725117, study PRJNA655200) | protist metagenome | isolation source: fluorescence activated cell sorting (FACS) single amplified genomes of... | place: USA: West Boothbay Harbor, Gulf of Maine | collected 2000-07-19
GTCTCTCTCCTCGCCCTGGTGGATGAGGCGAATGAGCTCTGTGCGGAGATGCGACTCGACGCGAACTTCACCGCCAGGTTCGGCGGCGGCACCATGGGAGCACCCTTGTCCGTCGCAGCGAATAACCCCGCCGCGCCGCTGCTTGAGGTTGCGATGATGCGGGGGGAAGATGACCCTTGGGGTGAACGCGCGCGGGGTGGTCGTCAGATACCGCCCCTGCACGAGGGAGACTTTGCCGATAGGGTCCTCCTTCTTCGACACCTTCATAGCAAGTGGTGGAGGAGCGGCCGCGGACCTGGGCCCCTCGCCGGCGTTGTCACCGCGGTGAAGAAGGGTGATATTGCCGCGGACCCCTTGTACGTTCTCGACGAGATCGGGATGAGGGTGGTCTGCATGGCTGACGTGTGCCCCGCGGCGGCTAAACACGCCGCCGAGTCTGAGAACAATCCCAGGGTTCGAAAAGCCCCCAAGGAAAAGGAGTTGAAGGAGGCCGCGACCCCGGCAGCCGCGAAGCACGGCCCGAGCAAAGCCTGGGGTACCCCCGGTACGATCACGCGGTCGCCCGATGCCGCCGGCTTGGTGTCCAGGGCCATCGCGGATCCGTCCACGCCATCCGTGTCCGGCGGCGGCGGCGGCGGCGACGACGAGGACATCGACCCGATAACGCCCGCGGCGGTCCGACGCGAGCGTAGCCTTCGCCTGGCCGCCGAGCAGAAGCTCAGGGACTTGATGAGCGCGGCGGAGGAGGCTGCGGTGGCGCTCGTATCCGAGAAGCAGCTCGCTTTGGCGGCGGAGAAGCGCGCGAAGGAGGCCGAGGCTAAGCTGGAGAAGGCGTTGGACCTCGGCGGCGAACTTCGGCACACCGCGCAGAGACTCGCGGCGGAGAAGAAGACCCTGGAGAACGCACCAAAGCCCGTGGACACATCTCACCTCGCGGGTAAGGCCCTCGCCGTGGCTGAGCAGCTCAAGGAGCAGCTGAGACAGGCGGAAGAGAGAGCGGCTGCCGCCGAGGAGGCGATGAAGGTACAGGCAAAGGAGATAAAGGCAAAGTACAAGGCCAAGGCGGAGAAGGCGGCGGAAGAGTGTCGCGAGGCGGTAGCCGAAGCGGAAGCGAATGTCAAGAAAGCCGAGGCAAGAGCACGAGAGGTGGAGGCGAGGTGCAAAGAAGAGGTGGAGGAGGCGCAGGAGGAGGCCAGGAACGCACGGCCGCTCTTGCCCCTGCCCCCGAATACGGGTCCCCTCGGAGAGCCTCTGACGGTGATTCCTCAAGGCGGCAACGAGAACCAGGACACCTACTCTCGCGCCTCGAACTACGCCGCACAGGCGGACGAGATTGCCAAGAGGATGACCGGGATTAAGCCCTACTATCCTCCCCGGCCGCCGACACCGCCGGAGGAAAAAAAACTTCCAGATGAGACGGATTTCGAGTGCGCCAGGCGACTCAAGGCTGCCATGAGAGAGCTACGGGTGAAGCTGTGGACGGTTGAGGACCGAAACTTGTTCCTAGAGAAGTGCATGCCCCTGGTTCATGAGGACAAGCAGTTGTGGAAGGCTCAATGTTACGAGAAGCACGCAGACGTGGTGGCGTGCGAGACGGCGATTAAGGAGAAGGATCGGATCATCGCAGAGAACGATGCGCTGATTAAACAGATGCGCAAGCAGCTCAAGGCGTGGGAACGGGCAGAGAGAGGCGAGAGCGGCAGCGACGATGATTCCGACGACGAGGAGAAGGAGAAGCCACCCAAGGAAATGACAGAGGAAGAAATGATGAGGGAGTTGGAGAAGTTTGACGAGGCGTTCGCGGGAATTACGCTCGAGGATATTCGCAAACAAGCCAACCTCGTCGGCGAACAGTTTGGTTTGGATCCGATCCCAGAGCCGACACCGCCCGCCGAGGAGATGGACGAGCTGAGACCGACGCCTTCGAAATCCGGGACGAAGGCGACTCCAACCGTTCCTCGCATAAAGCTCCCGCTGGACCTCAAGCCTCCGAGCCCGGTGCCGAGGCCTGCCAAGAAGTCCCCGGGCGCGGACCCCTTCGCGCCCGTCCCCGTGTCTCAGAAGAAGAAAGCCCCGCCGAGGACCCCGGAGCTACAGATGGAGGACGACTTCGACGACGAGATGTACGGCGATGAGCTCGAACCGACCAGGACGGACGATGCGTACTCGGCCCGAGACGACGGCGAGGCGCTTTCGGACTCTCTTTTTGGCGAGTCCGGAAAGGAGAACGCGGCGCCCAGGTCCAACACGAGGACGCCGAAGCGGTGGGATAACCTGCGCAGGAACTTTGATGAATCGGAGCATCGCAAGGAGGACAGGTGGGATAGGCTCAGGCGCAACCTCGAGGAGGCTGACCTCGACCCGGACCTATTCGAGGGCGACGACGGGGATCCCGCCGACGAGTTTGACTTTGACGAACACCGCGGCTCCACGGTGGGGGGCGTGTACTCGCCGCAGGAACCCGCGAGACCCTCGTCGAACAGGTACAACGCCAGTTCCTCCCGGAAAAAAGGGAAAAAGGGTAAGAAGACGTGCGTAGTGTCCTGATTGTAACCTCGACGACAGGTGCTGTTCAAATCTAGATCTAGTCTAAGTGTGTGTTCTACCGGCCAGTGTGTTCTCCTGATGCGCTCATGGCTCGTTGTGCCTGGGTTTCGCGTACATCCAGGCATCCTCCTCGATATCCCTCTCCACCTGGCGCAGCTGCTCCAGCGTTTCCCTGCGCACGGCGCCCCGAGTCTCCCCGAGTTTCTCCTCCCGGGCGCCGATGTCGTCCGCGAGCGCGACCATCGTGGTCTCGTCTAGGGGCACCCGCCCGTCCCTGCCGGCGATGCCCCCTTGGGTCTTCGCGGGGGGTGCACCGACGCTACTGATACCGCCTGTGCTGCCGAACGACAGCGCCACGGGCGCGATGGTGGGAGTGGTCATCGGCCGCTCCGTCGCTCTCCAGTGTGGGGTCTCCTCGAAACGACCGCTTCAAAAGTCTACGCATCTCATCTCACAGCAGCCTTCAAGGTTCCTGGTCATTCTTTCCCGAGCGTCGACCCGCGTGGCGCGGTGAGATTCAGTCGCCATGGACGTCGCGCGCGCAGCATGGTTCGACAGCGCCGTCAACCAGCAGAAGACTGAGCTCTTCAACAAGGAGGACAAGTAAGTGCCCCGACGGGGAGAACCCCGGCACCCATCGCGCAACCCCGAGAGAATTGCCATTTCGGGCAATCCGACCGATCGCTCGCTGACCACCCCCTTTCCACCCGACCGCAGATGGGCAGCCGTGGGCATGAGGCAGGACTACGCAAAGGAACTGGCTGATCTAGAGCGCGAGGAGGCCGAAGCGAAGGCGGCGGCGGAGGCTGACGCGGCGGAGGCCGCCTCGGAGGGCGACGAGGAGTGGGTCGGGGGAAGGGAGACTGTGGATCCCTCGACGTTGTCGCAGCGGGAGCGGGACAACAGGATGACGAACCAGATTGGAGCCAACATGTGGCGCACCTGTAACCCCGCGTACGACGCGAGGTCCATGAACACGACGAGCGTGACCAAAGCGGAGTTCACGTACGACCCGGAGGATATCGAGCCCGTCGACAAGACACACTTTCGCCGCCGCGATAACTTCACTTTCTACGTCGAAGCAGCTGCGAAGAGCCATAACCTGGCCAAGGCGAGCGCGAAGGAGGCTTCCGCGGAGTGAGAGCATCAATACCGAATGAATTGTAACATGTACCGCCCCTAGCGTCTATTCTTCTCTCTCTCGTGTGTGTGTGTGTGTGTGTGGGTGTGTGTGTGTGTGGGGAGGTGTGTGTGTGTGTGTGAACTTTCACTCGTGTCGTGCGCGTTTGGTGTCCGGTTCATCTCCTCCGACCCACTGAGGGACGACGCCGCACTTTCTCAGCTGCTGCCAGACCCTGATCCTGTCGTACCAGAACGCCTCCAAGGCCTTCTGCGCGGCCGTCTTGGTGTTCGGTTCCGCGTCCACGCCGGGGATGATGTGCGTGAGGACCCCCTTCATCGTGAACTTGGGCTCGACGCCGGGCTGTCGCGCCGGGTCAAGGTTGGCGGCGAGCGCGGCCTCCTCCATGCGAAGCCACTCCCTCTCGTCCGGCACCGTGCCCGCGGGTCCGTTGCCGCCGGGGTAAAGCCTGGTGAGGTCGAGCGGGCGTCGGCCCTGAGCCAAGGCCTCGAACAGGTGGTTGATAATGGACGTGGGCTGGAGGGGCTTGCCGCTCTCCTGGGTCAGCGCGATAGTCTCGATGGACTCGCCTTTGCGGAAGCGCTCGTAGGAAACCTCCCACGTGGGCGGCGCACCCTTGCGCCCGGGCTTGTACATCGCAAACTCCCACCCGGGAGTCTCCACGACCCCCAGGTACATCTTGCGGGCTCCAGAATCTCCGCCCGCGCCGGCGGGTGCGGCGGTGACGCGCTCCAGCCCGAGCTCAGCCTTGCTCTGAGCGATGAGCGCCGCGAGGGACTCGACCCCCCTTATTATCAAGCCCGCGCCGCGGAGGCCTTCGGCCGTGACTGGCATAGTGTATGCGATGTTCTTGGCCAAGAACGAGGGCATGACCGACCCGGGCGCCATGCCCAGCTCCGCCGCGGTTTTGTCCCTCCACCCGAGCACCCTTCGCAGAATCTCGCGGCAGGTCTCCGCGCGCTCCGCCTTGCCGGACTCGTCGTAGTGTCTCAGCATGCGCACCCACCTGAGCTCCGAATCGAGCGCGGGTCCGGTGCCCGCGTCCAGCTCGGACTGCGGCACGGCGCTGACGTCAACGCCGGCGTCCACCAGCTCCTTGATTTTCTTGTCAGCAATCTCCGCAGCCTCGCGCTCGGCCCTGGCGACGGATTCGGGGATCGGGAGGACGATCGGCGGCAGCTCCGGCTTGTTTTGCTTAGCCTGTCCCGCGCGGCTCAACGCGCCCATGATCTTCTGCGCGACGGCCTTTCCGTTCGGAGTCAGGGAGAAGGTCTCGTACGTGGAGTACGAAGTCTTCCCCGTTCCCTTGGCGACGAGTCCCTCAGCCGCGAGTTGCTGCACCATGTCCTTCGCCGTATCCTTACCCCTGGACTCCCTGGGCAGGAAACTCCGCGCGAACCGGATATGCTTGAGCGCACCCTCGGCCCTCTCCGGCGCCATCCAGGTCGGGGCCTTACCGTCCGTGGCGAGCGCCGCCAGGTTGGTCATCGAGGTGCTTCCGCCCCCGAACGCGAGGAGAAGCGCGAGGAGAACCGGCGCAGCCTCGGCGCTCATATCCCGCCGAAGAGCGCTGCCCCCGCCGTTTTTAACCCCCTCAACGACGCGACGGCAGTTATCGCACGTCCCGCACACCCGTCCCCTGCGCGTGTTCTCGTTATCCGGGCATACCGACCAGGTCATCGGCGGGCTCTCGCCGAAATGGGCCAGGATACTCGCGCGCCTGCACACCTCTCGCGACCTCGAGAATCGTTCGAGGGCGTCGGTGCTCTCCTTCTGGGTCTTCCTCGTCGCGGCGTCCAGCTTACCAACGTAGAACTCGTCGCTGTACCTCGAGAAGTCCCCGTCGCCGTAGATCATCTCCACGTCGGAGGGTAGACCGTCTCGACCGGCGCGGCCAACCTGCTGGTAGTACTCCTCCATCGTCTTCGGGGAGCCGTAGTGCATGACCAGCCTGATGTCCGGCTTGTCGATACCCATGCCGAACGCCACGGTGGCGACGACCACCTTGACGGAACCGGTCAGGAAACCCTTGTGCGTCGCGTCCCTCTGCGACATGGGCAGGCCGGCGTGGTAAACCTCGACGCCCGCGGCGATTTTCTGGGTCTCGAACTTGTTCCTGAGCACGGCGGCGATATCCTCCGCGTCCCGCTTGGTGACGGTGTACACCACCACGGACCCTTTCGCGTCGCGACACCTCTCGAACATGTGCAGGTGGTCCGCGGCTCCGCCCCGCTTCTTGGCGACGCGGATGCGAAGGTTGGTCCTGTCGCAGCTGTTCCTGGCGACGTGCGGCTGCCTGAGCGCCAGCACGGCCTTGATGTCGTCGCGCACCTTCTCCACGGCGGTCGCGGTGAGCGCCATGACGGGAACCTCCCCGTTGGGCGACAGCTGTGTCCGGATCAGCGTCAGGCCTCGGTACGACTTGCGAAAGTCGTGGCCCCACTGCGAAAGGCAGTGCGCCTCGTCAACCGCGACCAGACCCAGCTTGCCGGCACTCACCATGTCCCTGAGCCTCGACACGAAGTAGGACGCCCCCGCGCCCCCGTCGGCACCCTCGACATCCCCGACCAGCTTCTCGGGGGTCACGTACACCACCCTGAAGTCGCCGCGGAGCGCTCGCTCCTCCACGGACTTGTCCGTCTGCGACGAGCCCAGGAACGCTGCGAGGTCCCCTTCGACCGCGCCCGCGGTGTTGTTCATGTGCGTCACCTGATCGTTCATGAGCGATATGAGCGGCGACACGACCAACGCGGTCTTCCCCGTGTGCAACGCGGGGAGCTGGTAACACAGCGACTTCCCCGAGCCGGTGGACCAGTACACGCACGAGTCCCTGCCCTGGACTGTCGCGGCGACCACCTCGAGCTGCCCGGGCCTGAAGTCCGCGTGGCCGTAGTACTTGGACAGGGTCTTGCGCAGTTCGTCGGCGAGCGCGGCGGGCACCTCATCCCCCGTTGTCGTGCCGTTGTTGTAGCCGCCGTTCACGCTTCGCGAGACCCCCGCGCCGGTCGCGTCGCGCATATCCACGCTGGGCCGATGGGTGCCAACCATGAGATCGGCCCGCTTCGACGGCGTGCCGACCGACGCGGGCGCAGCGCTGCCTCGGTTGTTGCCCGTCGTCACATCCGCCGCCAACAACGCATCGTCGTCCCATCCGTCGTCATCCGGAATCTCGAACGGCATCTTCTTACTCTGCTGAAGGCGTGCGGAGTGGCTAACAAGTCTGAGATCCTGTCTATTCAAACCTGCGGAGGTGCCAACTTTCCAACTCTGTCCTCGCCCACGATTTCCTCCTCCCTTGGCGTCGAGGCGCGTCGTCCCAACCGGAGGAGTCGAGGATGCGGAGGCCACCGCGGTGCACGATACCACGGCGACGAGACGAACCGCGGACCTGGTCGATGAGGCGACGGTGCCGCGGTACCTTCGAACCCGTTGAAAGCTCAGGCGAGCCAGGCACGGCGCGGCGGTCATCTGGTGATCATCATCATCAATATCACGACGAGAGTTTCCCTCCTCCGAGTTTCCCTACTTTGACGGCGCGTAGCTCACTTAGATATTTTATTTTCTATTTCTCACTTTTTCAAGACTGCTACTCATAGGACCGGAAAACGTTTTTCAAAATATCCACGTCACATCTGCCCCCCTGGCGCAGCTTTCAGACGTGGACTTCGGGACTCGTCAATCGTTGGTTCAACGGCGCATCTTTCACCCAAACCTGGATGTAAAAAATCGCAAAATGCGGGGGAGGCTGAAAAGAAACGGACCCGTGCACGCCCGAAACGTGGTGAAATCGAAAGGAGCAAATAGACAGAAGAGCGAACGCAATTCGATACAAAAGCTAAATGCTTCGAATCGGCACGGCTGACTCCCGGATTGCCACGTGAGGCGCGGGAAAGAAAAAAGTGCGATCAAAGACCAGGGTCTGGAAACCCAAAAAGCACGGTTTAACGGTTTGGGCAAAAAATTGCACGAAACGTTGCGCTTCCTGCCGAAAAAACCTGCGAAACCGTGAGGCCGCGGCGAGCCTCGTGGAAGCGCAGTGGGCGCCGCGCGGAGGTTAAGACGAGTTGCGAAGGACCGAACGTGTTCACACAGGTCACGGTCACGTCTGGACGCGCATCGAGGCAAGCGGTCACCCGCGGAACCCTACCCAAGCAGGACATCTCCGGGACGAACATCTCGCGTAATTTGGGATTGAGGGTCTCTCGGAAGAAATGCTCGCATGCTTCGCGCGCGGCTCCGGCCTGGACGGAAGGGGTTGCAAGCGACAACGCATGAGAATACAACACGACGGGCGTAAGAGCTACCTTGCTCATCCGTCAGCGGGTGAGTTTCCGGTTTTCCGCGCCCCCGACATCCCTCCGTCACGCGTTTCCGGCCCGCGCCTTCGCCCGCTTCTTTCGGTAGATTGTTTCGCACGATGGCGACGTCTCACCTCGTTTCGCCCCGTTCGTGCGCGCAGAGGAGGAAGAACAGGTGTCCGCTCAGCTCGCGGTGTTCAAGGATAAGATGGCATCAAGGTAAGAGTCCCCCCGAGCCAAAAAAAACGCGTCCGGAGCGCTCGACGCGACCGTCGCGACCCGTTTCCGCACCCTCCCCCGAAATGTGCGCGTAACGCAGAAAACTCCCTGGTCTCGGGATCTGCCGGGAAAAGGCGCGCGGCGTGCGCCCACCGCGTCGCGCGCGCTCTCGGAAACCTCGCTAAGACGGCGTATCTCACCCACACGACCCCTACATTACCCATCGCAGAAATCGAGACGACGTCGAAGAGGTCGCACTGGGCGGTGGGGCTAACGGGATCAGCTTCGTGAACGGCCCGAGGACGAGCGTGGAGCTCGGGGGCGATGTCGCCGTCTACTTCAGTGGGACGCTCAACGAGGAGCTCAGCAACGATTCCGAGAGCTGCGCGCACGAAATCTGGCGGCGGTACAACAACAGGCAGCAATATTCGAGTGAGTCACCGCCCTCCGAGGCCAAACCCCGCGCGGATACGACCGAACGCGCGCCCGAACCCCTCGCCCTGACCGCGTCCCTAGGCGATTTCGCCGAAGCCCGGCGGCGAGAAAAAACGATTTGGATCTGACAATCACTCCCTCCCGCCCTTCACCCACCGCAGACGGAGCCATCGACCTTGGACCGCTGTCCGGGGAGTTCTCCATGATAATCTTTGACAAGCTCTCGGGATGCATCCTCGCCGCCAGGGACTCGTCCGGCGCGGTTCCCCTCTTTTGGGGCACGAGCTCCTTTGGCGAGTGCCTGCAGTTCAGCTCGGACGCGCGGCTGCTGGAGGAGAGCTGCGCGGACGCGGACGCGTTCCCGACCGGTACGCTGTTCGTGTCCAAGTGCGGGGAGATAACCGGCGACCTGAACATGCTCGTGGATGAGTGGGGGGACGGCGAGGAGACGGAGGAGGAACCCGACTACCTGGTCAAGGAGGACGAGGCGGAGAGGAACGAAGGGTTCCGAGGGTTCCCAGGGTTCCAAGGGTGCGGGTCGACCGGGTTCGGGAGCGAGTCGACCGGGCTCAAGCGGTCGTGGCAAAATCTCGTGCCGTCGTCGCCGCACGGCTCGGAGCTTTCCCTGGAGAACATGCAGCAACAACCCGTGGCGTGAGCCAGACCGTGTCCCGTCCTGACCGACATCCATCCTGTACTTCCACCAACCAATATCATGAAGCTGCGCCTCACACATAATAGCGAGGCGTGGACCTGTACCCATAGAAAGACCGTGAAGTCGTCCACGGCACGGCACTCGTGCGCGCGGACGTCCCTGTAATCATACCATAGAATTCCTCAACGTATATTATTTCAACTCGTAACCCCCGCCGGTCCTATGGAGTGACGACTTTTCGGACCCCGGCGGCGAGATCCTCGTCTTCCTTTACTCGCTTCGCCTCGGCGATGGCCTCCTTCCACTCCTCGTGTGACCGACCGGGCTTGAGCATCCACCTGACCACCATCGCGGACAGGCCGCACAGCGCGGTCGCGGCCACGAGCGCGGCGGTGTAGTCCCCCCTGGTTTCGAACAGGCACCCGGCAGCCACCGGAGCGGCCAGGCCCGCGAACCCCCACGCCGTGTACACCTTGCCAAACTGACGCGCGAAGTCCCTACTCCCGGTGCGCCGTCTCACCTCGACGGGAACGACGGATGCGAACACACCGTACACGATGGACGCAGCCGCGAGCGCCGCCACCGCCGCGGCGACGGAGTCAGACGCCGCCGCCGCCGCTGCGAGGGCGGGAACGGCGACGAAGGGCGCCCGCCGCAGCACCTTCTCTGCGCCGATGTTCGAGCGATCGCACGCCCATCCCCCGAATATTCGACCCGCCGTGTTGAACACGCTGACGATACTGACACCCGCGGTGGCCACGCCGATGGACGCGCCGTGTGAGTACAGCAGCGCGGACGAGTGCGCCATCAGCATGAGACCGGCGCTGACGCCGAGCCCGAGCGAGATCCACAGCGCGAACATCGCCGGTCCCAGCTGCATCTCCCGTTCCTCCTCCTCCGGGGTCATGGGCAGGTCCTTATCCCGCTTCTGACTCGCCAGCGGGTGTTTCGTCCCGTCGGTCGCCAACACCCCGTATATGAAGGGCGCCGACACCAGCAGGGCCCATCCCATCGTCGACAGCGCCCGCCCCGCGCCACCCGCGTCCAGCAGGTGTCTCACCACCGGCGCGAACACGAACGCCCCCGCCGCCCTCGCGCTCGTGATCAGGCCCGTGCTGATACCCTCCTGGAACGGTGTCCTGGACGCCATCTGCACCGAGAGGCCGAACCCGACCCCGGCCGCCGCGCCGAAGACGACGCCGTACCCGAGAAAGAGCGGCGCGGCGCTGACGTACGCGATGGACTGCGACGCCAACAACAAGCCGCACCCCGCGCACACCGCCGCACCCGCGCCGATGGCCGCAGGTGCCGCCGCGGCGTAGAGCCACGGCCCGAGCTTAGCCACGGCGATCGTGAAGCATATGGTGGCGAGGGAGAAGACGCCGGAGAGTAAGCCGCGGCCGACGCCGAGGGCCTGCTCCAGCGGGACGAGGTAGCAGCTCCAGCAGTACAGGGTCCCGAGGAGGACGTTGAGCGTGAAGGCGCCGAGGAAGGCGGCGGCGGATCGTCTCGGGCGGTCGCTGTCCCCGCTGAGATCGTCGTCGTCGTCCATCGTGTCGCCCACGTCGTCGCCCTCCGCGGTCGACGCGGCGGTGACGTTGCTCCGTCTCCGCCCGCGGATCCTCCTCCCGGACGCCCAGCCCCGACCCTCCTCCCGAGCCCACCCACCTACTGTCGTCCCGGACGATGGAGCCAAACACCGGATCGCACGATGTCGACACTGCTTCTCCCCCGGACGGCGCGGTCCCGTCGCGCTGGGCGCCGATCCCACCGAGATGTGCCCGTGTGACGAGCCAAACCCGTCATCCCATCTGCGCCCGGGCATAAAACCCATGGTCCGCGGTTTCCATGGGTTTCCGCCGCCCGAGGCCTCGGCTCCGGTCCCGATACGATGGGGGCGCACCGGCCCCGATGATACGCGCCAGATCCCCAGAGCGGCCATGCTCTCGGCCGGATCCACGCGGCGCGACGTAGAGTGTGGACGTAGAGTGTGGCGTCAGTTCACCCAGGTTTTGATTCAGTGCTGACGCGGAAAGCGACGACGTCACACGCGACAGGAGTGTTTTTCAAATCCACTTGGTCTCGGCACAGGTGGTGGGCGCGAGGGATGGCGACCGCGGAGTCGTTCTCGCGGCTGCGGGTCTCCGACGAGCCCGAGGAGCCGCCCAGCTCCTCCCGCCCGTTCGGCTCCGCGGCCGGGGTGCAGGAGCCCACCCAGGTTAGGCTGGCGGTGGGCACCGTGAACTGGTTCCCTTTTCCTGCCGCGACGGATGAGGGACGTCCCATACCGAGCAGGCGCATCGTGGACGCCAAGGTGGAGGGCAGGCCCGAGCGCGTGCGGTTCATAGCCTTTCGGAACTATTGTTCGTCGGCCGTCACCGTCAAGGCTCGCGTCGCCGGCGCGGGGGGCGCACCCGGGTCGTGGCAGACGGTGCTCACAACCGCCAAGCTGATGAAGTCGCCGCACTTCGAGGACGACGCGGAGGAGTGGAAGGTGATCGAGTTGCCGGAACGGACGATGAAGGGCGTGGAGCTGGACAGGGTCGTGGAGCTCAGGCTGTACCTGCTCCAGCCCTCGGCGATGTTCAACGGCTCACCGTACGGCGTGAGGAGCCTGGCGGCTTTCTCAGACGGACACAAAGAGTCGTGCCTGCGAGCCGCGTACAGGGCGCACCTGCCCACCGAGGCGACCGCGAAGGAGGACAGCGCGGGTGAACCGAGCATGGAGGCGCTGATACCGGGGATAGACCTCGAGGCGGCGACGGGCGGGGACGGTGCGGGTGGGATCCCGGTGGACGAACTGGAAGCGGTGGTCGCCGCCGTGTGCGACCTGTCGCGGGCGCTGAGGGACGTCTACCGCGCGAGGGGGCAAACCGAGGATCCAATCCCGGAGGGATTCCCCGAATACGAATAGAGAGACGCGTTTAGTCTAGCTAGTAGTCGCTGATGTGACGATGATAGTCCTATTGCTATGCGCGCGTTCAACGGCGTCCCGATCGACCGCCCGAGTCTTCCCGTTCGAGCTCCCGCGCCGGGAACGAAAACAGACTCGCCGCGAGCGCTGCACCGTCCGCCGCGATACTGCCCGAGTCCTCCAGCTCGAGCTCACGCTGTAGCTGCCGCGCGAGCGCCTCGTCGTCCTCGGCACGCATCCCCGACTCGTGTCGGTCCGCGGTCCGAAGGCCGTCGTCGCGTTCCTCCTCGTCGCCGCGCCTTCCGCGTCCTCCTCGGCCGCCTCTGCCTCCGCGACCGCGGTCTCTATCGCCCCTGTCGCGGTCTCTATCGCCCCTGTCGCGGTCTCTATCGCCCCTGCCGCGGTCTCTATCGCCCCTGCCGCGGTCTCTATCGCCCCTGTCGCGACCTCCGCGTCCTCCCCTCGGGTCAGGGGCGAGTCGGTTGAGGAGACGACTTCGCCTGTCCTCTTCCGTCACCGTCGGGACAAAGGCGGGCGCGGGCGGGCCGGGCGGCGGGTCGACCCGCGCCGTCGTTTCCTCCGCGGGCACCGCGGGGGCCATAAATCCTGGTGGAGGGCCGCGCGCGCCGGTCGAGTCGGCCCGATCGCGCTTGGGCGGGAGCGCGGGCCGGTTCCTGGGCGGCAACGCGGCCGCCGCGACATCTGGGGCCTGTCCGGTTGCCGTCTCCGGAGTCGCCGAGGGCATCGGTGCGCCAGGAGGCGGGAGCTCGACGCCGGTGGCCCGCGCGGCGGCTCGTTGCGCGCGGGTCGGTGGCAACGTGGGACGCTGCCGGGGCACGAACGGCGCCGGCTCTTCCTCGGCGGAGTCGGCTTTGGGCTCGGGTTTCACGGCGGCGGCGGCGGCGGCCTTCTTCTCCGCGATGGCC
>JACLAB010008037.1_pt1 | contig 13128 bp, 9 predicted proteins | sample 8027921 | NCBI WGS metagenome assembly JACLAB01 (sample SAMN15725117, study PRJNA655200) | protist metagenome | isolation source: fluorescence activated cell sorting (FACS) single amplified genomes of... | place: USA: West Boothbay Harbor, Gulf of Maine | collected 2000-07-19
CGCGGCAACCCCAGCTGGAGCCATCGTCTTCGCGACTGCCGCTGGTTGTTTTACTAACGCGTCGTCGTCGCCAAAAGCTTTTACGGCAGGTTTCTGAACAAAAGCCGAAGCGGTCGCCGCAGGAGCAGGAGCAGTTGGCACAGAGGAGGATTGAATCGGAGGCGCAACGTATGGTTTCACCACCCCGACGACCGATGCTGGCTTTTCAGCAGGAGGCGCAGTCGTCGCTGCTGCTGTTTGTGCTCTCATCGCCAGCGGGACGTCGTCGTCGCTCGACGAGTCTAACACCGGCATCTTTGTCTTCTTCTTCTTCTTCGAAGCTTTCGCGCGTTGATGATGAACACAAAAACACGATCGGTTTTTGAAAAAAGAATTTACTATCTTTTACCCAAAAGACTTTACGTTTTTAAAGTACTAAATATACACACAGAAGAGAGAGATATGTGTGAGAAGTCTCTCTCTCTCACGACGGAGTCGCGCGTGGTGGTAAAGTTGCTTTTGAAATTTCAGACAAAAAACCTCTCTGTCTCTCCTGCGCGAACAGCAAAGATGAAATGTGATGAAACAAAAGAGAGAGGGTTGGTTTCCAATTTGAATTTTAGTTTTTTTTTAAGGACTGTCGAGAGTTGTTGTGAAAGATTTTTGTTTTGTTTTTCTTCTTTGTCTCCTTCTTTTTGTTTGCACAAAACTGCAAAATTCAGTTGCACTCGAAACACACGAACACACAGAGTGCACATTATAACATTTAACATTACATTACGAGAGTCTCACGTTAAAGTTTTGTGTTCTCTCTCGTCATATATACACTCCTCAAATAGTATCACGCAAATGAGTGACTTTATTCAATGATGACGCGTAAAAGCGATGATGACGATGATACGATGATTGGGCCAGAGGAGCCACCGTCGTGGTCGGGGAAACGGAAACGGGACGACCAGCATCAAAATCATCAGCGGGGGAAAAAAGAACGACCGGATTTCGCTCGGTTGGCGGGAAAGTACGACTATTTCGCGAGACACGCGATGAGGACGAAAAAGAAGAATAAGAGCCACGAGATGGATAAAGTTTTCATCGATTTCACCTCCTGGCAAGCGACGCACGATTTGTGCCGAGCTTTACTGGAAGAGATTGGCGTGAAAAATTGGTCCATACCGAAAGGCCACCTCGTCCCTGGCTTTACGCAACGAAGAAACTATTGCGAGTGGGTGGAAAGTCTGTTAGAGAAGGACGGCGTGCAAATAGAGGAAGAAAACGTGCGCGGCGTGGACGTTGGAACCGGGGCGTCGGCAATATTCGCTCTGCTGTTCACGTCGAGACATCCGAAGTGGGATATGTTCGGCACCGATATCACCGAGGAAGCGGTTGAGAGCGCTCGGAGGAACTGTCTGGCGGCGGGCGCGTCGGAGCGTTGTTGTAAGGACGAAGAGACGACTGAACAAGTCGTCGCCGCAGAGAACAATAATACGCACAGTAATTGTAGTAGCGGTAGAAGTAGAAGATGGATTAGCATTCGGGACGTCGCGAAAAAAAGGAGCAGCGGCGTCACTCGCGAAGAAGAAGAAGCCGAAGACGCCGAAGAGGAAGACCAACCCATCCTCGACCTCGACCTCTTCGAGGAAGAGCGCATCGATTTCACCGTGTGCAACCCACCATTCTTCAACACCATGTCCGAATCCTCCCAAAATCCGCGAACAAATTTTGGAGGCACTACGAAAGAGAACAGTTACCGAGGTGGCGAATCGAGTTTCGTCCGGCGAATGATTCTCGAGTCTCGCCAGGTCGCGCTTTCCCTCAATTCCTCAAAAGGCGAAGAAAACCAACATCGAGTTCGATGGTTCACCACCATGGTCGGCGCGAAAGCGACTTTAAAGATGGCTAAAAAATGTTTGCGAGAGATGAAAGAGACGACGAAACTTCGCGAGACGGCGTTCGTGCAAGGGAAAACCCGAAGGTGGGGACTCGCCTGGTCGTTTCTTTGAGAAAAATTGGCTGCTGCTCTGTAACACCCTTTTGTTGATGAGTAAAATTAGATTTTAAATCACCGCACTTTTCAAACGCACTTTTCGTTGTTTGTTTGTAACACGTGGTAGCATCGTTTCCTCTCTCTCTCGTATAAACTGAGTGTAGCATCGAAGCTTAGAGACGCATCGTTTCATCGTTACGCTGATAAATTAATCGATCGATACACTAAGAAAAAGATGATGAATTTACCGACGGAGAAATCCAAACTGTTGGCGGAGAAGAAGCCACCGTCCCCGGCATCATCGACGTCGTCGACGATTTCGACAAAGTTCGGGTCGATCGCTGCGAAACTCTCCACCGGAGCGGTTATTACCTGCGGCATTCTCGGCTCCGTGGCTTTGCTGAATAAGTCCGGGTACGTCGATACCAACAACGGCGTTGCGTTTTCGTCGTTTTTGCGAAGACGATCGTCAGCGACGGACCCGATTTACGCGAAAGACAGCGCGGCGTTCTTAGGGGACAACTACGATTTGAACAACAACAACTTTCCCGGACAGCGCATGGAAATCCCGTACGCGTTTTTCCAGGACACGAAGTGGCACGACGCGCCGTTTTTCCGATTCGATGGCGAATCCGTAGAGAAAGGTCACATCACCCAGGAGGAGCTCACCGAGGCGAAGCAAAGACAAGGCGATCCGAAGAAGTCCATGCCGGTGTTTAAGACGGCGGGAGCGGATTCGGCAGACGTGGTGGTGACTGCGCACGCGACGGATATGAATAGCTTCGGGTGGGTCATTTACGATTCCGCGAAAAAGAACGGGTTGGAGATGGTTATTTCCGGAGAAGGGACGCAGTTTCACGGGTTCGCGGATAAAGTCATCGGGTTGAAAGCGGCGTTACACGCGATGCCGGGAAATCCGATCGTGGTCGTCGCGGACGCCTCGGACGTGTTTTTGCAATGCAGCGCGTCTGAATTTAAGGACAGATTCACGAAAGCGGAAGCGGATATGGTCTTTGGCGGCGAGACGCAGTTGTGGCCGGAAGTTTCTGATTATTTCAAGCGCGACTCGGAAAAGGCGTTGAAGAATGAATTGTCGCACTCGTTCGGGGATATTGGCATGGCAGAAGGTGTCACGCCAATCAACAAAAACGACGTTCCGAACGGTTGGCCGAACGCCGGCGGGTGGATGGCGAGGAAAGAGGCGCTTTTGGAATACATTTCGAGCACGGAGGAGAGAATGAATAAATTTTCCACCGAAGAGTGGCCGGGAGAGTGGGGATACCAATGCCGACCAGACGGAGCGACCGACGCGGATTGGAACGGAAAATACGCTGGATTACGTGGCTTTGACGACCAGTTATGTTTGAACGCTTACAACATGGCCAAGTTGCGACAAGGCGATCGACGGCACAAATTAGACGCGGACGGTTCTATTTTGTTCAGCACGAACGGATGCCCGGTCGCTGATACCGGGAAGGACAGTAAAGAAAAGGTATATTACAAGTACACCGGCAAAGCGCCGTGCTTATGGCACATGAACAACCCTGTGGCGAAAATTCGCTTGAAGGAAATGTCCGCGACGTACCCGAACCACTTTTTGACGCCAGAAGGTACGGCTGCGATGGCGGCGACTCCGGACGAGCACCCGGGACACCGCCCGCAGCATTAATGCATCAAATAACACATCAAACGTTATTATTTATGAACAAATTATTTGTTCATTTTGTTTTATTATTATCCACACATTGTTTATATCATCATTAGTTTTTAGAGCGTTGTAGTTACCGAAGTTTACGAGGAGAGTTTATAAAAAATCCAGCCTTACTATATTTTACACATCATGCGTTCTATTGTTTCAAGGTGAAAGTCACGTTCAAAGAGCCGAGTGGCAAAACGTGGTGGGGAAACACTTCCCCGTCTTCGTTCTTACTCTGAAGCCCGGGCGGCTCAGCTGCGACTCTAGACCCTCCCACACCACCTCTTCGTCGTTTCTTCTTCTTCCTCGAAAAAAGTTTACGTTCAGTCCAGGTCGTTTCCTTGGACCACGGGCGCGAACTCCCCCACGCGTGCTCATCTTCAACCCACTCATCGAAGCCATCCGGGCATTGTAAATTTCCATTCATCGCGCCAACTTTCGGCCATTTTTCTTTCTCCACCGTCGCGACGTCGAATTTCGCAATGTCAAACTCGTACCCTTTCCTCGTTCTTTTCAACCAATCTCTAAAAGCTTTCTTATCGCCGCTCGCGCTCGAAGGACAGTGTCCTTCGTACTTATCGTTCGACACGACGACGACGGTGTTGTGTCGCTCGTTGATTGAATGTTCAAACGCCTCGTCCAAAATCGCTAAATCGTCCGCGCTCCTCCCTCGCACGTCGTTCTGTCGATCGATCAACTTCAACACGCCGTCGTCGACCATCTGTCGCAAATACACGTTTTCCCATTCGTTCTCGCCCACGTATTGAACTTTCTCTGGATGTAACAAACGTAAACTCCCTCCGTCGCACAGGCCGTTTAACTTCCCTCTCGCGTAATTTTTCGGCGCGAACACGACCACCTCTTCGAACTCTTCCACCTCCTGAAAATAGCGACACACCACGGTCAAGGCGGTAGAGATTGGAATCTTCGCCAACGCGTTGTTCGAGGCTCTCAACGCCGCGCAATACGCCCAACAGACGTTCGCGCCGTCCACGTACGCCTTTCGTCTTCTAGACTTTTTCGTCTCTTCTCCTCGTTCTTCTCTGGTTGTTGTCTTTGTTTCGGTCGTGATTTTAGCCGCATCTTCATCACGTTTCAACGAACTCCTTAAAGTCGTCATCATTCGCAAAACTCGTCTGTTGCTGTTACGTGAGTGTCTCTGTTGTTCTCGTTTCCCATCATTTCTCTTTTGAACGCGTTTTCGATGATAACACCCATCTTTAAAGGAAGCAGAAGTATGGTTTTGAACGACACCACCGACACCACCGTCCAAAGACACACGAGAAGCCATAGTCTCCATCGCGTTTGAAGACTCTGACGCGCGTGTGAAAAATAACAACTCCTGTGCTTTTAACATTTTGAGCGCTTTTTGAATGAACTTAATTGGGCGTCAAAATTCAAAAAACGTCTCTTCTCTTCTTTTTTCGTTTGATTTTCTTCAAAAGAGAGAAGCAAAAAAAGGGCAGATCCTTCAAAAATTCTTCCTGTCTTTTCTCTCTTTTGAAAGCGCTCTTTACACAGAGAGAGAGATAAAAGCACTTTTCAAGGAAGAATATATACCATGTCTTCAAACGAACAACAAAAGAAGAGCGAAAAAGGACCTTCGGTGGACTTGGACGCGTGCGGTTCGCGACTGAAATCTTTATATACAATATGGAATTCGAATGAGAATCAGAAGTTATTCAACGACGCAGACGCACTCCTCATAGGCTCCGGGGCGAACAAAGAGGAAGAACTTCGATACTTAAAAGCAGTCAGCCTTCAGATTTGGCTGTTCTCGTACGAGTTACCGGACACGGTGATTGCGTTCATTAATAAAGGAGGAGAAACAAATGGAAATGAAATGCACGCGATCGCGAGCGGGAAGAAAGCGAAGCTGTTAGAAAACGCGAGAGAAACGATTGAACGAGCGATTGGTGGGACACTGCGAGTGCATTCGAAACCGAAGCACGAAGACGGTTCGCAACAAGTGGACGCGTTGGTGACAATTTTAAAAGAGAAGTGCACGAAAATAGGCGCGTGCTCGAAAGAGCTCAACGAAGGGAACTTGATGCAAACGACGGTGGAGAAACTTGGAGGAAAAGAGCAGTTCGCGGACGCGACGTCCGGGATCGCGTGCGTTTTATCGAAGAAAGACCAGAAGGAGATGAAATTCGTCGACGACGCCGTGAAATTGTGCTCGGAGGCGATGAAGTTTGCGGTGAGCGAAGTGGAGAACGCGATTGAAGACGAGTTGAAGATTTCGCACGTCAAGTTGAGCGAGAAAACCGAGGATGCGATTTTAGCGCCGGGGAAAACGTTAGGGTTGAAAGATATTAGTCACGAAGACGTGGATATTTGCTACCCGCCGATTTTTCAATCCGGCGGCGAGTACGATTTGAAGTACAACGCGGTATGTTCCGAGAAGAAGTTACACTTTGGATCGACGCCGGCGGTTATTCACGTTTCGTTAGGTGCGAGGCACACGCAGTATTGCGCGAATATCGGGAGAACGTATTTGATCGATCCGACGGAAACGCAAGAGGCGGTGTACGAGGCGTGTTTGAAGGCGCAAGACGCCGCCGTCGAGGCTCTAAAACCGGGGAAGTTGTGTAAAGACGTGTACGCGGCTGCGCAAAAAGCGTTGGAAGAGGCGGAAAAAGAGAACGAAAAGTTGAAGGATATGAATTTGAGTTCAAAATTGAACAAGAACGTCGGGTCTATCTTAGGCTTGGAGTTTAAAGACGCCTTCTATATGCTCTCCGGAAAGTGCGAAAGCGCGATCGAGGAGGGGATGATTTTTAACGTCGCGTTGGGCGTAAACGGTTTGGAAGAAACCTCCGCGGACGAGAAAAGCAAGTCTCGACACTACGCGATTATGATCGCGGATTCCGTGCAAGTCACCGCGGATGGTATTGCGAACAAAGAGCTCACGAAAAACACGAAGAAACTTTCGGACGTTTCCTACGCCGTCAACGAATCCGACGAAGAAGACGACGACGATGGCGCCGAGGAGGATAAAGATATCGCGAATACCGGCGCCAGAGGTGGGGTCATTCTCGACGCGAAAACGAGAGGTGACGAAGCCGTCACGGCCAAAGCCGAAGCCGATCGTCAGCGTAAACAAAAAGCCTTGGCGGACAAGAAAAACGCCGAAACGTACGACCGATTGATGAACGCGCAAAACGACGTCGAAAAAGGCGGGAAAGGCGCCGGCGCTTCGGCGGATTTTGTCGCGTACAAATCCGTCACGGACGTTCCCGCGCCTCGTAAAGAGTTAGTCATCGCGGTAGACAACGATCGCGAGGCGGTTTTACTCCCGGTTTGCGGTATGCTCGTCCCATTCCACGTGTTGGCGATCAAATCGTGTTCCGTCTCCCAAGACGCCGGCGCGAGTTTCATTCGGATCAACTTTCAAGTCCCGATGGGCGCCTCGGCCGCCGCAAACGCCGGATACTTACCCGCCATTCGATTTCCGAACAATATCTTCTTAAAAGAGCTTTCGTATAGATCGAGCGATCCGCGACACGCCAATTTTGTGGTGAATGAAATCAAGACGCTGCGAAGAAACGTCGTCGCGAGAGAAACCGAACGCGCCGAACGCGCGACGTTGGTCCGACAAGCCAAGTTGCAGCTCACCAGCGGGAGAGTCCACCGCTTGACTGGTTTGTGGATGCTCCCAACTTTCGGTGGTAGAGGTGGACGTAAAGCGGGCACTCTCGAAGCGCACGCGAACGGTTTGCGATACATTGGTGCTAAAATGGACGAACAAGTGGACATCATGTACGAGAACATCCGCTCGTGCTTCTTCCAACCGGCCAAGAAGGAAGTGAAGACGCTCATTCACTTCCACTTGAAAGACCCGATTATGATTGGAAAAAAGAAAACGCACGACGTTCAATTTTATCAAGAAGTCATCGAGGCGACGGAAAATTTGGACGGCAGTCGCAAAAACATGTACGATCCGGACGAAATCGAGGAAGAACAGCGCGAACGCGAGAGGCAGAAACGAGTGCAAAAAGAATTCGCGCAGTTTTGCAAACGCGTCCAGGAAATCTGGGAGAAGGATTTCCCGAACATGGGCTTAGAGTTTGATTCCCCGTACCACGATTTAGCCTTCGACGGGGTCGCGTACAAATCTACCGCGAGAATCGTCCCGACCGCCTCGTGCTTGGTCGAACTCATCGAGTTCCCTCCGTTGGTCATCCACGCGAAAGATATCGAAATCGTCAACTTGGAACGCGTCGGTTACCACTTGAAAAACTTCGACATGGCCATCATCTTCAAAGACTTCAACAAAGACGTCCACAGAATCGACCAGATCCCCTCGAAGAATCTCGACAACATCAAGCAATGGCTGACGACTTTAGAAGTGAAATACTACGAAGGGAAAGCGAACTTGAACTGGAAGCCGCTGTTGAGGCAAATCAAAGAAGACCCGGAGTCGTGGTTAGAAGCCGGAGGATGGGAGTTTTTGAACAACGAACCGTCCTCGGACGAAGAAGACGCCGAAGGCTCCGACCCAGAGTCTGAATTCGAACCGTCCTCGGACGAAGACGAATCGGAATCAGAATCCGAAAGCGAGTCCATGTACGACGAAGACGACGAGGACGAAGACGCCAGCGCGGATGAGGACGACGACGACGAAGACGACGAAGAAGTTTTGGATTGGGACGAAATGGAAGAAAAAGCGAGGAAGGAAGACGAGGAAGCCAGCGACGAGGACAGGAGAGGTGACAAGAGGAAGAAGAAGAGCAGTAAACACAGATAAAATTGAAGAGAGAATTTTGATACAATTTACACGAGACATCACATCGAAGAACATCCCCAACTCTCCACACTTTCATTCTCAGCATACACTTTTGTCCGTCTTTTAAAAGAACAACAACAACGACAGAAAAATGTCCTACCTCCTCCCTCACCTGCACACCGGGTGGCACGTGGACCAAGCGATCTTGTCCGAGGAAGATCGCGTCGTCATACTCCGATTCGGCCGCGACGGCGACGAGACGTGCATGAGACAAGACGAAATTCTCTCAAACGTCGCGGAGAAAATCAAAAACTTCGCGGTCGCGTATCTCGTGGACATAGACGAAGTTCCCGATTTCAACGAGATGTACGAGTTATACGACCCTTGCACGTGCATGTTTTTCTTCAGGAATAAACACATAATGATTGATTTAGGGACCGGGAATAATAACAAGATAAATTGGGCGATGGATTCGAAGCAAGAGTTTATCGATATCGTGGAGTGCGTCTTTAGCGGCGCGAGACGAGGGAAAGGTTTAGTTATTTCGCCGAAAGATTACTCGACGAAGTACAGATATTAATTACTAGTAGATGATAGATTACAAAATTAGTATATAGTGTATGTTGTTCTAGCTACATGTAGCGCTCTATTTGATAGTATATAGTCCACATTGGATTCGATGCGTCGTTTCATTCGGCGCGGCGGCTTTAGGTGAATTTTTTCCGCTTGCTCGCAGCGTGTACCACATCTCTCACGCCATCTCTGGTAATCGTATACATCGCTTTCCTATTCGCCAACCTCGGGCTCTTCGCCACGTATGCAATCCTAGTTCCTTCCTCGCCCCATGATAACGCGACTCTCGTCGTCGCCGCGTGCGCGTATGACTCCCCTAACGCCGGCGCCAACCTGCCCCCTGGTTTCGTCGTCGCTTGATTTATATTTACCACGGCTAATTCGTGTTTCTTCGCTAAACTCATCAAATTGTTCGTCGTTTTCGCTAAAATCGACGCTCTCAACGCCATGTCGTCGAAATCTTGTCGAAAATGAAACGCAATCGAATCCACGACCACGAGTTTCACCTTTGGATGCTCCTTGACAAACTCCGGCATGTGATCCAAACACGCCAACAACTCCGTCACCTCGTGACACCTGAACACGTGTATCCTCTTTAAAATCGAATCCACAGAAAACATATTGCTCTCTAAACACTCCTCGTACTCTCTCCTCTCCTCCTCCGAACATCGCATTTCTTGCACTCTTTCTTCCAATTTCCTCCTCGCGCCAATCGCCATATCCTCGCACCGGTCGCACGTAAAACTCCCCTCGGTATCCACGTAGACGCACTCGCCTTCGTTCCCGCAGAAAAATTCTTTCGGCAGTTGCACCGACACCGCCAACTGCATCCCGATTTGTGTCTTCCCTACTCCAGGGGCGCCACAAAACTCCGTTATCTCTCCTGTTTGTACGCCCCCGCCTAAAATCCCGTCCACTTGAGCGCAAAACGTCATCAGTGGTATTCGCTCTTGTTCTTTCTTCAACAGTTCCGAGGCTGATTTTGCCCCACGCAAGGCGAACCCATCAAGTCCACATCTGCACGCTTTCAGCACGTCCTGCGCTTCATCCAGCGTTAAAGACGGCACGGATTTTACCAGTTGTACCGGTAACGAGTGGTGTCTGAGGACATCTTGGACGGCGTTAAACCCGCAAAATTGAAGTTTTGCTCGTACCGTCGGGGATAAAGGTAACGCGTTTAAAGAGTACGAGGATTGCCAGGAAGAGTATGAGTTGTTTGCCGCGGCGTGATTATTATTATTATAATTACCGTGCTGATGCTGATGCTGATGATGGTGCATCGTCTTTTCGCGTCGTCGCGGTGGCAAGCAAGAGTCTCTCTCTCTTTTATTCTGAAGACGAATTTTGAATTTTCCCCAATGGACACAAAAGGGCAAAAACATGCGCGAGAATTATATACTACTAATGAATGTTTACTGATAGTATATGGGGTATTATAATATAACAAGGAAAACGAAAACGCTCAATTCATGTGCGTGTGTGTGTGTGCATGTGCGCACGGTTCAAAAGCAGCGTTTTTTTTCTTTCGTCTTCTCAATCCGCCGTCGGCCATTTTTTGGACTACGGGGACGACGGCGCCGTCGCTTTCGTCTTTGGAGGCGGCGGGGGCTGTTGTTTATTCGTCTTTTTCTTTTTCTTCTCTTGTTGCTCCTCGTACTTCTTGTTCATTTTGTTTACCAAAGTATCCGCGAACGCCATTGCTTTCATGTAACTCGCTTTGCTGAACAACGTCGCTCTCTCCACGCCGTTCATGGCGACATTTTTTACGACAATCAACGTCGGCGTAATCATCACCACGACGGAATCTTTCGCCTTGTAAATCTTGTCCGCGGAAACGATTCGCTTCAACTCGCCCATGTTTGTCATCGTAAACGTCTTCGTGGTGAATGTTTTCACGTACACGAACACTTTGCCGGTTTCCGTCTTCAAAAATGTAAACGCCTCGACCAAACTCGGCCACGCCGCGTCGACGACGACCTCTTTCAACCACAAATCAAACAAGTGCGCCTTCTTCTTAAACGCAATCGCGAATTCTTTCGCTTTATCCAAGGACTTATCCGTGCCGTAATACGCGACGATCGCCCCGGTCGCCGCGCCGGAGAGTAACGCCGCCACTTGCAACGCGCTCGTCGCCGAAAACCCGTTTTTGCCTCCTCCGCCTTCAAACGTCATGGTGTTTGTGGTGGTCGTCGTCGTCGTTCGACTGATGTCCTTCACGCCCGCGCCGCCGAGTACGCCTGCCAATGTCGCCGGTAAAACGTCTCTCGCTTTCGCGAAAGCGTCAATCACCGCGGTCCAATCCGTCGGGATGTCCGATATCGAAGGCATGCGTGTTGGAACCAATCCTTGCGAAGAGGCTGCTGCGGCTGCCCCGAGCGCTGCTAATCCTCCCACGTACGGTAAACTCATTCTTTTGTATGCTCTTCTCTCTCTCTCTCTCTCTCTTTGTGATGAGATCTGAAACGACTGAAACGACTCAAACGATGCGTGATATCAAATGTGTATGTATTATACGCGCGAAAGTAATGCAGACGTGACTTATAATCTTTTTTTTTCCCAAGCTGCCAAGAAGATATTTTTCCCCCTTTTTTAGTTCACTTTCTCTTGGTCATAACTACACGAGTGTTGAATATTCGTCGAACGAAGTCAGAGGATGAGCTGACGCAGCGCACGAGCATCTGTCGAATAAACACAGATCAATGATACTAGGTATATTTGAGGAATGTACAAGTTCAGAGAGACTGAGAGAGAGATATTCATACAATTATTAGTATTAGTAGTAGTATAGCGGGCAATATGGAGCTATTTATCAAATCTTAACGCAAATTCGCTCTTTCCGCATCCACGCTCCAGCATTTACCACCTTCTTGCACTTTTACCACTCTTTCTTTAAACGTATCTTGGGAGAAAGCGGTCCCGTCGGCGAACGATTCGTTCGCTTCCGCGATGGCCTGTTCCGACGCTCTTCTCGCGATGGACTCTAACGTTTCTCCGGTGTACTTATCCTTTTCGCCATCTTCAGTCACGCCGACGCCTCGTTTCATCCGCATGACTTGTTTCAACGCGTCCTTTTCGCCTTTGAACTCGCTGTTGCAATTGGAAAAGCACGGCACTAAAATCGCCGCGTCCTCCTCCAACGGCGGCGGCGCTTTGTTGAAGCTCCACACGCACGAGAAATCGTCGTAATTCGGTTGAATGTGTAAATTCATCCCAAAGTCTTCTCTCAACCACTCTTGACTGGGAACTTTACACGAATTCACGCACACAGACGCGCACGAACTCGTTTCCAAAAATCGACACCGTTCCGCCTTGATCGCTTGCGGCACGCTCACCACTTCCGGTAAAAACGGAAACGTCTTCCTCAACTTCTCCGGAACTTTTACGTCCTCGTGTTCCGCCCCTTCCATCGGCCCCATTAACCACGGGAACAAAACGATAAAAACTAAATGGAAACTAAACCCCGTCACCCATTTCGGCGCGTTTGGATCGACAAACTTCTTCCACAGCGGCGGAATCCACCCGATGTACAACGCCGGCAATATCCCTTTAAACACCCTCTTCGCTCTCGTTTGCACGTCTTTCGCGGTCCCTTTCATATCGTTCACTTCTCTCACCGACGTCATCAACGCTTCAAAATTCGCGTGGTCTCTCGGGTCGGTATCTTTGCCAACCTCTTGGACGAGAAGTTTCCGTATGGTGGACGTTAAAACTTTCGATATCGGCGATTTGTCGATGGAGGAGTAATCGACTTTCCCGTTCGGTAAAAGAGGTAAAGATTTCGTCGGGATCGGGTCCCCACGCCAGGCGTATCCACCGTTATTATTATTACTACTCGCGTTTGTCTCGTTACTCGTCGCCGTCGCGGCAACATCCATCCCTCTTCTTCTTTTGCTCTTTTCTCTTTCGCTTCCTTCTCCAATCCTCATCGTCGCGGCGCCTCGCGGAATGCATGGTGACGACACCATTCTTCGTCTTCCTCTCGGATGAATGAAAGAAGAAGATGGGAACGAAGACGACGTCGTCGCCTCGAGCGAGGACTGAATTCTCCTCATTCTGTTGTTCGCCAACACGCGACCACTATTATTCGAAGTGTTCTTCGCCGCGGTGTTCGTCGTCATCGTCGTCGCGTGGTTGACAGAAAAAACCATTTTGTTGAGTACTAAATAA
>JACLAB010012928.1_pt1 | contig 13126 bp, 5 predicted proteins | sample 8027921 | NCBI WGS metagenome assembly JACLAB01 (sample SAMN15725117, study PRJNA655200) | protist metagenome | isolation source: fluorescence activated cell sorting (FACS) single amplified genomes of... | place: USA: West Boothbay Harbor, Gulf of Maine | collected 2000-07-19
TCGCGCGGGCCGTACTGGTCCAGGGAAGTGCTACAGACTGTACACGGAAAGCGCATTCAAGAATGAAATGCTCCCAACTTCTGTGCCGGAAATCCAACGCACAAACTTGAGCATGACGGTATTGACAATGAAGGCTATGGGGATAAATGACTTGCTGAACTTTGACTTCATGGATTCGCCACCTGCGGCGACGCTTGTGACGTCGTTGGAACAATTGTACAACTTGGGTGCACTCGATGAGGAAGGATTACTTACGAGACTCGGACGAAAGATGGCGGAGTTCCCACTTGAACCACCGATGAGTAAGATGCTCATCGCCAGCGTAGATTTGGGATGCTCTGAAGAAATTTTAACCATCGTCGCCATGCTCAGCGCGCAAAATATCTTTCATCGACCAAAGGAAAAACAAGCTGCCGCGGATGCAAAGAAGAACAAATTCTTCCAAGCCGAAGGCGATCACTTGACGTTATTATCCGTGTATGAAGCATGGAAAGCGCAAGGGTTCAGCACGCCGTGGTGTTTCGAAAATTTCCTTCAAGCGCGCTCGTTGAAGCGCGCGCAAGACGTGCGCAAGCAGTTGCTGACAATTATGGATCGATACAAACTCGAGACAACGAGCGCGGGGCGAAACTACAATAAAATTCGCCGTGCAATTTGTTCGGGATTCTTCTTCCACAGCGCCAAGAAAGACCCACAGGAAGGCTACAAGACTGTCGTGGACAACACGCCCACGTACATCCACCCATCGAGCGCGTTATTCCAACGCCAACCCGATTGGGTCGTCTACCACGAACTCGTGCTCACCACCAAAGAGTACATGCGCGAAGTGTGCGCAATCGACCCAAAATGGCTCGTCGAACTCGCCCCTCGCTTCTTCAAACAAAGCGACCCGCGTCATTTATCCAAGCGGAAAAAGAGCGAGAAAATCGAGCCATTGTACGACAGATACAACGACGCCAACGCGTGGCGCCTTTCGCGCCGTCGCGGGTAAACGCGGCGTTCGAATCCCACTCCACGCGCGACGCAGCGCACAACATTCGCGCACAGCATTGTTATTACATTGTTATTACATTGTTATTACATCCCTGTGTAATCCGTACGCCCGTCCAGCGCTCCCGGTCCCGCGCGGCGCGGGCGCGGACGAGTCCCCCCGTGTCTTGAGTCATTAACTCGTCACAGTCCCCCCTTCCTGGTCATTAACTGGTCAATGATGTTGAGCGATGCGTTCCGATGAATTAACCCATCCGATCGTCGCGCGCGCCCGCATTCGCGCGCGCGAGAGAGCACGACGGACGCACACGCGCTCAACCGCGTGCAACGGTAATTCTTGCGTGCGTGCGAGCGTGCGAGTGCGATCCGACGCGGTGACGGCGAGGGAATCGCGTAACCGTTCGCCAATTCGTTGATTAGCCGCATTCGTCGTTCAATCGTCGTCGTCGTCGTCGAGGCGAGTCGAGGCGTTGGTTCGGGTGCGCGCGTTGTCGATCGTCTTCGTACGCGCGCGAGGACGTGAGAGATGCCGCCGTCGCAGGATGCGTACGTGGCGCCGACGGTGAGCCAGTATACGGTCGGCGCGGGGACGTGGACTCCGAGCGCGTGGGTGACGACGACGCTCGAGGATTCGAGTGGCACTAGATGTCCTTGCCCGTCGTCGTGTAAGCATGACTGTGCGGTACGCTCAGAATGGTTGTTTGATGCGCAGGGTGGTGACGGGCGGACGATCGAATTGTTGAAAGCGAACTCAAACGTGCCTACGTTGAATATGAATGTCGGGCAGGTGAGCGGCGAAAGCGCGGCGAGGATGCACATTTCTTCATATCGGGATTTGGACAACTGTCCACCGGATGAGATGATGGAGTGCCTGCAGTGCGATACGGCTTCGGGGTATTATCCAGTGGCGTATTCGGGTGAGTACTCTATTGAAGGTATCAAGCGCGTCGGCTCTGGGCTTGCGTGCTTCTATGTTGAAGTGTGCGCGGCGGATGATTCATGCGACGTGAACACGAACGTGAAAGAACTTTTTACACTCATGGCTGTTTACTCAATGGTGTTTGCTGTATTGTTTCTCTTGTTTTTGTACCTGCGCAGCGTGAAGTGGTTGCGGTTGGCGATAGACTCTTCGGCGTATGTTGAAAAAAGCAACCCGAACTACCCGCCGCGAGAAATTCCGTTACCAAAACCTAGAGAAGGTCACTTTGCGTGGTTAATTGATGCTTGGAAACGCGACAACGATTGGGTGAAAGAATTTACTACTCCAGACGAGTACATGCTTGTTCGTTGGTTCAAACTCTCTGCACGCTTTTTCGCCGCGTGTTCCGTAGTCTGTTGTCCAGTCTTGATGGGATTGTACAGGGCTGACGAGACCGAGCTAAGATCGTCTCAGATTATTGCAACGCTCGAACAGCAAGGCATTAAGCGGTACACCTTGTTGAACGCTCGAACCGATAGCACGTTTACGGCGACCATCATCATGTGCTGGATTATCAGTTTCTTTCTCATGGCGCTGATTCGTCTCGAGACGCGCAAGTACGTCGCCATGATGTGGTCTGTAGACCCAAACAAGACGGGCATCAAAGCGAATGCGATCGTGGTACAAGAAATTCCACTCCTTACTGCGGCTCCGGTACCATCGAAGTTTGCCAACAACCTTAAAGACGTGGATGTCAAAAAGCTAAACGCCAACCTCAAAGGTTCGATGAAGTTTTTGGATGTCGCCTTTGACGACGAAGGCTTGAGTTTCTTCGCCAAGTTGAAGTACTTCATCGAAAACGGTAAACTTCCTCGAGCGCACGACAACAAGAACCTCAGAGTGTTGCACAAATCTGAAAGCGTTGATATGCTCATCGCGAAATTCGAAAACGTTTTCGGCAAGGACTGCATCGCGTTCAAGATGCTCGCTGCGGATACGCGCAAGCTCGACGCCGCGGCAAAGAAATGGGCCGCCGCGCGAGAGTACCACACACAAACGATGCAAGCGATTGACGATTTGCGATCCGAAGAAAAGCTTCGTACTTTGAAGAAATGGGAAAAGCGACAGCTTGCGAGATCGCTCAAGGAGGTCAAAATGTATGGTGAGGCGGAGCAAAAAACGTTTGCCGAATTCGTCAACATGCGTGACGACTTTATTAACGATTTGTCACCAGCTACGAGCGCGGTTATCGTGTTTGCGAGACAAATGGATGCTGTCATTGCGTCTCAGATTCAAGTAGACGCTGTTCCAGGGCAGTGGATCAGTAAGCCAGCGCCAGGTAACTCTGACGTCGTCTGGCACAATCTCGCCCTCAACGAAGGCATGCGTAACACAAAGACGACGCGCGCGTTTGTCATTGCGACGTTTTTGGCGTTGTTTTTCATGTATCCAGTGAACGCAGCTATTGGCGCCATCGCCACATTGAAGACTGAGATCGTCAACTCTCTCGGTGAAGCCGTGTACAACGTCATCGTTTCCATCGTTTTGACCATTTTCCTCGTCGTCGGACACGTGTTGAGTCTCGTCGTCAGTCGACAAACGGGATACATCGCCGTGAGTCAAATGGATTCTTTTGGCGCCTCTATGTATTTCTGGCTGTTGATTCTCAACTTGGTTTTCGGTAACTTGAGCTCTACGCCGTTGTGGGAAGACATTCAGTCGTGGATTTACACTCCGCACTTGTTCACCTATCAGTTTATTCTGCGTTTGATGAACACGAGTTCCTTCTTTTTGCAATTCATCATGTTGCGTTGCGCGACGTCGCCCGTGTTGGAAATCATCCACCCTCCAGTGCTTCTTGGGTTTGCCACAAAGTGCTTGGCATACCGTGGACGTGCGCGCACGTGGCCAGCGCTTAAAAAGAGAATGCTCTGGGCGCAGCCGACGGCGACGCCAAGTCACCGGGTACCCGCGCAAACGATGCTCGTGTTTTTCATCGGCATGATTTACGCCGTCGTCGCGCCGGTGTTGCTCCCGGTGTGCGCCATCTTCTTTGGCTTATTCTACCTCTTCTGGAAACACAACATCGTGTATCACTACATTCAACAGTACGCCGCGGGTACGTCTATGTGGTCATGGCTCGTGAACAAGATGTACTTCAGTCTCTTGTTTTCCCAAATCATCGTCGCCTTTGGGTTGCCGACGCTCGGGTTCAACACGATGCGTTTCCGCATCACGGTGCTGCCTCTCGTCATCATCACCGCCGTGGAGTGGGCAGCGACGAGCATGAAGCTTCATGAGGCGTTGAAGGTGCCCGTGTACTCGAACACACCGGCGAGCGAGGTTGACAGCGACGATGAATTCTTTGGCAATGCTGACACATCGACAACGCCCACCCGCGCCGAACGCGTCCAGCAGGAGTTGACGACGACGTCCCTCGGGAGCAAGATGAAGGCTCAAAAGGGTATCAAGGGTGTGGTACCGAGTTCTGAGCTCAAATCGAGCAGGCACCGATCGCAGGCGAATCTCGCTATGTTGAACTCGGCTGAAGCGGGCAAGGCGGAGATGGAGTTCAAAATCAAGGCGGGCATTTGGCAGACGTACGCGCCGTCGACGTTGTGGCCACTCGCCGCTGAAAAGTCAGCAGGTTCCATTTTCTTACGAAAGTGGAAGATAATCAAGGCGAGAAAAGCCAAGGAAGCGGCGCTGTGGGATACCGTCAAGGATTTACCCGAGGGTCATCCTAGACGCACCGAAGTCCTTCGCGATTTGGAGTTGAAGAAGACGATGCGAGACAAGGCCGCGGAGGCGGTGTTGAGAAAGTCGACGTCGCCCTATCTCAAGAAAATCCGCGAAGACCGCGCGCGCGCAGAAGAGGAAGAGCGCATCGCGGCTGGTGCGCCGCCCTCAACGCCAGTGTCCGCGCCTACGCCAGCGCCCGCGACTACGCCAGCGCCAGCGCCTACACCAAAGCCGGAGAATTAAAATAAACAGCGGCGCGGCGCGCGTGTGTGCGCACAGACACATTCCCTCCTCACGCATGTGCGAGCGCCACTGAACGCTCGTTCGTGTGCTATATAATACTATAACATGTGCATATTACACGCTACCGGTAACTACTAAAAAACACACACTCTACTCTCTCTCTCGCGCGAGCGGTTCGCACGGATAGTACTCTGGCGCTCGCGCATCCGTCCACGCGTCAAACCTCGCGTTCATCGCCGCCTCCACCGCCGCCACGTCTCTCGCCCCGTCCAACCCATACATCCGTACCTTCACATCATCATCCCCATCCCCATCGCCATCGCCATCGCCATCACCGCCCCACCGCGTCTTCACCCGCGCTAACCGCGCGCGCAACGCCTCGGCGCGACGCTCCGCCTCGAGCGCCCCCGGCGTCCTCGCCCGCGCGCGCGCCCTCTGCTCCTCCCTACGCGCATCCACCCGCGCCGCCCGCGCACGCGCCGTCGCCGCGAATCGCATCGCCCATTCCGGATGCATCGCCAACACCACCTCCTCGTCGTCGTCGTCGTCGTCGTCGTCGTCGTCGTCGCTGTCGCGCGCCATGAAAGCCTCGCGCGTCATGCCAACAAGCGCATCATCACGACGCTCGCGCCGTCGCGGTTTCGGCGGCGGCACCGCCGCGAGCGACGGTGCGACGTCGAACGCATCGATGGGCGTCATGCGCGCGCGCCGGGCGAGACGTTCGCGCGCGCGCGCGAGTGCGGCGTCGACGTGAGCTGCGCGCCGCGAACGTTCGGACATTCGGCGTGCTCCACAAACGTCGATTCGAGTCAACATCGCGCGCGTCACTCCATCGCGCGCGACGCCACGCGCATCGCCCGACGAACGCGATGGAACGCGCGACGCTCAGTGGTTCTTTCGCGCGCGCGCATCGCCCGGTGCGACGATGCGCGTCAGGCGACGCGACGCGCGTGCGCCAGGCGCGGGTGATGGGCATCAGGGGAACCAAACCGACCGCGCGGTCGGGGCTCGTGATGCGTCGCGCGCGCGCGACGTCGGGGTTCGTCGCGTACGGTGACGACGATGGGGCGTATGGGGATCATGCGTACGCGTCGCGCGCGCGAGTGCGATCGAATGGGCGCGAGTACGATGGGTATGAGATGCGTGATGATGAGGACGCGCGCGCGGGGGAACGTCGGCGTCGGGGGAACGAGGCGGAGAACGACGACGACGACACCGTCATGCTTCGCGCTATGGGTGGTATTTTTACCGCGGCGTTGAGTGCGTTACGTTGGGGGTTACCGCTCACGGGTGGCTTGGCGTGCTGGGCCGCGGCGGCGGCGAACACGGGAGGAGGTTTATTGAGCGCGTTGAGCGGCGCGTTGCTCGTCGGCACGACGTTGGGCGTGTGCGCGTTGATTTTCGCCGCTGCGAGCGCGACGATGAGTGGTGTGGCGTTGATGTATATGATGGTGCGACGGAGTATTTTTGGTGGTGCGCGGAAGCCGGCGATGAGGCGACGACGCGAGATTGAGGAGGAGCGAGACGAAGAGGAGGAGGATTTCAGACGGGCGCCGCTCCGTCATCGACGGGACAGCCGACTGGCGTACGGCCACGACGACGACGACGACGACGACGACGGTGGTGCGCGCGTGCACCAGAGCATGTCATTCGGTGATTGGACGCCCGAGGTACCGGTGGTGGATCCGCGATTACCCGGTCGATGGGGCGGGAGAAACGAACGCGCGGCTGGGGACGCCAACGCGTGGGGCACGCATCGCACGCCGGCGGATTTCAGACGTGAACACGACGACTCTCTGAGACAGCAGCGCGAGCGCGGCGCGCGAAGGAACGATGGGGAGAATCCATACGGTCCGAGCGAGTGGAAGTCGCGCGCAGCGTACAAGCAAGGCGCGGCGCACGCGGCGAATGAAGACGAAGAACGACCTGCGGATCCGCGAGAGGAAATTATTCGCAAATTTGAGCCCGCCGAGCGTTTGCTTCCGCGCACGCCTCCGAAGCCCAAGCACGCGTATATTCCCACGGAAACTCTCATCGCCATGGGTGGTGCATCGCTCGAGACGCACATCAAGAGCGTGAGCGCGCAAGGCTTAGCCAAGGCGTCGTCGGGCGCCAGTCGTCGGCCGAGCGGCGCGGCGACGTCGAGCTTCAATTTTTCCTCTGGCGGGCCTTCGATGATGCCCCCAAAGCCGCCCGGAGCGAACGGTCGTGGCGTGTCATCAAACAGAAAAGAACGCTCCGACTCGTACAAGATTGAAGACGACGACAACTGGAGCGATGAATTCACCCGTCGCGCGCGCGAACGTTTCGAGCGCAACTTGTCCGACGCCTTTGAAGACTCTCGCGCGAGCATGTACGACATCGATCACCGCCGGGCGAGCGAATTCACCAATCGCAAGAGCGATGATAGACGATCGAATCACGGCGACGACATGTTCGGTCTCGGTCGTACGCGTTAGGTATCGCGCGAATGAGCTCTGTTAACTTCTTCGCCTTGTAATTTTTCACCCACCTCACGACGAGCTCCAGCTCCAACGCCCTCACATCGCGCCGCCCGTCGCCGCGCACCGCCACCGCGTCAAGCATGCCGCACCGCGCCGACGGGCGCACGCTCGAACAAACGCGCGCGCTCGTCGTCGCCCTCGACGTCGTCCGCGCCTCTGCCGGTTCCGCCTACGTTGAGCTCGGGGACACGAAAGTCTCCTGCGCGGTGTACGGCCCGCGACACCCCGCGCGCGCCGCCGACGCGAACGTGGCGCGAGGACTCGTCGACGTCGACGTGCGCTTCGCCCCGTTCGCGCTCGGCGAGGACATTCACGCGAGCGGCGATAAGTCTTTGACGTCGTCGGCGCCGACGGCTGCCGAGTCGAGGTGCGCCGACGCGCTCCGTCGCGCGCTCGCGCCGGTGATCCTCACCGAGACGTTCGCGAAGACGCAAGTAGATATATACGTCACCGTGATTGATGCGCGCGGGAGCGAGGACGCGGCGTGCGTGCTCGCGGCGTCGGCGGCGCTCGCGAGAGCGGGCGTGGAGTGTCGGGACGTGACGAGCGCGTGCTCGTGCGCTCGGGTACCGAACGTCGGCGTCGTGCTCGATCCGACGCAGGATGAAGTGGCGCAGAGCGATGGGTTGGTTTTCGTGGCGCAGATGTGCAAAGTAGGAGGGTACACGACGACGGAGGTGAGTGGGCGTTGGGACGCGGACGCGACGGCGGCGGCGTTGGACGCGGCGAGCGCCGGGTGTCACCGGTTCGACGCCACGATTCGCGATGCGTTGCGCGCGGCGAGCGAAGGGCGAGGGACATCGGCGTGAGTTGAGCTGCTCGAGCTGCTCGGCGTGTGGGATTAGTAGTAGTAGTGGTTTTTGTCGTCGCGGAAAGCGTTGTAGTAGATTTACAAAAAAAATGGTTTCATAGAATGGTTTGTCGCCGCGGGGACGACGGCTGCTGCTGTTGTTTGTACATGTCGTTCGTCGTGTGATCATAAACCCAATTCATCGATGGATTCTGCGAGTGATGTCATCGTTTCGAGCTTCGCATCGGGCTCGGGTGAACCTTCGGGGGTGAAAAATTCGTCGACGTCTTTCGCGGCGGCGGCGGCGGTGCAATACTTGGCTTGAATTTCCGCCGAAATGACAGCCATTTCAGCGCGAAGCGACTCGATGCCCTGACGTAACTTGACACCCTTATCTGGTAACGTGTTCACCACTGCGGGCATGCTCAGAATGACGTTTTTTTTGTCAATAGTGGCTTGATGCTCGGCGAGTTTGGCGCGAAGTTTGGCTTCGCCGCCGCGCGCCGCCGGGGAATCGTCGTCGGGCGTCGATGTCTTCACTGGCGCGCGCGCAGGTGACACGGCGGCGAGTAAATTGACGCCTAAAATACTCCCATCTCCGCCCCAACCACTGTTGACGTTCTTCCATGCCGCACCGCTCGGAGCCGCTTTCTTTGGCGTCGACGCTTTGACGCCGGTTGATTTCGCCGGCGCCGACGCCGACGCGGAGGACGAATCGTTATTAAACAACAAATCGTGATCGCTCACACCGCACACGCACGATAACGTGTGCACATACGCGAGCTCATCGCGTAATTCATCCGTCCACTTACGATCGGCGGCGTGCAAGGCGTTGAGTTCTCGCATCGTCGCGCTCGAGCGCGTCGCTTGAACGTCGACGTCAAAGAGTCGACTGGCGTCGTCGGCGCCAAAATACCCACCACCATTACCGCCACCATCTGTCACAGACTTGGACAACGCACCCTTGAACACTTGCTTGCGATAAATTTTCTCCTCAATCGACCCACAGGTGATGAGACGGTAGCACACCACGTCGCGATGTTGTCCGATGCGAAAGGCGCGGTCGACGGATTGGTTATCCATGGATGGATTCCACGCCGGGTCGTAGATGATGACGCGCGTCGCGGCGGTGAGCGTCAAACCCATGCCTCCGACGCGCGCAGTGAGTAACATGAGTTGCACGTCATCGCGCGTTTGAAACTCTGTGACGCGGCGATGACGCTCGTCGGCGCTGACTTTGCCGTCGACTCGAAGAAACGAGAGACCCGCGCGCTCGACGTTGCGTTGAATGACATCCAACGTCGTTTGCGATTGACTGAAAACCAAAGCTCGATGGCCTTGGGTTTTGAAACGCTCGAGCATATGCATTAAGAATTGCATTTTCGATGAACACGACGCGTCGGCGTCGGCGAGCGCGCCGGAGTCGAAGGAGCATTCGCGCGCCGCAGCCGCGACGGCTAAAGCCGCTTCGCCCGCGCTGCTTTTCCGCGCACCGGCATCGTCATCGTCGTTTTCGTTTTCGTCATCGGCAAAATCAGTCACATTGGTGTCGTCAATATCGCCATCATTTGCACCGCACACTGTCGATGGATGATCGCAAATCTTCTTGAGCACGTTCATGCACGTAATCGCGCTCCCCGTCTTGTTCACGACGTCACGAACCGGCTTGGATGCGCAGAATTTCGTATATAACTCGCACTGCGCCGGCTCGAGAGGAATCCATGCGATCAAATCATTCTTTTGCCCGAGTGCGGCTGGCACGTGCGATGTGTCCTTGCGATCGATGAGCTTTGTCGGTTTCGTCGTCGGTTTCGTCGTCGGTTTCGTCGGTTCGCCGACGTCTCCTTTGGAATCCGCCTCACCAAACAGACTCTTCTTATCTCGACGAAGATAATACGGCGCCGTCAATTGGCGAAGCTCCGCACTGAGCTCTTTCGCCTCTGCACGTTGCTTCTGCGTCGCCCCTGGGGCTTGACCGGCGTGAATCTTGTGCACGAATCGTCGACGGAACTCGCGCTCGCTCCCGAGCAATCCGGGGCACGTCAAGTCGTACAGCGCCCATAACTCCCCAAGATCCGTCCCCATGGGCGTGCCCGTGACGATGAGTCGCAAATTAATCGGTAATCGACGTATGGTGTGCGCGAGCTGCGTGTTCGAGCTCTTCAACTTGTGTCCTTCATCCATGACGACCCAATCCCAGCGAAACGCCCCGGCGAAGGATTTCGGCGCCGCGCCTCGGCCTTCACCCGCGTCGACGTCGGCGTCAATACCATCCTCACCCGGCGCCCCGAGCGCCACGGCGTTGCGCGTCGCCATGGTATACGACGCCAATAACACCCCTCGACCGCGAACGCACGCATCGAGATGTCTATCGCGCTCAGACTTTTTCATATCCCCCGAATACTTCCACAACGTCTCCCCGAGCGTCAACCCGCACGCGCGCGTAAATTCCTTTTCCCACTGCGGTAGAATCGACGGATCCGCGAGCACGAGCACGCGCGCCGCCGCGCCGGAACGAATCAATCCCGTGGCGAACGCTGCGGCTTGTAACGTCTTCCCCAAGCCCATGTCGTCGGCGAGAATGCCGCCGCGTTTCGCCGAATGTAAATGCCACATCCAACGCACGCCTTGAATTTGATGGTCGTACAACGCGTTCGCGAGTGACGCCTGAAGCTCAAATTTCGGTCCGCCGCCCGGTGCAGCTTTCAAACGTAAAGGCTTGCCGCCGTCCTCGGCGCCGATGTGTTTCGGAATGGGCACGTTTGGTTCGCGAGGCGTCGGCGTTTTCGTAAACGTCGTCGACGACCGCGCGGCGACGTCGATCGCCGTCGTCCGCGGAATGACTACTGATGGTTTGCTGATACCCGCGAGTGGCGACTCACCGACGGATTCGCGCAAGTCGACTACTTCGGTTTCGGTTTCTTCGGTTTCGCTATCGCTATCCAACGCGGCGGCGGCGGCATTTTTCCGTCGGCGTCTGACAACGGCGAGCTCCTCCTCTTCTGACTCCGATTCCGACGATGAATCATCCAACACCGCGCGGCGTTGGCGGCGTTGAACGACAACATCGCTGTGCGCGTTCTCACTCTCCGAATCGTCGTCGTCATCGTCGTCGTCTGGGCGTGAGCGAACGCGCGCGCGTCGGTTAGTCATCCGCGCGACGCGTCATCGTTCGCCGACACCTCTCGATACCCGCACCCCACGCACCTAAACACCGTCGACGCGGACGCGCCACGCGACGTTTAATCGCCGGCGTCTCATCGCGCGCGCATTCACGCGGCGTGTTCGCGCGGTTCGCGCCGAGAATGGGTGAAAACGGCATCGCGCGCGTTTGTTCCCCTGTGGGTTGGAATCCAATCGTCACGCGCGTCGAATGGCGCGCGACGGTGCGCGTGAGGGGGCGTTGACGCGCGTGCGAATGCGATGAGGTGCGTTCGTGCGATGTGCGCGCGCGTGGGTGCGATGTGACTGGCGCGCGGCGCGGTGTGTGGGGCAAAAGTGTTGGTTTAGTCACCTCATGCTGTGTGGTAGCCTTCCCGATGCACGCGTTGTTACCCCGGCTTTTCCGCGATAATTTCTGCCCGTAATTTTTGCCAGGAAACCCATAACGCGCGCTTTCCACGAGTTGAAGCGTTTCATCGTCATGGACTTACGCACTTGACATGCTCCAAAGCAGTGAACTTTTTACACAAAGACACAACATCGCGGTGGCGCTTCGCGCGAGAAGAGGCGGTGAGAGTTTGGATTAATTTTTTGCTTGCATATTTCATTAAAATGTAATTATTTAATTTGAAATGTAGTAATATAAAGCATGAGCCGTAACTAACGTGCTCATCTCACCTTGCGAACGGATCGATTCGTAAACCGTTTTCAAAGCGTCTGATAATTTTTTCGTCCCGAGCGCGTCTCGCTCGCTTGTCTCGCCCCGTGCGCGTTTTACTTGCTGCTGCCCGCGCTCGGCGCCGCGTTGTCGACGCCTTCAATCTTGTCTTCAACCTCCATATAAAGCTGTCGGAGTCTTTCGATGTTTTCTTCGCTCGTCTCCCAGTAACCTCTACCGTTCGCCTCGAGGAAGTTCGCGACCATCTTTCTGAACGAGTTCGGGTTCGATTCCATCAAGCGCTTTTGCATTTCCGGATCAGCCATGAACGTGGAGTTGGCGTCTTCGTACACCCAGTTGTCGACTTGACCAGAAGTCGCAGACCAGCCGAGAGTGTTGTTCAAACGCTTTTGGATCTCACGAGTACCTTCGTAGCCAGACGCCATCATACCTTCGTACCACTTCGGGTTGAGAAGCTTGGTGCGAGAGTCCAAGCGCATGGTCTCAGAAAGAGAGCGCACTTGAGCGTTCGCCGTGGTGGTATCCGCAATGTACGAAGACGGCATCTTACCATCCTTACGCACACCTTGGACCAACTTGGTCGGATCAGAGTCAAAGTAGTGAGACACGTCGGTCAACGAAATTTCAGAAGAATCGAGGTTTTGGAACGTGACGTCAACCTTGGACAAGGCGGATTCGAAAAGTTCCTTCTTCGTTTCCATACCAGCACCTGGAGCATCAGAGTTGAACGCGAAAGACTTGCGGTTCAAGTACATGTCTTGGAGTTGGCTTTCATCGTTCCAAGAAGAGTTTTCAACGGCGAGGTTGACGTTGGACGAGTAGGAGCCCGACGCGTTGGAGAAGATGCGCGTCGCGGCTTCACGGATGGACAAACCAAGTTCTTCGGCTTGCTCCTTGGCGTGCTTGCGCACGTAGTTCATCTCATCCGGTTCGTCTTGCTCGGCGGCGAGCTTGACGGCGCGATCCAACAAGTTCATTTGGTTGACGAACAAGTCACGGAACACACCAGAGCAGTTGACGACGACGTCGATGCGCGGGCGGCCGAGTTCTTCCAACGGAATGAGCTCGAGCTTGTTCACCCGACCGAGCGCATCGGG
>JACLAB010001331.1_pt1 | contig 13120 bp, 16 predicted proteins | sample 8027921 | NCBI WGS metagenome assembly JACLAB01 (sample SAMN15725117, study PRJNA655200) | protist metagenome | isolation source: fluorescence activated cell sorting (FACS) single amplified genomes of... | place: USA: West Boothbay Harbor, Gulf of Maine | collected 2000-07-19
TATTTAAGGAGGTTCTAATGTATTAACTAGTACCAATTGAACCGTTTTGCGGATTGCAGTACATGATTTATATTTTTTGTGTATTTTTTCTCTTGTTGGTTCATGATGCTGCGGCTCTGAGCGTCTCTGAACCTCGAAGCAGTAGACCTTCAATTGCGCGGGGAAAACAGGTCTTTTATGACACAGTGGGCCCTATGGCCACGCTAACGTCTTCTATGGTGGGTACTAAGCGCATGAGTGGGGTTAGTAAGAAGTCGAAGGTCAAAAACACCATCCTGGACGTGCTCTTGGATCCAGGCACCGATGTTGCACATTTCTCAAGTGAGATCAAGACGCTCGCGGCGAAAAGGCCAGTGCTGAACAGAAAAGAATCCACGGTGCTGTTTGAGACAGCACTGGAGAGAATGAGGGACATGGGGTGCGAGGACATTTCGTCGTGTGTGTGGGCTCTGGGGACCCTTGGCTGTGCCCCCCTCAAGAATAATGCGAAAGAAGACTTATTTGCATCATACGTTAACGCAGCAGGAAGGACGGCGCGCAGGGGGGATTTAGTGCGCATGCTGTCTGGATTGAGCAAAATGAAGTATAAATGGAGCGAAATTCCTAATGAATTGTGTCGGGCCCTGATGCAGGTAAGTGCGACTTGAAGAGGAGCCATTCTTCTGCACCATAGCTACATCATTTAAATCTAATCAGTCGGTAAAAATACTGTCAGACGGCTCTATCTTATGCAGGCGTATCATGACCAGCACTCACAATGATCATACCGATATTAACCCTACATTTCATGACACTTCATCGCCGGCCTACCCATCGTACCTACATTCGTCTCCCCTTTTCTTCATTTTTACCAACTATAGTCCCTAGACACTGAGTCAGGGGAACTGGGCCCTGGAGGGAAATGCGGAGAAGTGGACCAAGACGTGCTGGATGCCAAGCAAGTGTCCATCCTCGTGTACACACTGGGACGCATGGGGGCATCCTTTGGTTCTAGCAATTCCGATGGGGGTGGAAGGAGTAAGGTGAACAAAGGGGGCACAGTGAGTATATCCTATTTGCCCAGACCCGTGCAGCGGGGACTGCTGCTGGGCTTGGCCAATACCCTCGGGGAGTTTCGTAGCAGTACTAATAGTTACCTTATCGGTAGCAGTAGCAGTATAGGAAGCAATGGGAGCGATGACTCTCACCCCATGACCTCTCAGGGCCTGAGCAACACTTTGCACGGCCTGGTGAAGCTAGGCTTGCGTTGGAGGGATATCCCGGTGTTATTTCAGGAGGAGAAGGATGACAGTATAGTAGGTGCTACTGGTGGTAACACCAGCAACAGCGATATCAGCGATGTTAGTGACATTTATGACATCAACAGCGGCAGCCTGCCAACTGGCAAGCTGGTGCAGGCACGGATCCTGGTTGGGGTGGAATTTCTGGCCCCTTGTGCAGCCCCCACAGAGCTCAGCAGTCTATGCAGCAGTTTGGCTCTATTAAAGGTGCGCACGTTATATGTTTTAAGAGACGTTGTGGCGTAGCTCTATACCATTAGTCATTCTCATTACTAAATAGTTCATGTGAAAGCCATGATCTTGTTCCACCACACCCTTGAATATCATGACGTGCGATAGATGTGAAAGGCATATAGTTCCATCACACCTTGGAGTATGAAGAGCACTCGAAGCATACTAAAACTCCCTGCCAAATATATTTTAATACTAAAAAAAAAAGGTGCACTGGTCGGAACTGGGAGCGCCTGCCCAGACCTCTCTTTTGTCGGCATTTCTAGACAAAGACGTGTCCCTGCATGCAGTAAGAGGCAGTGTCAACAATGACGACAACGTTAGCAATAGTAACCATGGTAGCAATGGTAGCAAACCCCGGTTTGGCAGCAATAGAAGCACTATTAGCTCTCTGGGCCCTCGGGAGCTGGCAAACGTGTTCTGGTCGCTGGGGAAGCTCAATTTCTGCTTTAGGGCAGCGTCCTCGTCGGATGTACGTGCGGGCAAGGCCGGGGGGTGCATCACGGATGAATTCTATGATCGTACAGAATATTTTGGTAATACTGTTCATATTTGCGATGCTGGCAATGAAGAGGGTAGCAATGGTAATCAAGCAGAACTCCTTAGGTTGCAAGAGGCTGTAGGGGAGCAGCTCCTGCAGCGGCTAGAGCACGTTTCGCACAGTCTGAGCGCCTTCGACTTCGAGTCTATCATGGTGAGTGAGTATAAGCACATCCTAGGGTTATGGTCAGATATGAAGGGTATGATGGATATAAGAGGGCCATTATTACGGATGTGACGATTGTCTTTGAGCCACTCACTAACTCACCAACCCCATTCTATTCCATATATGCGTTTCAGGTTGGTCTGGGCCTTATGAGAGTGCCCTGGGCGGGCGACGCTGTTGGGGGCGGAGGGTTGTCTGTGTCCACACGTCAGTGCCTCACGTACACCGCACGACGCCTGTTGCTCGCTCCCGAGCCCGCAACCAAACCTGAAACTCATGGCTATGATGATATGAGAGATACGAATGGTACTAGTTGTACACACAATATTGATGATTCTAATGACACAAATGACATAATTAATATCAGCGGCAGCGGCGACAATAGTGGCAGTATTGGCAGCAGCGGTCGCCGCAAAGTGAATATATTCTTCCTGTACAACACCTTGTGGGGGCTAGCCCGCATGGGCTCCTCCGCATCTGCTCTGGACGTGCAATATGCTGACATTTTCGATGATGCTACCAAAGCTAGTAGTATGAGAGGTAGTGTAAGAAACACTTTCGACGAGGCCCAGCCGCTCTCCTGGCTTCTATTCAACAGCGCCGTGCGGCAGCTGCACTCTTTCTTGCCTGAACAGTACGGAGGCGTGATCTGGGCCCTAGGTGCACTTGGGTATTCTCTGCGGGATCAGTCCCCAGGTGATGGAGAGAATATGGAAAATATAGACAGGAGCACCATGAATACGGGAAATGAACAAGGAGAAGTTAGCGCGAGGATAAGAGTGCTCGCCGTATTGGGACGAGTTCTGCCAAAACTTAACGTGCGGTCGGCGGCATACGTCCTGTGGGGTCTGCAGGTGGGCATGAAGGCAGTGCTTGCACATTAGGGTCATTGCTCTATATCGTGATTACGCCATACAATGTTCAGCGACTCATATGAAAGCAGTAATGTAGCTATCTCTTATTTATGAATATCATAACCATTGCACACAGCAACCATACTCAAACAGACTCCTGCATGTATTTATTGATTCTGATTCCCATCCCCACTTTTGCAGCGGATGGGCCTGACGTGGCAGCGGGACTTCCTGTGCGAAACGCGATCGCTGCCGCACGGCCCTAAGGTGGCTCCCTTTGGCAGGTGCGTGCAGATACCATACGAACATCTGACATCACCACACTGCAGACTGCTCTAACTCATAAATACTAAACCCCTTTATAATCCATAGTCTAGTCGGTCGCTATCTGAAGCAGCGCATCGGTTCCTTCAAGGAGCACGAGTACGCCGTACTGTGGTACGCATATTGACTGGTTCATGTGCGATTGGGCTTTGGAAGACTGTAACTGTGTTCAATTTGCGTCGTATTTGATACCGTGTAGTTCATGCGAAAGGTCTTGTGCTTTACTATTTTTTGGAGAATCATGACCATCCACCGCAATTGCTATACATATAATGTCTCCTGAACCTCATGCGTGGCTACTTCATAGGTACTCCCTGGCGCAGCTGGGCTTCCGGTGCAGCTGCAATCGCGCCGATGTGGACCAAGGTAATAGTAGGCTTGGTGATATACCTGGTGGTACATCTGGTACTTCTGGCTCGGCGAACAATATGAACAGTATAAGTCCTAGTAAGAATACTAGTGATAGTTACATGAGTCATATGGAGTCCTTGGAAGTCCAGTTCCCGGGCATGACACACAAATTGCATCACCGAGCTACGCGAGTGTCGCCATTCCTTACTCCCAGGTACGTGAAAAACCTATCTATATACGTGCGATAGAGGCCTTGGGGCTCCAGAGAGCTGTAGTTCCGCACCATGCTGCCATGCGCTGTAGGGAGTAGCTCATGTGGAAGGCGCAGTCGAGCTCTTCGCCTGTATATCACGAACATCCTCTACAACCATCAACCTGTGACATGCGATAGATACAGTTCTATGACATCCTATTATCCCAACATCTTGCACTACTATTTTACTTACAATGCGTCTTAAACTTCGTTCGTCATCACCGTTACCGCCCCAGATCCTGCGCCAATGCCCTCTACGGCATGGGCAGGTGCGGGCTAGGGTGGGAAGAGCTACCTGTACCCACCAGGCAGGCTTGGCTGGACGCACTAAAGGTACGCAGGCCACAATATGCACATCACGCAGCCGCCGTGCTCACGACCATTACTCTAACCCTAACCCTTAACCTCTCTGTATGTATGCATACTACAGGCTGGCACAGCAGAGATGACCGTTGAAGAGCTATGCCAGACCCTGCAGGGCCTGTCCGACATGGACGTGCGCTGGAAGGACCTAGACGGGACCAGTAAAAACGTGCTTTTGCGGACTTTTGCTGGTAGAGGGGACCCGGACACGGGTTCTAGCGATAGTAATAGTATTAATAATGGTACTAGCCGTACCAGTGGTAACAATGTGGGCAACGGTATGTCCGCAGAGAAGGCTACCAAACGCCTGGCGCAGATGGGGTACGATGGGAGGTGATAGGATGTAATGATGTTTGATGGGGTATGATAAGAATGGTGATGAGTGTAAAAGAACGAACATAGAATTATTCTAATTATGACATGGTATACAGAATATGCACAAAATCTATCTACTATTTATCTATGTTTCATTCTTCTGCCTCTTATAACTAGGGATTACCAGGATATATTACTAGGAATATTACTGGGAAATTATACTAGAGATATTTCTGGGGATTTAGGGATGGGGCTCACGCGGGGTCATGTCCTGGGAGCAAGGGTGCTTCCCACTATAGCCCAACGGGCACAGTACACAGGCAGCAGAAGACTTGGCCGGGTACACCTGCACGTATTTACCTGCAGCACATGCTGACGAACATAGCGGGTCGTACATTCCAGTGGCTGAGCCATACCTCCCTAATGGACACATTTTGCATTCCCCAACATCAGTCAAAGCCAGCTGCGTGCTGAATTTGCCTAGCGGGCAGTTCCCGCTACATGATGAATCTTGTAGGCCGGTGCTGGATCCATATTTGCCCCTGGGACAAGGTATACAGCCATCTGCGCGCAGGGCCGTCACGCTAGTCAGATCGGTGCCTCCTGCTGGCCGATAATACCCGAGACGGCACGACGTTCTTGGCACGACCCCATTGACGGTGCGTACGTTCTCTCCTGTGAACCAGTCATAGGCTAGGGACAGCACTCTCCTTATGCTGATACCTACAGTACTCGGCTCTCTATAATATGCACCTGTCTCGGCGCTGCTTTTCTCAATATTCTCACTCTGTGCTTGAATCAGAAGCATGAAACAGAATAGCACCGAAATTAAATACACTAATGAGTACATTCCGATTGTCAGTTTGATAAAGTATACTTCGTGAAGTGTACAATTACGCAGCTCCGTTAGGCTCTTTCTTCTTTTTTTGGGAAAGTTTTCAATGCACATTCATGCCTTTAAGGAAGTTTCTGACAGTTCTAGCAGAGCTGATTGCTATAACTGATCTCGTTTCCTCATAGCCGGAATAACAAAAATTATCAGTACAAATTGATAGCTATTTGATTGTATATCATGGGAGGCGCTGCAAGTTTCTCTTATTGGACGCCTGAGCAGGAGGCACAGAATGAACGGGCCAAAGCGAACTTCGCGTTCGCGAAGGCGTGGATTCTGGAGCACATGTATCATGGTATTCCGGCCAGGGCGGGCCAAGCGAGCTACGACCCCCGTGCACCCCTGTGGATTGAACTTGACCCGTCTGTTATAGAAGAGGCGATATACGGAGACACCCCGTACAAGAACGGCCAGGGCATTGGAGTGGACAAGACATTGATGGCCACGGTGCCTACTGGCGTTGGTGTAACCTATAAAGGGGAAGTAAAGGTGATCTTTTCTAACCTTACCGAGGGCCTAGAGATCAAGTACGTGTATGAGGGCACTTTAGAGGGATGTTGCTCTATATCTCCATATTGTATTGGATATAGAGTAGGATATATGAAAGACCAAATCTTGCACTATCACACCCTTGATTGTCACGGCCATACACAACAAAGATCATTCTAATAATCACCCCAAAAAATCACCATTTACCACTAGGTACGACTTGAAGATCGAAGATATACTAGACGCGATACAGTACGAAGACCCTGAGGCCTCTGAGAGTGCACCCGTCTTCGTACCCACGCCTCCGCCACCATTGCTGCACAGCGCCACGAGGGACAGTCTGATGCTAAATTGGAGGCTTCCACAGCCGGCTGGTGTTTCCCAACGTCTGGGTACGTGCTATACATAAATATTACATGTGCATGCATATAAGCGTGGTATTCGTTTTGTTAATAGATTGCCGTCTTCTGGTCTCAGCTAGCCTTTACTTGCATCGCACTAGAACGTACGTCTCCCTCTGACATGTCTACCATCCCTACATCATCACTTCTTCGCCCATCCGTGATCAATCCACGATACACCACTCTCTTCACTTGTAATATTAAATTAATTCTAATTGTAGAAGTCCAGTACGCGGAAATCACTCCCCGCAATTATAGCAAGGTACGTGCGTAATATCTGCATGTCCGTGTATCTGCCGTGTCTATATATAATATGACTAATATAGCCAGCGCTTTACATACATGCATAAGACTGAGAACTATTTGGATCGTCTAGCCGAGCTGATTGAGCAGAACAAGCACTCGTTGATTAGGTGCGCGTGCGTATGTTAGTGGGCTTCAGAGGGCTGCATCAGGAGGATCACATCCTGTGACGTGCGATAGATGTGAGAGGCCTTATCTAGCTCTATCACATCCTTGAGCATTATGAACACAAAATTCGACCAAAATAATAATAATACCCCGTGCCCAAACATTGATTGGTCCAACCCAGTGCTAAAGATCGCTTTAGGGATGTGTTCCGCAAGGTACGAGTATAGGGTTTTTAGCGTGTAATGCGAATTATTGAGCAAGCATAACCAGCATTCAGTGCAACTATCCTACCAAAGTAACCTTCAAAAAAAACATTACTATCGCACATCACAGGTGGAGGAGGGCGACGAATCGCTGGGTCCCGCTCCATTCCACTGGAGTACGTGAGTTCCAGTGAGCTTGACAGGGCCGGTTATGCGTACTATGGCTATTGCATGTAGCATGGTGTAAGGTTCATTTGAAATTCTTGGTAAGGCTCCGTGAACATGCAGTACATCATATACTAATAAAGATCCTTGGAATCTTGTACCACCATCATTGCGTTAGGTACGCTGGTCACGCGTACGTGGGACAAGCTGGGCTTCCACAGTTTTACCATGGACAAACTCAAGCCGGGAGACAGCTATGTATTTCGAATCAGATTCCTCAATCATAAATCTTGGTCAGGCTATAGTCACCCTACAGCGATTATACAGGTATGTGGTATCCGAACGTCACAGGGTCTGTGCTTTTTACGACGACTGTCACGCAGTAATTGATAGCTCATGGCAAAGCTGTGACATAGCTATACCACGTCCTGTGACGTGGTATAGATGCGAATGGTGTGATATACCTCTATTTCACGTACGGGTATCACAGCCAGTGCAATGAGCAACAAGCTGACATCACATCTTCCATTCTTACATGCCTCCGTGCTTTATGAACCTTTCTTTTTTGAGCAGACTCTTGCCGCCCCGCCGGCACAACTCGCGCCCCTCGTATGCGGATTCGTAGCGAGCACCACTGTACAGCTGTTCTGGGTACGCACTTTACGTGCCGTGTAAATGAAGAGACATGAAAAAAAATATTTCTCAGGTCCATTATGAATAACATCATACTAATAGCAACCTCAATACCTACCTTTACGCAGGTACCGCCCGTGAAAGATAACGGTGCTGACATATTCGAGTATCGGGTCAGAGGCAAAAGCGCCGGGGGAGATATGGTGCAACTGTACAGAGGGCCAGGGCTGTCGTTTCTTGCCACTGATTTGCATCCCGAGTTCGCATATTCTTTCGAAGTTTGTGCAGTAAACAGTGCTGGGGCAGGAGAGTACAGTCATGCGTGCAGCATTCAAACCCCCAAACGTGCGGATAAGCCTCGGCCCAGAGATCCAGAGTCATTCGAGTGGCTCATGGCGTTACAGTTCAGAGATGCATGGAAAGAGTTATGGGATCCACAGGCTGAACAGGCCTTTTACTTCAACCGCATTACCGGCACAAGACAATTAGAGGTGCCAGAGTGCTTCAATGCCGATGTAGAAGGAGAAGTGGATGTAAAGGGGCGGGAAGAAAATGGCCACGCAGAATCCTTTGCGGATACGGAACGGCGCGAAGAAGTGGAGTTCCGAAAAAAAAGATACCGCTTGTTAAGGTCTATACATCAGAGCAAGAATAAGAGCAAGTCAGGCAGAGCTATCGGGAGTAGCATGAGTAGTTCTGAAAAGGTAAAAAGTGTAGAGTTGAGGCGAGATTTCCTGCTCATAGACGCATTTCGGAGGATAAGCACCGCCACACAGGCGGAGCTCGGGTTGCGGTTGAAGTTCCAGTTCAAGGGGGAGGCAGGAATAGACAGCGGGGGTGTCGGCAAAGAAGCATTTTTGCTGTTGAGCCGAGCTGCTGCGGGTGAGTGTACACACCCATAATTGATTTTGTATCGTGAACGTCACACCCAGCCATCATACTCAACGCCTCTCATATATACTTGCGCTTAGTGTACGCTGGCCCTTCCCACAGAGGATGGATGTACGTGCTATATATTCGTGAGTGGACTGTAAATCCATATCAAGGCTAGTGCACTCTACGCTGAGAGGTCATACGAAAGCCACATCCAGCTCTATCACATCCTGCAATCTTATTAATGATGACCCGTCAAACACCCATCGCATGTCACCAAAGGTACGCCCCCGATGCCACCTCAGGATCTCTATTTTTTAGCATCGAGGATTCCAGCCGCAGCAAGTACGTGATGCATACCAGATAGTGTTATATTTACCTGTTATTACTATTATACTCACATGTATCTCCCTGTACTATCCTCAACAAATCCTGTGAAACCACAGCGGCGCGAGCTCTCAAGACAAGGCCACGCTGGATAGAGAAGGGACTGTAAAAATCTCCACCAGTGCTAAGTTATCCGGAGATGGTGCAAAAAAAAAGAGAGAGAAAGGGAAGGTGTCCAGAGGCCTGAGTACGTGCAGCGATGTGAACTTGGGGGGGGCTTTACCATGAACACCCAGTACAGTCGTCATACTTATAATGCCCCGTACACGCCACTATCTCCAGGTAGCGGGAAGATAGAGCATGAAACCTCTGATGTGAACATCACATCCATCACCACTGTTGACGAAAACAGCATTAAAGAGCTAGCTAAAGTTAGGGGACCAGCCTTCAGTAAATTTCTCGGCAGACTGCTGGGAAAAGCAGTGTCCGATCGCCAGCTGGTGGACGTACGTAGGTTTCTGTCGGCTTGATAGTTATGAACTGCAGAGGGCTGGGAGTTTATACCATAGCTGCTATTTTATGTTTGACGGTACTCTATCACATCCTGTGACGTGCGATGGATGCGAACCTCGCACCACCAGCTAACAAAACATGCAATTTTCCACCCTTCATCCTCATAATCCGTATCCACAGGTTCCCCTGTCTACGCTATTGCTAAAGCATCTCTGCGGCCAGATGGCCAGCAGTGCCACTGCTCCCGCGGACAGAGCAGTGGCGGTGCCCCCGCGTAGCCAGGGTGGTGGAGACAAGAAAGCTTTTGGGTTGCCTACTAGCAGATCTCCATGCAAGCTTACTGCTCCTCATACCTTTCAAAATAATTCCTCGGAGACAGTAAGTCCTAGAACAGGGCCGTTCCACATTTCCAATTCGAACAAGCCCCTGCCTTCGAAACCAAAATCTTACGAATCGGGGAAATCAGAGGAGCTTGTAGACGTAGCCACCGAGGCTGAACAAGCCAAAGCGGACACCATAAGAGCCGAACTAGAAGAGGTTGGGGATATTCTGAGGGAGATGAGACATCTAGATCCCACGCTCTTCAAATCGCTGCACTGGATGCTGCACAATGATATAGAGAACGTTATCTACGAAACCTTCAGCGTGATGGTTTCCCACAAAGATGAGAGCACAGGTCAGATGAAACACAACGAGATAGCGTTGTGCCCGAAGGGAGAAGAAAAGCGCGTCACGGAACTGAACAAACTCGAGTATATTCGCCTGCTAGTGCAGTGGAAGACGCACTATTCAGTGTCGGTTTACCTAGATCCATTTTTGCAGGCGTTTCACGAAGTGGTGCCTGTGCACCAGCTCCAAGAAGCCGACATACAGGTACGTGCTATATATGCTATGCGCGCTGCATATACTGTATATGCTGTGTTGAGGATAGATTTAGCTTCTTTTTTTGATCTATGTATACTTATCTTTCTCGCGCATGTTAGTTTACTGACAAATATTCATATGCCCTTATGTGCAGCCGCAGGAACTAGAGCTCATGCTGAACGGACGTCCTACCGTCGAGGTACACACGTATACGCCGAGATAATGGTGCCTTTTGCAACGATGCTCCATTGCAACCTGCTGCTGTTATCGCGAGCGCACCGCACGTCGCCATACCAATAGCGCCATCACTTACACCCCACCACCACTTTCTACCACGTTATTACTGCATTTCCTGTTCATTCCTAGGTTGATGATCTGCGGGCGTACTGTATATACCAGGACGGAGGCGGGTACGTGCGTACGGGGGACGCGATATAGGGGTGTTCATGGATATGCGTTTTGAGCTAACGCCAACTCCTCTCAATGTATTCACGCACACACATGCCTACAAATGCGTGTATTCCTTCACGTGCAGATATGTCGTAGACAAAGATGGCTTACCGTTGGAGGAGCAAGAGCGGGAGGAGCAGGTACGTGCTATAGATGCGCTTCAGATATAGGGCCATTTCTACACCATGAATATTGACGTGCTATAGATGTGTGAGAGTCATTGCACCACCCACAGCCAACTTACTCATTTTGGTGCTGCCTGCGATCCATCTTCTATTGCATTCCGAAGGGAGCTTGGGGGGAGGGACACGAGGTATGATCGGATAAGATGTTTAGGATGTGCGCATATTGGATGGATATTGATGCACGATGCACCTATGATACTCAAAGCTGGGCACACTGATCAGTCATTTCCATATAATATATACATACACACAGAATGTTGTGTGGCTATGGCAAGCGCTGCGGGACATGTCGTCGTCCGACGTGCGTATGGTGCTGGCTTTCTTCACAGGATCAGCGAGAGTACGTGCTATAGTTGAAGGTCTTTCACATCCTGCATTATCGCGAGCATGCAATACAGGCACCCTACTAAGGTTGCTTGAATATCACTGTCGCACGTCACAGGTTCCACTGGATGGTTATGATCCTCCCTTGAACCTCACACAGGGAGTTGACATGAATCTCGACAGTCTACCAAGGTACGTGCTATAAACACCAATTGATCGATCGGCGTAGCTATTGATTGGCTATAGATATCCGTGATTAGGCCGCAGTAGCTAGCTGCTTGTGCTTCTACCATGTATTTACTCATTTCCGTTTCTTCATAACCCGAAATGATGGCTCTGTAATCACATTGATGACCCTCGCTTAATAATATGCACGCATCCTTGTGACAGGGCCCATACATGCTTCAATCAGCTGGTGCTGCCACCCTTCTCATCGTACGTTTATCTCAGAGTGAGCGTTGATTGTATTTCAATGCTATTATTCACGTGAAAGGTTTAGTGCATCTCATATCACATCCCTTGACATGCGATAGATGTGAAATGTCTACTGTAGCTCTATCACATCCTACAGTATCATGAACGCATTATACAATCACTATCCTGATAACACCTTCGAAATTTCATATTCACTGGCAGCTACAGGGCCATGCGAAACAAGCTCTCGTTTGCAGCCAAGGAGACGGAAGGGTTTCTCATGGCGTAATAATGCGCTAGTAGTGCAGAATGTAGAACTGCGATTATGCAAAGCTGTGGGCATTTTTTGTAAAACTAAATTTTCATACATATTTTAAAGAGGAGTTCAAAGGAATATTGTGAAATTGTAGAAGGATGTAAATAACTAGTACATTGATTATATGATTTAATTGAAGTTGCTTGCTATGGGATTATGAAGCTTTATCTGATTCCTGGTACACATGTCTATGCAGATGCTCCCAGTTATCCCACTTGTTTACGCCGTGCTTGAATGCACTAGCACCACAGAACATATATCCTATTCTAGTGATGGATGAGGTATCCCATTCAGCAATGTCCTGGTTGAATGTACTAGCACTAAAGAGCATGTCATGCATATCAGTTACAGATGAGACGTCCCACTTATTAATATCATCATTTAAAATACGTTTCTCGTGAAACAATTTTTCCATATCAGTAACGGCAGACGTCATCTAATCTTCGACATGTCCAAATTTGACCTATGTCACAACACGGTCATCGCACCGCAACTCTACTGCATCTCTTATGTCTTCACCAGAGAGCGCCGCATGTACAATGGGACGCCCAAGAACTCTTTGAACAGCTGCTTCATAAATGAAGGAGTATCGAAGGTCCCTGAGACCTTCCAGACACGTTGCTTTTCACTATTTGACGAAAAGCTGGCTCCGCTCTTCGAAGAACACACTCAGGCGCGGAGAAGCATAGGCGCAGCCTTGGCGGCAGCAGCTTTACCGCCTGATGTGCCCTTCCTCGTTGTATCCATGGTCTCTGTCTTAATGATCTCACTAATTGGGCGATTCACTTGCGTATAGAAGTACTATGTAGCGCTGTAGGCATCAAAATGTTAATGTCACCTCGACTCTGGAGACGTTCGGTAGATAGTAGATAAATCTATAGCTATAGCACGTAAAATCCTAAGATTTTTCCCTGATTTCTCAGTTGAATTGCGTTATTACCCAATATTATAAATAATCAACTAAGAGCGCACGATCACCTTCT
>JACLAB010014584.1_pt1 | contig 13111 bp, 3 predicted proteins | sample 8027921 | NCBI WGS metagenome assembly JACLAB01 (sample SAMN15725117, study PRJNA655200) | protist metagenome | isolation source: fluorescence activated cell sorting (FACS) single amplified genomes of... | place: USA: West Boothbay Harbor, Gulf of Maine | collected 2000-07-19
TCGGGAAACGCGCCGCTTCGCGTGGGCGCGACGGCCGCTCTCGCACCGCGTATCGCGCCGCGGTCGGACGATGTTCCTGTATAATCTCACCCTGCAGAAGGGCGGGGGCATCAACCGCGCGGTCGTCGGGAACTTCTCCGCGCCCAAGGCGCACGAGATCGTGGTCGCGCGGAACAAGACCCTGGAGCTCCTGCGTCCCGATGAGCACGGCAAGACCGTCACGGTGTTCTCCACGGAGGTGTTCGGCATCATCCGGAGCCTGGCGGCGTTCCGGCTGACGGGCGAAAATCGAGATTACCTCGCGCTCGGGAGCGATTCCGGCCGCGTCGTGATCGCGCGGTACGACGCCGAAGCCGGCGCGTTCAGGAAGGTGCACCAGGAGACGTTCGGGAAGAGCGGCGTGCGCCGCATCGTGCCCGGTCAGCACCTGGTGGTGGACCCCAAGGGCCGCGCGCTCATGATCGGCGCGCTGGAGAAGACCAAGCTCGTGTACGTGCTCAACCGCGACGCCGCCGCGCGGCTCACCATCTCGAGTCCGCTCGAGGCCAACAAGTCGCACGTCATCTCCTTCGCGGTCGCCGCGCTCGACCGCGGGCTGGAGAACCCCGGGTTCGCGGCCATCGAGCTGGACTACTCCGACGCGGACGCGGACAGCACGGGGGAGGCTGCCGCGGAGGCGCAGAAGCACCTCACCTTCTACGAGCTCGACCTCGGGCTCAACCACGTCGCGCGCCGCTCGAGCGAGCCGATTGATAACGGCGCGAACCTCCTGATCCCCATCCCGGGGGGGACGGACGGCCCCGGCGGCGTGCTCGTGTGCGCGGAGAACTTCGTGATGTACAAGAGCGAGAACGACCCGGCCGCGGAGCTGCGCGCGGTGATCCCGCGGCGGAGCGCGCTCTCCGGCGACCGCGGCGTGCTCATCGTGTCGAGCGCCGCGCACAAAACCAAGCGCGACGGTTTCTTCGTCTTGGCGCAGAGCGAGTACGGGGACGTGTACAAAGTCACGCTGGAGAACGCGTCTGGGAAGTGCGTCGGCGGCGGGGAGGCGGTGGCGAACGTGCGGCTGGTGTACTTCGACACCGTGCCCCCGTGCGCGGACATGTGCGTGTTGAAAACCGGGTTCCTGTTCGCGGCGTCCGAGCTCGGCGACCACGCGCTGTACCAATTCGCGTCGCTCGGGGACGACGCCGTAAACTCGCCCATCGGCGAGAGCAGCTCGAGAAGTTTGGTCGAGACGGACCAGGGGTACCAGCCCGTGTTCTTCGACCCCACGCCGCTGAGGCACCTGGTTGCCATCGACAGGCTCGAGTCGCTGTGCCCGACGCTGGACCTGCAGTGCCACGAGCTGCTCGGCGAGGAGACGCCGCAGCTGTACGCGCTGTGCGGCGCGGGTTCGCGGTCGACGCTCAAGACGCTCAAGCGCGGCGTCGCGCTGACGGAGATGGCGGTGAGCCCCCTGCCCGGCAACCCCAACGGCCTGTTCACCGTGCGCGAGTCTTCCCGTCCGAACGCGCTGGACGCCTTCATCGTCGTCTCGTTCGTCGACGCGACGTTGGTGCTGCGCGTGGGCGAGACGGTGGAGGAGGTGGGCGACTCGGGGTTCCTGGGCGACGTCCCCACGCTGAGCGCCTCGCGCCTCGGCGACGACGCGCTGCTGCAGATCCACCCCGGGGGCCTGCGGCACGTGCGCGCGGACGGGCGCGTGAACGAGTGGCGGTGCCCCGGGCGCAAGACGGTCACGAAATGCGCGGCGAACGCGCGCCAGGCGCTCGTCGCGCTCAGCGGCGGCGAGGTCGTGTACTTCGAGCTCGACCAGACCGGCGCGCTGGTGGAGATGGAGAAGATCGAGACCAGCGGCGACGTCGCGTGCCTGAGTGTGCCGAGCGTGCCTGACGGCCAGCTGCGCGCGCGCTTCGCCGCGGTGGGCGCCTACGACAGCACCGTGCGCGTGCTTTCGCTCGCGACCGAGGACTGCCTGCAGACGGTTGGCGTGCAGGCGCTGGCGGCGGCGCCCGCGTCGCTGCTCATGTTGCACACGTCTGGGACGGGGAACGAGGCTGGTCGACTCTACCTCAACGCGGGCCTCGCGAACGGCGTTTTGGTCCGCGCGGACGTGGATGTCGTCACGGGGTCCATCGGGGACGCGCGGGTTCGGTTTTTAGGAACCAGACCGCCCGCGTTGTTTTTGACCACGACACGAGGCGCGCCGGCGATGCTGGCGCTCTCCTCGAAGCCCTGGCTGGGCTGGGTCGACCTGCAGGGCCGCTTCTCGCTGGCGCCGGCGTCGTACGAGGCGCTCGAGCACGCGGCGCCGTTCCGCTCCGAGCAGTGCCCCGAGGGCATGGTGGCGTCCTGCGGGAACACGCTGCGGGTCCTGGCCGCCGAGCGCCTCGGCGAGAGCTTCAACGCCGCCTCCGAGAAGCTGAGGTACACGCCGCGGGAGCTCACCGTGCACCCCGACTTGCGGACCATCGCGATCGTCGAGGCGGACCAGAGCTGCGTGCCGTTCGCGCGGCGCGAGGGCCCGGAGGGCCCGGCGGGCGAGCGGGCTTCCGGTCGCGCCGGCGCGGGCGAAAGCCGCGCCGACGCGATGGACGCCGACGGTGACGCCGACGCCGACTCGGACGACGAGTCGGCGCTGACCCCCGCCGAGCAGTTCGGGGCGCCGAAGGCGCCCCCGGGCGCGTGGGCGTCGTGCGTGCGCGTGGTGGATCCGCGCGCGCCCCCCGGGAACCAGACGAAGCAGATCGTCGAGCTCGACTCGAACGAAGCGGCGCTGTGCGCGTGTCACGCGTACTTCCCCGCGGCGGACGAGCTGTTCCTGGTGGTCGGGTCCGTGGTCGGGCTCACCTTCGCGCCGCGCGATTGCGCGGGCGGGTTCCTTTCGCTGTACACGTACGACGCCGACGGTCGAATCGCTTTGAAACACAAGACGCCCGTCGACGGGTGTCCCGGCGCGGTGCGCGCGTTCAAGGGCCGGCTGCTCGCCGGCGTCGGCGCCGCGCTGCGCGTGTACGAGTTCGGCAAGAAGAAGCTCCTGCGCAAAGCCGAGTGCGGCCCTTTCCCCAACTTCGTGACCACCGTCCACGCCGCCGGCGACCGCGCGTACGTCGGCGACGTCGCCGAGAGCTTTTTCTTCGTTCGGTACGACGCGCGCGACGGGTCTTTGTTCGTCGCCGCCGACGACGACCGGCCGCGGCACGTGACGGCGGCGACGCCGCTGGACTACGACACCATCGCGGGCGGCGACAAGTTCGGGAACGTTTTCGTCAACCGGCTCACCGCGGACGCGTCGAAGGAGATGGAGGATGACCCCACCGGGGGCAAGCTGAACAAGCTGAACGGCGCGCGGCTGAAAACCGCGTGCGCGGCGCAGTTCCACGTGGGCGAGACGGTGTGCGCGCTGACGCGAGGGACGCTCGTGAGCGGCGGGAAGGAGTCTTTGCTGTACGCGTCTCTGAACGGCACGCTCGGCGCTCTGGCGCCCTTCGCCAGCCGCGACGACGTGGACTTCTGCACGCACCTGGAGATGCACATGCGTCAAGAAGCGCCGCCGCTCCTGGGCCGCGACCACCTCAGCTTCCGCGGAGCGTACGCGCCGGTGAAGGACGTCGTCGACGGCGACCTGTGCGAGCAGTTCGCCGCGCTGGACGCCGAGGCGCGGGCGCGCGTCGCCGAGGACATGGACCACTCCGTCGGGGAGATCCTCAAGAGGCTCGAGGATCTCAGAGCCGCCATCATGTGATGTGACCGCGCGGAAAGAATTCCGAGCGACAGTCGAAGTCTAACAACTACTGTACTTTCGTATCGAACTATATATAGCTACTTTCGCAATACATACTTTCGCAAGTAGTCTATGTAAACAACTACCCCCCCACGTCGTCCCCTCTTCGCGCGGCGCCAGAGTATAGCGCCGCGTCCCGCGTCGTTTCTTTGACGATGGCCAGGCCCAGCAGCGTCGCGCCGCCGCACGCGGTGGTGGCGATCGCGAACGTCGCCTTGTACCCGAGCACCTCGCCGTCGCCGTAGTCGCCGCTCTCGTCCGCCGTCGCCGCCGCGGCGAACCCGTTGAACAGAGACGACCCCAGCGCCAACGCCGAGTTGTACACCGCCAAGTGCAGCCCGAAGCGTTTCTCGCCGAAGGCGCGCCGCACCGCGCTCGTCCAGGCGGCCATGATGGTCCCCTCCGCGAGCCCGATCGTCAGCGCGACGCCGTTCCGGGTGCCCTCGCGCTCCGGCGCGCCGGCCAGGCACGCGGCGCCGAGGCACATCAGCAGGCCGCCGAGAATGAGGAACGCGCCGCGCGGCGTCGCGAAGCGCGCCTCGCAGAAATCGCCGGCGACGCCGCACGAAACGCGCCCGAAGACGTTCCCGAGCGAAAACAGCGTCACCATCGTCGCCAGCGACGCGCTCTTCGCTTCCACTTTATCGTCCGCGGCGACCGCGAACGAGCCCGCCTGGTTCACCCAGAGCAGAGCCGTGCCCAGCGTGAGCGTGAGGTGCGCGTAGATGAGCCAGAACAAAGGCGCGCGGAACAGGCGCTTCAAGTGCGCGAAGAGGGCGTCGGCGTCGCGAGCGGCGTCGTCGCGAGCGGCGTCGTCGTAATAATCAAACGCGGATGACGTTTTCGAACGATCGTCGTTCGCCATCGCCGCGATCGCCGCGATCGCCGTTTCCTCGTCGTGAGAGCGCGCGGTTCCGTCCGATTCGATGCTGTTGCCCTGCTGCTTCGAGCGCATCACAGTACTCGGAGAACACGCGACACCGTCGCCGTCCAGCGCCGTCGTCGGTAGCGTCGTCGTCGGTAGCGTCGGGTCGTGAGCGTCGTCGTCGTCGTCGTCGTCTCGCGCGAAAAGCGCGGCGGGTTCGACGAGCCTCCGTTCGTCCTCGTCGTCGTCGTCGTCGTCGCGCTCGGCGTTCGGCGACGACGAACGCGTCCGTCCGCCGATCGAGCCCAGCCGAATCCCAGCAGTGGGATTCGCGGTTCTTTTCCGTACGGCGTACGGTGACGCGTCACCGTACGCGCCGCGCGAACGCGCGCCGGCTCCGGCGCTTCGCGCCCTCTTTTCCCGAGCGCCGTCCTTCACCGCGAACGCGTTGGCGGCGGCGACGAGCGCGGTTCCCCAGCCCGCGAACGCGAAAAAGCCGGGCAGGTTCCCCACGAACGCGCCTCGGTACGCCGCCGCGAACAGCGCGCTACTCCCCCCGAACCCCGCCAGCAACACGCCGTGCGCCTTGCCCTGGTGCGCCTCCTCGAAGTTGGCGACGTTGGGCGCGAGCGACGCGAGGAAAGACGTGACCGACCCCTGGCCCACGAGCGTCAGCGCGAACGCCGCCTCCCCCGGGGACCCGTTCGCGCTCGCCACGCGCGCGAGCAGGTTCCAACCGAGCAGCAGCGCGACGGAGGCGAACGCGAGACACGGTCGCGCGCCGAATCGGTCTAGCGCCAGGCCGTTGTGCACGGCGAGGTACACGCCCAACGTCCCCACGGTCGTGGCGAGCGACAGGTCCTCATCGTTCTGCCACCCCGCCGCATCTCGAAGCGCGACGCCCCACGCGGAGACGCTGTACAGCGTGCCCGCGCACAGCTGGACCGCGACGCCGAGCGCGAGCGAGACCCACCGGTGGCGCTCGCCGAGGACGCGCGCCGGCGCGTCCAGGAACCACGCCAAGGAATCCAGAGACGCCATTCTCGCGCGCGCGCCGCGTGCGCGCGTGCCTCGCCGTCTGATCCGAGGGAGCTGTGCCCGAAACGCGAAAATAGGCACCCGACCCTTCGGGAAATTTTCCATGGAGACACGCGCCGCAACCGCGAGCGCGTGTCGCTCGCGGGTCGGCGCACTTTCGCAAAGTCTGGGTTGGAATTCGACAGCGAACCGTTGGGCTCGTGCTTTTCTTTTTAGAAGAGTCGAGTGGATCCTTCAAACCCTCCGGCTTGCGAGCGCGGCCGCGCATTCCTCGCGCGCGATCAGGGCTGGAGCAGGGGGAGCGCGGCGCGCCTCCCTCGGCTGCCGCGATGGAGGCGCGAGACGCGAAGGGGTACGACCCGGATAACCCGGAGGTTCCCAAGGCCAAGGTACGCGCGCGCGAATCACCGTCATGTTAACAAGTGGAGGCACGCCGATGGATTTTGAGGCGGTTGCCACCGAAGGATCCGCGTGGGACTCGCCCCCGGACGCGAGAACGAGCCGCGTGACGCGTCGCGGCGCCCGTCTCCCCGCCACCTCCGCGAATCGCGGATCGCGAATCGCGTCTGACCCTCTTTCCCTTCATCTACACGCACTCAGACGGACGATGAGCTTGCGCATTCGCACAAATTGCACGAAGAGGAGCGCGAGCCGACCCCGGGGTTCAAGCGCTTCTACGCGGACCGGTCGCTCGGGTACTTCGAGCTGGACAACCCCGTGCGCGTGTTCTGCATGCGTGTGTCGGAGATGCCCTTGTTCGACAACTTCATCCTCATCGCGATCCTGGCGAACGCGATAATCCTGTGCCAGATGGAACCGCTGAAGATGGAGGGCCGCGGGTGCGACGGCGCGTCGACGGACGCCGGCGGCAACGCCGTGATCGAGGACACCGAGATCCTGTTCACGGTTGTCTTCACGCTCGAGTGCGTCGTGAAGGTGATCGCGATGGGGTTCTTATTGGACGACTCGTCGTACTTAAAAGACGGCTGGAACGTCATGGACTTTTCAGTCGTGGTGGTGAGCCTGCTGAGCAACATCCCAGGCTTGGGGAGCAACGTCTCCGCTTTGCGCGTGATCCGCGTTCTGAGGCCGCTGCGCACGCTGTCGATGTTCCCCGGCATGCGCGTGCTGATCGGCACGATGATCCGGTCGGTGCCGATGATCGCCAACGTCATGCTGCTCACGGTGTTCTTCTTCATCATCTTCGGCATCTTCGGTTTGCTCGTGTTCATGGGCGCGCTGAGAAACAGGTGCTTCACCGTCGTCGGGGACACGACGTGCGACGACCACGCGCTGAACGAGAACGCCGTGTTCTGCCGGGAGGTGATGCCCGACTTCGGCGCGGACTTTAACGTGACCGCGGCGGTGCTCCTGGCGGACGACGACGAGCAGACGTGCACGAATACCTCCACGCACTGGCCGGGGTACACGTGCCCCGACGGGATGATGTGCCTGAAGGGGAATAACCCCAACTACGGCATCACCAGCTTCGACAACATCGAGTACTCGTGGCTCACCATCTTCCAGTGCATCACGTTGGAGGGGTGGACGCCTATCATGTACATGGCCATGGACGCGGTCACGGGCTGGTCCGTGATTTACTTCGTGCTGCTGGTGTTCACCGGCGGGTTCTTCCTGCTCAACCTGGCGCTCGCCGTGATCACCGAGGTATACGACGAGGAGAACACCGACGCCAAGGAGCAGGAAGCGTCGGAGGAGATCGAGAAGGAAGCCGCGCAGGAGAAGAAGGAGCAGGAGGCGAGAGCGAAGCGCCACGAGCTCGGGCTGATGACGGATGATGAGAACAGCGACGACGAAGCCGGCGGGGACGCGAAGATTGACTTTAAAGCGCTCGAGGGCGGCGCCGCCGGCATCGGGCTGAAGAAGATCTGCAAGTCCATCATCGACAACCCGCTGTTCGGGCCGTTCTTCACGATTCTTATCATCGTGAACACGTTGATTTTGTCCATGGAGTACAGCGGCATGCCCGCGGACTACGCCCGGGCGCTGGAGATCTGTAACCTGGTCCTGACGATCTCGTTCATCCTCGAGCTGGTGCTGAAAGTCGGCGGGCTCGGGTTCAACGAGTACGCGGCGGATCGGTTCAACCTGTTCGACGCGGCGGTGGTGCTCATCAGCATCATCGAGCTCGCGGCCGCGGGTTCCGGGTCGCTCTCCGCGCTCCGCGCGTTCCGCATCCTGCGCGTCCTGAAGCTGATCCGGAGCTGGACGTCGCTGCAGAACTTCCTGTACACGGTGTACCTCACCGTGCTGGACCTCGGGAACTTTTCGTTCATCGTCTTCCTCGCGATTTTCATCTTCGCGCTGCTCGGGATGCAGCTGTTCGGGGGGAGGATGTGCGGTCTGGACGACGGGGAGGTGCCCCGCCACAACTTCGACACCCTGCTCTGGGCGCTCGTGACGGTGTTCCAGGTGCTCACCGGCGAGGACTGGAACGCGGTGATGTACGACGGCATGGCGGCTAACGGAAACTCGTCGGCGCTGTACTTCGTGCTGCTCCTCGTGATCGGCAACTTCCTGGTGCTCAATCTGTTCATCGCCATCCTGCTCACCAACTTCGGCCAGCAGGAGATCTCCGAGGAGTACGAGAGCACGCGCAAAGTGCTGGAGAGCATCTCGTTCTTCAAGTTCATGTCCAAGGAGAAGAAGAAGAAGGAGAAGAGCGCGGAGGAGCTGGAGAAGGAGCGGTTCTGGGCGGAGCTCCCGGACAAAGAGATGACGCCCACCTCCATGTCCAACTGGGAGTGCCTCGCGGAGGCGGTGCTCACGCGTCTCTGGGAGGAGGAGCAGGAGCGCCGCGCGGAGGAGGACGCGCGCATCGCCGCGGAGGAGGCGGCCAGGCAGGCGCGCATCGACGAGGAGCGCGCCGTCGCCGAGGGGCGACTGAAACGCGCCAAGAAGGGCCAGCTCGTGTCCTTCGGCGTCGACGCGGCGCGCGGAGGCGAGGGGTGCGGCCCGATGCCTGGCGCGGGCCCGAAGCCGCTTCACGAGTTCACCACGAAGTCGCTCGGCGTGTTCGCGCCCACCAACCCCGTGCGCGTGTTTTGCCACAAGGTGGTGGACGACAAGCAGTTCGAGTACCTCATCATGAGCTTCATCCTGATTTCGTCCTTCACGATGGTGTTCGAGAGCCCGGCGGCGATGGAGGTTGCGTCGACGGCGAACGCGCTCGAGGCGGTGGACATCGTGTTCACCGTGATCTTCGCGCTGGAGATGTGCATGAAGATCGTGGCGTACGGGATCTACTTCGAGGACCCGGACGCGTACCTGCGGGACCCCTGGAACTGCATGGACGGGTTCATCGTGGTGATCGGCATCGTCGGTAAAGCACTCTCGGGAGCCAACATCGAGTGGGTGCGCGCGCTGCGCACCATGCGCGTGCTGCGCCCGCTGCGCGTCATCTCGCGCGTGCCCGAGCTCAAGGTGGTGGTCAACGCGCTGCTCAACTCGCTGCCCGGGCTGGGGAACGTGCTGATGGTGTCGATCCTGTTCTGGATCATCTTCGGGATCCTCGGCATGCAGCTGTTCATGGGCGCGTTTTCGCGGTGCTCGGACGAGAGCGTCGAGGAGAAGGCGCTGTGCGTGGACGGGTGGGTGAACCAGACGCTGAACGCGACCTGGGACTCGGTCGCGAAGACGTGCGACAACCCGGACCTCGCGAACGCGACGAGCGTGAGCCTCGCGACGTGCGTGGGGTCGTACCAGTCCGTCGAGTACGTCGAGCGCACGTGGGCCTCGGACGACATGAACTTTGACAACATCTTCAACGCCATGCAGACGCTGTTCGAGATGTCCACCACCGAGGGGTGGACGGCGGTGATGTACAACGGCGTGGACGCGCGCTCGCCCGAGCTCGCGCCGCAGCGCGACTACCAGCCCGCGATGGCGTTCTTCTTCGTGGCGTTCGAGGTGATCGCCAACTTCTTCATCCTGAACCTGTTCGTGGGGATCATCCTGGACAACTTCGCGCAGCTCAGCAGCGAGAGCGGCGACGGCGGGAGCGCCACCATGACCAAGGCGCAGAAGATGTGGGTCAAGACCCAGCAGAAGCTGCAGGGCGCCGCCGAGCCGGCGAAGGCAAACTACTACCCCGAGGACGAGAACCGTGCGATGGTGTACAAGGTGGTCGAACGGGAGGAGTTCGAGTGGCTCATCATGGGCGTGATCGTGATGAACGCCGTGTCGATGGCGTGCGAGCGGTACGACGCGAGCGACGACTTGCGGTCGACGCTGGACGGCCTCGGCGTGTTCTTCGCGGTGATTTTCGTGGGCGAAGCCGCCGCCAAGCTGTACGCCATGTATCCGGCGGCGTACTTCTCCGACCGCTGGAACTGCTTCGACTTCTTCTGCGTCGCCACGACGCTCATCGGATACATGGCGGGCACGGGGGGCGGTGCTTCCGTGCTGCGCGTGCTGCGTCTGGCGCGCGTCTTCCGGCTCGTCCGCAAGCTCAAGGGGCTGCTGATGCTCTTCAACACGCTCATCGTGTCGTTGCCGGGTTTGATCAACATCGGCGCATTGCTTTTCCTTTTGTGTTTCGTGTACGCGGTGCTCGGCATGAACCTGTTCGGCAAGGTCAAGTTCGGCGAAAACCTGAACGCGGACGCCAACTTCACCAACTTCGGGAACTCCATCCTGATTTTGCTGCGCATGGTCACCGGCGAGGCGTGGAACGCCATCATGTACGACTGCATGGTGACGGAGGACTGCGACGCGTCGATGGATTGCGCGCGCGGCGAGTGCTGCGGCAGCGCGGGCGCGCCCATGTACTTCATCACCTTCGTCATCTTCGGGAGCTTCATCACGCTCAACCTGCTCATCGCGGTCGTGCTGGACAACTTCAGCAACAGCAAGAAGGAGGAGGGCGTCACAGTCACGGACGACGACATCGACGCGTTCGCGGTGGCGTGGAGCCGCGTCGACCCCCGGGCCACCGGGTTCATCCCGGTTACGCGCGTGGCGACGCTCATCAAGCTCGCGCCGCCGCCGCTCGGCGTGAAGGGCTCGAAGATCTCGCGCTTAGGGTTGCTGCGGTTCCAGAAGAACCTTAACCTGAAAGTGGAGAGCAACTACATGCACTACCAGGACGTGCTCCAGGCGGTCACCGCGCGCGCGATGGGGATCAACATCGAGCAGCTGCCCATCCAGGTGCAGACGGTTCTGGAGGTTGGCAAGGTGCGCAAACGGCTCACCGCGGAGAAGCGCCTGAAGGACCAACTCACGGGCTCGAGCGTGGCGGATCCGGACGAGGTGCTCCCCGAGATCACGCACGGCATGGCGGGCGTGGACGGCGAGGAGCTGGACCTCGCGCAGCTGTGCGCGGTGGAGCGCATCCAGGCGGCGTTCCGGGGACGGCAGGCGCGGCGACGGGCGAAGGCGGCGGCGGCGGCGGCGGCGGAGGCGCGCGCGCGGCAGAAGGCAGAGATCGTGCTGGGGCACGTCCAGGAGCTGATGCGGTCGGTGGAGGAGGACCAGCGGCGGAGCCGCGCGGGTCGGCGCCCGGGGGACAGCGCCGCGGAGTCGGAGAGGGAGGGGGAGGACAGGGACTCCGCCAGGTTCTCGGACGCCTTTTAGACTTTTATCACGTGACGCGTTAGAAACGAAAAGACGTTCGCGTTTCTTTTGCAGATCCATCCCGAAACCGTTTTCCACGTTTTTTTTTCCACGTTCTCCGGTTTCCTCGACCTTCTTCCCCCACTGTCGCACGCGGCACGCGGTTGCCGCGCCGGCGTGTCCCCACGGCGCGTCCCCGGGACGCCTCCCGCCCCGATCCGAGGTTCGAGCGGTTCCGAGCCGCGAGATGCCGTCCCGCGGCGCGCTCGGCCCGCTGGCCCTCTTCGCCGCGATCGCGGCGCTCCTGCATCTGCCCGCGGTCCACGCGATCGACGCCAAGTGCTCGGCGTGCGCGGCGGTGGCGACGCAGCTGCAGTCCGCGCTGGAGGCTGAGCGCCCGCGCAACCACCTGGACATGCGCGGCCGCCTGGACTCCAAGGGCGTGCGGTACGGCAAGCTCATCGACTACAAGGTGAGCGAGCTCCGCTTCGTGGAGCTCCTGGAGACCCTGTGCGACGACGTCGGCGAGAAGTTCGGCCTCGACGCTTCGCTCGGCGCGTGGACCGCTGGCGCGAAATCCGCCGGAAAGCTCGCCGAGCGCAAGGCGCGAAAGAAGGAGCTGGAGGGGTACTGCCACCGGCTGGTGGAGGCGCAGGAGGACGCGCTGCAGGAGGCGCTGTACGCCGGCGTGCTGGAGAACGAGAGCGTCGAGGAGCTCATGTGTCGCGCGTACGCGCCGCGAGACTGCGAGGGCGAACCGGCGAGTGGTTCCGAGCGCGGCGGGGAGGCGGACGCGGAGAGGGAGGATCTGTGACGATCCGCGAGACGATCCGCGAGACGATTGTTCGAAGCGAATCCGTGACCCGTCGACGAACCGACTGAAGCGCTTACGGTAGTCGATGAAGGTAGTCGATGAAGGTGGTCGAGCGAGCGCCTTTCTCCGTAGCTAGTATGAGTCGTCTCGTAGACTACGCGCGACTACCGCGCCGAACGAGGTGACGACTTACGCGTCGTCGCGTCTCCGCTCGCGTTTCCCGTCTCGGCTCGGCTTCGCGTCGTCCGAACTCTCCGAGCTCGACCCGCTCGAACCGCTCGAGCTCCGTTCTCTTCTTTTCCCTGGCGCTTCTTTTCGCGACCGCTTGGACGATTTCTTCTCCTTCTTCCGCGCCTTCTTCCGCGCCTTCTTCTCCGCCTTGCGCGCCTTCTTCTCGCGCTTGTGCTTGGCGAGGATCGCCAACGCCTCCTCGACGCTGTTCACTTGACGCGAGCCGCCCCCGGGCGCGCCCGGCGGGGGAGGCACCTCGAAGGTCCCGCCGCCGCCGCGCGGCGGGCCCCCCGGCGGCGGCGGCGGCGGCGCGCGCCCGTCCGGCCCGCGCCCGTCGAAGCGCGCGCCGCGCATCTCGCGGTCCGCCTCCGGGTCGTCCTCGAGCAGGTCGTAGCGCGCCCCGCCGTCCGGTGGCTCGCCGTCGCCGAGCAGGCGCATCTGCTTCACGTCCCCCGCGTGGTGGCCCCAGTCTATGACCCCCGAGGCGCGCACGCGGTCGCCGGCGCCCGCGCCGACGCGGCGGTCGCGCGCCCCGGCGTCGCCTTCGGCGCCGCGGTCGCCCGCCGGCCGGTACCGCGCGCCGTCGGGGTCCAGATCCGCGCCCGAGCCCTGATCGCAGAGCTTCATCGAGGCGGTGACCTTCGGCGGCCCGGCGGCGTCGCGCGGGTCGTCCTTGATCTCGACGATCTTCACGAACACAGCGTCGCCTCGGGTCACGACGCCCTCCACGCCGGCGACGCGCGCGGCGTCGTCGTCCTCCTTGTCGAAGCGCAGGTGCTCGCTCACCTGGTGCGACGGCACC
>JACLAB010010221.1_pt1 | contig 13100 bp, 10 predicted proteins | sample 8027921 | NCBI WGS metagenome assembly JACLAB01 (sample SAMN15725117, study PRJNA655200) | protist metagenome | isolation source: fluorescence activated cell sorting (FACS) single amplified genomes of... | place: USA: West Boothbay Harbor, Gulf of Maine | collected 2000-07-19
TAATACACCTACCAAACGAGAAGCCACCACCGGTACCAGTCCTCGATCAACGACTGATCTTTACAGGATCAATGTCAAGTATTGTCAAGGTGTTGAATCAATCGGTACATAAATTACCAACACCACCACCTGGTACTACTACTACTACTGCTACTGATATGAACAATTCCATGAGAGGGTTTCATTTACTTTCGAATGAACACTTGGTATCATCATCTCCACCAGTTGATCTTTTGAATGGTGTGGTACTAAACAATAATGGTGATGGTGGTATGTTGGATCAGGAAGAGTTACAACGACGTATGGCGGAGGATGTGGCTATTGTTAAGTTATGGGGGAAGATTTCAGTGAGTTCGTACAAGTCCAAAGGGAGTGATGACAATGTTGACGACAACGGAAATGATGATGACGATGATACAGAAGAAGGGAACAACAACTTGCCAAAATGCTATCAACAATTACAATCAATATGTCCTACCATGGGACGTATACACAAAATATGTTTCAATCCCAAATGTTACAAAATCATTCACGACCCACTATCCAAACAATCCAAAATGAAGCGATGTACAAAATGTCATGCCGTGGCATACTGTAATCGAAATTGTGCATTAGAGGCATGGGATTATCATAAGAAAACATGCAGAATTATACAAGAGGAGAATGTTAAATTTGCAGATTATGTTACGTTGGTATCACCACAACGTGAACGGGTTATGGAAACACAGCGTATGATACGATTATGTGTGAATAGGATTGCTGGATCGGGAGATGATGATGCGGATAGGTACTTCCAAGGTACCAATGGCAAGGAATCCAATATGGCCAAGTTATTTTATGATGTCGTGACACAATCCGATGGGAATATTACCAATGAAATATTACAAATGGTTGAAAATATACCAATGTCAAATCGAGAGGTGGCGGTTGCTGTCGGTTTCAATAGTCTTGGTGCCGATCCGGTATATAGTACTGAGGATATTCAATTGTTTGCTAATGTCCACGATTGTTCTGTTACATATCAGCAAGGTATGCATCATCACCAGCAAGACAATGCTGCTGCTGCTGCTGCTGCTGCTGCGAAGACGAAGAAGGATGATGGCAAGTTAGTTTACAATGATATTGTTACACTTGAACCTAATGGAGAGCCACTTCCACAAGCTGGGAATATGATGGGAAACATACCAGAAGATGTTCAAGATGGATTCTTCAATTTTATGAACAATTTTATGCCTGGTGGCATGGGTGTTGGAGGAAACAATAATGGAGGAGGAGGTGGTGGTGGGGGTGGTGCACAAGGAGGAGCTCAATTCTTCATGCCTGGAGCTGTTGGAGGAGGAATAATGATGGGAGGATTACCCAACGGTGTTAATATTGGAGCGGCAATGATGGGTGCTGCCGGAGGAGGTGGTGGTCAATTCTTCATGCCAGGGCAAGGAGGGGTGCCACCAGCGGCGCATAATGATGACGTACCCGAGATGGGAGAGCCTGCTGCCGCCAATCAGCAGAATGATGGTAACGGTGCGGCCAATGCAGCAGCTGCTGGTGGAGAACCTCAGAATGTACCTCCCGCAGTTGCCAACTTTCTTCAACATGTATTAGCCGAGGCAGGAGTTGGTCCCTTGCCTGGGTTTGACAATAATGCTGGTGCTGTTGGTAATAATGACAATGGCGACACTGCTGGTGATGCAAATGATGACGAGGATGAAGACAACCTTCCTCAAGTGGAAGATGTTGCTGACAACAATCCAAACCAACAGCCACAACCACCGCAACAGCCAAGAAATTTCCAGTTTGGCGGTGCACACGTTCACGTGGTTCAAGGGAATGCAAATCAACCTCCTCCTGGAGTACCTCTACCAGGAGCATTCTTTCAAAGTAAGTTTCCGTCTATGCTCTTCTTTCTTCCGTATCATATCATATTATATCATACATCTTATGAATTGATACTGATCTTGCTTCTTGATTGTACGTTCTAGTTCCAGGTATGCCCGTTGGAGTTCAAGTTGCCGTTGCTGAAGCTGGACCAGGTGATGAATGGGAAGGAGGAATGCCTCCAGAGATGGCTGGTATGATGCCAGGGGGGTGGATGGGACCAGGAGGTGGTGATGAAGGAGAGCAAAACCAAGATATTGTCGAAGATGATATGGAGATTGAAGATTAGATACCTAGGTGATACATAATATGGAGTCTGAAGATGAAGCTTGAGTATGGTAGTAGCTTCCATGGTCGTACTGGACTCAGGTCGCTTTTACTTCTAATAATTAGCCTATACATGCTGAATCCTCTCGTTTCTTACTCTTTCTTTATTATCTGTTATCCAGACTTAGCTTTCCAGTAGATTCTATCCATTAAAAGCGCGTAGTTAGCAGAGTTGATAGTAGACATAGTTACTGCAGTCTTTAGGTGTAAAATCCTCGATGAATCTCCATATAGATGATATCAGTCTGTTCCGTTTCTGCTGCTGTGGAGGATGAGGATGAGCTACCATCGCTCTTGAGTCTTTTGAATGAGTAACTTTTCCAACTAGTACTGCTACTGGCTGACCTTTTCATCTTCTTTGGATATACCGTAGTCAAGCTCCAGTAATAGTTCAATCCCTTTTGATCATCAGTTGAAGCAGCGGCAGCAGCATCATTTTTCATCGAGCCATCCTGCTCCTGCATAATATCACCAAGTTTCTTGGCGGCCAAGGCTACGAGATGCTTTTGTGAATCGCATGTAATCATGATGTTCTTTTTTCTTCTTTCTCTTTGTCCCTCTTTGTCTACATCTACATTTTCGGCAGAGGCGTAGAAAATGCAAGAAGCAGCGTATTTAGATGCTATAGCAGTGTCCTGCTTTGATGATGGATACTATTCTGCGCTGCACTCGTACCAAAACTGTTACTACAAATTCCACTCCACTCACACCATTTTGTGATGTCGTGCTGCTCCTGGTCCAAATTTTGAGATGTCTGAGATGGTGTCTGAAAAGGAAGAAAAAGGCATCATTCAAAAAGCTGCCATTCAAAACTGAAACTTTTACCCGGCCGAGAACAACAGCACCATCCATCCTACCTACCATACCAGAGGTAGTGGGTGCTGTTGCTCTCGCCAAAGATCTTTGTTCTCAATTTATGGAACGGTGTCGCCGATTCAAAGCCCTAGTACCTCTTGTTGCTTGTTCAAGGACACAACTTATCTTACCGACAGCAATTCATTCAATGAAGCTTCTTCCAATCCTCGTTACATTCGCCGCTACCGTTAGTGGCTTCACCACCGCCGCCGAAAACAATCATCGCAATAATCTACCATTCATTTCCAAGACACTACGTTCACAACTATCATTTGCATCTGGACGATCATCATCGGCTACAGTAGGACTACGTGAGACACTAAAGAAACGTGGTGCTCTACAGAAACTTAACTTGAACCAAGACGATAACGATATCAACGGCAGCGATAATAACAAAAAGATGGAGAAGCAAAACAAAAAGATACTTGATACAATCCACGTCTTTGGTGCTAATCTTGTCCTTCAAGTGTTTGGTGGTGCTGGTAAGTGACATCTCTCTAGAGAAACATTACTTCTCTTCATACATATCGCCGAATTACATCTCATCTTACGACATAAATGTCTACTCTCGTCTGCTGTAGGAGCCATTTGGGGATTCAGTGAGGTCGTTGGATTTCGTACACCGGAAACTGTTTGGTTTTGGCGTCCAACTGCTCAATTCTTCGGTGCCGTCTTCTTTGCTCGTTGGGTGTTGGAACTGAACACACACTTGGAGAAGGAAGAGATCTTTGGTCCACGTCGTAATACGGATGCATATGGTGCCACGGAAGAGTCCAAGTTGATGTTGGCAACTCGAGGTGGAGATGCTACGGAGGAATGAATGAGGAGGAATTAGCTTAACAGAAGATAGAATGTAGGGGGGAGAGAGAGAGAGTATGTGTAGTGTGTAGGTGTGTTTGTGCTGGAAACAAGAAGAGGAAAAGAGCAAGGATTTTCTCACCAGGTGACTGACCAAGAAGTAGTAGCTTTAAATATAATAAGTAGATGCGCTTGTTTTATCTACACTTGATCTTAGTACTGAACGATGCTTCCTCAACTATGGACAAATACTAGGCAATCTTCACAAATTAACTTATCTAGAGTGTGAGGTGGATGTTGACTATTATATATTTTTTTCAGTCAAGCAAACTCCTCTTTTGCCTGATCACGAAGCAATCTACGCAGAATCTTACCAGACGCAGATTTCGGAATGGCATCTGTAAACACTACACCTCCCTCGATGCGCTTGTATGGGGACACTCTCTCCTTTACCCACTCTTTCAAATAATCTTCCGTCACCTCATCTGGATCTGCCGTAGGTTTCAGCACCACATATGCACGGGGCAATTCCCCAGAAACTTCATCGGGTATTTCTACAACAGCGACATCTTGAACATGCTCATTGTTAAGTATCAACTCTTCAAGTTCCGCTGGTGCAACTTGAAAGCCGCGGACTTTGATCAACTCCTTAATCCTATCAGAGAAGTAGAAAAAGCCATCTTCGTCGTAATATGCTCTATCACCCGTTCTTAGCCACCCACCATCACTTAGACATTCGTCGGTCTTCTCGGGTTCATTCAAGTATCCTAACATGACTTGAGGTCCTTTTATCAATAGTTCACCGGATTGATTCGGACCAAGACTTTTGCCTGTGTCATCGATGATTTTTCCATAAGTTGATGGCATCAGTGGACCTATGGAACCAGTCTTTGCATTGAAATCACTATTCATAGTCCCCAACGGCGATAGCTCAGACATACCCCATGCTTGTTTGATATTTGCACCAAGTCTTTTCTTCGTCCTTTCCTCAGTATCCGTCCCAAGTGCAGCAGCTGCAGATACTATCATTTTAAGACTAGACATGTCATACTTGTCTACGACGGGATGCTTCCCCAGACCAAGAATAATAGGTGGCACGATATGGGCTCGTTCCGGACGGTGCTCTTCGACCAATTGACAAAATGTTTCAAGATCAAAACGATCACTTGTAGTAATCAACTCATTTCCCTTCCAGCCAGAATACATGAGTGATACCATTAGACCATAGATATGAAAGTAGGGTAGAGGACTGTAGATCTTGCTTTCCAGAGTTGTTACCGGTGCTTCAATTACATCCATCTGTAACAGATTATTGACCATGTTGTCATGACTTATACATACTCCCTTGGGCAACCCGGTCGTTCCACTTGAATATGGAAGAATCCAAGGAAATTTGTGCTCAGACACCTCTTGTACACTCTCCGTCAAAGGTGAGGAACTTTCATACGATGCGAGACTTTCAAAGTTGACAGTTCCCTCTGGTATGTCTGGATCGGCACGCACATCTGGCAAGATAACTACATGTTCTACACCATCACACTGACTAGCAGACTCCATCGCAACAGCCAATGTCTTCGCATGCGTAATTAATAATTTGGATGAGCTTCGCTCTAAAATTTTGGATAACTCCGGAACAGTCGAAAGTGGATTAACAGGACTAATTTTTGCCCCACACATTCCCACCGCAAGACAGATGGGAAGATACTCCACATTATTAGGTGAGATGAAGGCAACTGTTTCACACGGTTCAAATCATATTCATAACGAAGTGCCGATGCAATATTGATCATGGAAGTATGATACTGTGAAAAGGTTCGTGTCTCACCAGTCGAACCGTCACGTATTGCGATCTTATTAGCAAGTATTGGACTAGTCCATTGAGAAGAGATAAATTCTGGTGCTGCAGAGTGTGATACTTCATCGATCGGAGCGAATGGACTTGAAATGATATTATTAAGTTCACATACATCGGCGAGATTGCCAGCCTTTTCAGAAGTGATGCTGCTACTGCTGATGCTGCGAAGAATTGTTCGGGCTGAGAGGAGGTGATGATGATATGTCCTACTGACTTCACCTATCCGCCGAGCAACTTGGCGAATGCACACTGATGACATCATGTGGATAATCAAGGCCCAATCAAACGAACTTGGGCAGTATAGTATGGCGTCGCTCACGTAGCAGCGACAAAGAAGCTGAATCTTGCCGGCTCCAGCTACGGGTGTACATAGGAATTAGTACATCAATTCGACCTCAACTCTCAAAAACAAGTGCAAGCAACTGGACCTCTGTCTTTGTTGCTCTCTTCACTACTCCGGTTCTGCACTCAAGGGATAGGTGAAAGGGAATGACTTAGCAATAGAGATACTGCCGGAAGTACTTAATGATGGCGGATAATGAATTATTATTACAGGAAAATGGCGTCGGTGGCGGCGATGATATTTTTGTCTACACGGGAGGAGAGCAGCGTGTTCCCCGTGATGTGAAGCGAGTGCGCATTGCTGACAACATCGACACCATTCTTGCGGAGACATTCAGAGATTGTCAACAACTGATCGAAGTAGAAGGCCACAAGAAGATCAAGAAAATAAAAACACTTGCATTCTATGGCTGCCCTCAGCTGAGGTGGGTGAAGAAGATGACAGGCCTCATAGAAATTGAAGAATGGGCTTACTTTAACTGCCCCGCCCTGAGTGAGTTGAAATTTGACAAGCTGGAAATAATTGGAGAGCATGTATTCTACTGCTGTAAATCTCTGAGGTCTGTCAACATGCCATCCATCAGAAGGGTCGGAGAAAATGCATTCCGATGTTGTGCAGCATTAACGGATGTGGTGTTTGGTGTAAAATTGGAAAGAATTGAAGAATATGCCTTCTTCAAGTGCACCGCCTTGAGACGCATTGTCATCCCTTTGAAAGATAATTTGATTATTGGCAACAGTGCATTCCATCATTGCGGAAACTTTTCCAGAGTTGATACTCTTGCTGGGGGGATACACGACACTATTTCTTACCTGCACATGGAGAGATGGAGAAATGAAATGGAGGAAGAAATTAATAGCATCAACCAGACTCTTCCGAATATCGGAGCATTTTACAAAACTGGAGCAATCCAACATTGGATTACAAGAGTCTTCAGCAGAATGGAATATGACAAAACCGAGCATGAGATGCTAATAAAGGAGGCTATGACGCTACTTGAACTTGCTCTCTGGAAGGCAAAACTACTCAATGAGGCGGATGAGAAGAAGAAGTGCAATGTCGATGGAGTGACAAAGAAAGCCAAGATCGATACTGAAGCTGCAAGGAAAGAGCATCGAGTCACTTGTGGTGCAAGTATAGTGGTCAAGAATGTGTTACCTTTCCTTACATTGAAGTAGCGATCGGCCAGATACTGAACGTCTTTCTCTTCTTTCTGGATGAGTTTGTACTTGCGCACGGGCAACATACCTCATAAAAAACAGCTATCACCATGATTGCATAAGACCATTTTAATTTTTTATATGAAGTCAGTAAAAGAAGAGCCACCCTATTATCACCGCTGTTGCTACTAAAGCTTTGCGCTCCATCACAATAAGTTTTTTTGAATCGAAGCAATGTATAGAGGTAGTACTACTACTTGAAGCGTTGGAAGTTGATGTTTGATTGTTCTGTTTTTGATGAGGTTGTATAAGACAATAGATTAAGCTTATGCATGTGAGCAAAAAAGACAACAAGGCTTCCATAAACTTCTTACCGTCGACGTTGTTGATGTATATGCTGGTCCGGTATTAGAAGGGCTCTCCATGCTGGGTGTAGAGGAAGGTTGGCTTGCTGTGAAATTACTAATACACTCCTCAAGACTTGCATTGTCTCTGCAGTAGCTATACAAGTCGCAGTGTCGTTTATCTGAGTATCCAGAAGAACAAAGTGTTTCGCTCTTGAGGAAGTAACAAAGCTCAATTGAATTGCCGCGGGAAATGCATTCGTTATAAATCAATTGTGCATCTTCTCGAAGATGACAATCTTTCATGCCCACGTCATCAGTTTGTGATTCACAACATTGCAGCAAATCACAGTTCCTTACCCTGACGAAGGCATAATCAGTTCCAATCCCATGTAAACAATTCGATAATCCTTGAATCTCACACTTGCACTGGTCACTTGATTTGCCACTTGCAATGCAACCCTCTTGAATGGTATCACGAGAACGATAAAAGCCATCCCCAGTAGAATCACGGCTAAACCGGTTGAGGCAATTCAACCTCCCACTATCATCAGTTTGTTCAAAGCAGCAATTCATCGATTCGCAGTAATCAGGGAAGTCTTCCCACCTTGTTCCCTTGTTTACGCATAGCCCGTATCTGAATGACTCACAATAACACTGTACGATTGACTTATCACCCCCAGAATTGAAGCTACAATCATTGAAGCTTGATATCATATCATCTTCGGAAACATAGAAGCCTTGAGAAAAGGAAGGAAGGGAATTATATGCATCATTGAATTCACGATAGCACTCCGAAATTGAACCACCATCGATAGAGCATGGGATCATAGAGCAGTAATATAAAGCACGAATGTTGCTACCCAAACACTCCCCCATTGACCAGGGACCCTTGATCCCATTGATGTACATTGTGCCTTTACAAAGCTGATTAAATGAGCTCATACACTTTAAAATGTCACCATCGCCATCCAATTCCAAACATTCACAAAGCTCTGGCCCACACGTATCTGGGCTGGGACAACTGCACTTGGGAAAATATCCAACAGGTTTGTAAAATAAATTGTTGATGTGCGAAGTGCCATCACTGCCTAACCTACCATCGCTGCCATTATGAGCTGGGCACATGTACGCCCCGTATCCAATCAACTGAACACTCATTTGCAAAAAGCGTTGCTGCAAGTGTTCTCCGTCATGCTGCTGCCTTATGTTCTTCTTCAAAATTCCTACATCCACATCAACATCAGCATCCGCCGGGCTGGATATCTTAGTATTGGTTTCGCCTTTTCTCTTGAAGTCTTTACCAAGAATACCAATATCAGGATAAGAAGTTCCCTTCACTATAGGGCCAGCGGCAGTGCTAATAAATTGATCTTTTTTGATGTCGTCGCGAAGAGAATGTTGTTGGTGGTTGAAGGCCTGCGTCTGCGTTAGAGAATGATCTTGGGAGGCAGCGGCGGCAGCTTCTGTCGCCACTGATGACAAAGAGGATGAGGTTAGTTGATCAGGTGATCTCCACATCGTTCATTATTAATATAAGTATCTGTCGTCTTCTTTAGCTTGGTCTGGCACTTCATGGCGGATTTTTTGTACTGGGTTCCGCCGTAGAAAAAGAAGCAAAGCGAGGCTCTTTCACTCCCTTCAACCTCTTTCAACAAACTCGGGCTGATATTCTTGGTCGGCCGGGCAAGCGGAGAAATAGTAGCAGTCCGAAGTTTATGATGGCGGATAATCAATTGGGCGACGATGATATTTTTGTCTACACTGGAGGAGAGCAGCGTGTTCCACGTGATGTGAAGCGAGTGCGCATTGCTGAAAACGTCGACACCATTTCAGCGGGGTTATTCCAATGGTGTCAACAACTGATCGAAGTGGAGGGTCACAAGAAGATGAAGAAAATAGAACGATATGCATTCAATTACTGCCGTCGTTTGAGGAAGGTGACAAAAATGACAGGCCTTATAGAAATTGAACAGGAAGCTTTCAGCGGTTGCTACGCCCTGAGTGACATAGATTTTGGCAAAGTGCAAATAATTGGAGTCGCTGCATTTATCGAATGCAACTCTTTGACGTCCGTTAATATGCCATCAGTCAGAATTCTTAGACCAGGTGCATTCAATGTTTGTAAAAACTTGACCGGTGCGGTGTTTGGTCAAGATTTGGAAAGAATTGAAATAAATACCTTTTTTGGTTGCATCGCCCTGAGAAGCATTGTCATCCCCTTGAAAGATAATTTGATTATTGCCAACCATGCATTCAATTGTTGTGGAAACATTTCAAGGATTGATGTTCTTGATGGGGGGATACGCAAAACTATCTCCTCGTGCACATGGAGAGCTGGAGAAATGAAATGGAAGAAGAAATCAGTGACATCAACCAAACTCTTCCGAATATCCAAGCAATTGAAAAAGCTGAAGCAATCGAACAGTGGATTACAAGCGTTCTCAGTGGAATGGAACATTACAAAAGTGAACACCACTTGCTAGTGAAGGAGGCCATGACACTACTGGAACTTGCTCTCTGGAAGGCCAATCTTCGTGAGAATGAGAATGATGGTGCAGCTGCTGCTCAAGAGGGAGTAAGATTAACAAGGGGACAAAGAAAGAGGAAGAGAAATGATAGATGCATCACATCTGGAGCGAGTATAGTGATCAAGAATGTGTTACCTTTCCTTGCAATGAAGTAGCAATCGGCCAAAGAAACGTTACTTTTTCATGTTGACTTGTAGTGAATGAACAGCAATAGAAAAACTATATTTACTTATACACCTTCAGAATGACATTTTCATAAGCTGAAGAGTGCCTGGAAACTATATAGTACTTGTGTAGATAATCTGCCGAAAAGATCTAGATGGCGGATTTTTTGTATGGAGTTCCTCTGTAGACAGCTATTGCTGGCTAAACTTCAGTTCTTCCTCCACAAGTTGCTAATAGTAGGCTAATAGTCCAAGTAAGCAACGTGGCGTGGTTCCATGACGATGCATCAACTACTAATATGCACTCTCCTGCTAATTGCGGTGACCATTCAAATATCAGAGGCCTTCGTTGCCAACCACCCTGTCGTCGGCGGCATTCTTGTGCATAAAGTCGCCACAAGCAGCACCAAATTCCACGCAGCTTCCTCCTCTGAAAATAATGATCAAGCCAAAGAAGGAGGAGGAGAAGGAGGCACAAAATGGATCAAGAATGCAATGGGAACAAATTCCAACAGCGACACTTCATCATCCAATACACAACCACCGCCACCACCGTCGGCACCATACACGGAAGATGAAATAAAAACTATGGAAAATCTAATATTGGAATTATCATTAGAAAAGGATGATACGATACGTCGAGCAAAGCTAAGTGCTATTTTTGATAAAGTGTTTGAGCTGGATGTAGATGCTGCTACCACCACATCTTCTTCTACTACTAATACCGTAGATGGTGGTAACGCTGCTAGTAGTAGTGATGGTGGTGGTGGTAGTAACGAAGGAGAAAGGGAGGCACCAAGATTTGCTCAACTATTCCAATATTCATTAGATAATGTTGGTGAATTGGTCCAATGTGCTGCACGTGAGAAGGCTGAGCTGCTTAACAACAGCAACAACAGTAATGATAGTGACAACGGGAGTAGCAGTACAGAGGAGGCCGATGCCAAACAACAAGGAGAAAGTTCTACATCTACTACAGAAGGGAGGGTAAAAAGTGAAGAAGAATTACAATTATGGGCATTGATTGATATGATGGTCCAATCGAAAACTATGGTGAAGATGTATATGGGTAGTTTGGGATCGAAGGGTGTGTTTAGGTAAAGAGAGAAAAAGAAGACTAACTCTTGGTCTCTCTCTTTGTCTAACTCTTGTGTTAGGAAAAAGGAGTCACATGGATGTTAAGATTTGAAAAGGAGAATGGGAGGTTGAGTTGGGCACCGGGGTGCATAAACCAATGTAAATAATAATGATACACACAACAACTCTTGTTGCGTTGTGCAGCCCTGTGTAGAGTGGGGGCGAAGAAAAGGCCAGAGGATTCCTTGATGGATTGATAGAAAACAAAACCCCTACTATCTAATTTACTATTCTTTACCTTATTTCAATTCCTTTTTGTCAGTTTTACAAAGCTTGCTTTGGATAAAATAATTTCATGCACAAGCTACTCTCTATCTCTTAGCGTCGATAGGATTGTAGTGCTGGAGAGTAGGCAAATGAAGATTTGCCATTTCTCTTGGCAGCAAGAGAAGAAGCAGTAGCAGTAGCAGCAGTGGTGCCCGTAGAATCTTCTTGATTGCGGTGATATTTCGCTAGGACATCTTCATATTCATTTGATATTGTAGAAAACGCCGTCGTAGTAGATTGCCGACGGTGGATCATGATGCCACTACTGAGATCGACACGAGCCTTGTTGTCGTCAGTAGTGGATGTTAATGCTGCCGTTCCTCCTCCTCGCATCGCGCTTATGTCAACGATGCTGCTGCCGCTGCTGTGATGGCCGCTATTGTGATGAAGTTTCATACCTCCGCAGGAGATAATTTCGTTCTGACCAGAAGCAGCTACGATGGCTGCGAGTACGGTGGGGCTGCAGAAGATCATGATTAAGTTGTTGCTTGTGTATTAGTGCTCTGTTGTTGTTGTGCTATCTCTCTCTCTCTCTCTAGAGGTGTATTATTGCTTTAGAACGATCAACGCATCGTTGTGGTAGGTAGATAGGGTTCCGATACAGCTTTCATCAACGACATCTTAATGCATCAAAGATCTTGTTTTGAAAGTGCGTACTTTCTTCATGCAGTTGTGCCCAAGAAGGTCCGGAACTTTCGCGACAAAATAAGTGACCGCTGGGTCATTTTGAGTAAGGTACGTTGCTAAACTGTAAACTTTTGGGGACATTTAGCTCTTGCGTCGTGCTTCATACTAATTCCGAAGTGGATAGTAAAATCTAAACAAGAGAAAAATTGTCTCTCGGACAGGCTTCAGTACCGATACATCTTGTTACAAGTTACGGGGCTGACTTTTAGCTGCAGGCATGATGAACCAGGACCCATGTCATCCCGTAGAAGCCTACGTAGGAATTAGTATGGTAACCCGGGTGCTTTCATCGACGGAGAATTTGGAATTTGGGGCGCACCTGGGTGCTTAACGACGAAAACTGAGCGGGGAAGATGAAATTTGTGTTTGCACCCGGGTGCTGAGAATTTTCGCTGAGGATTATCACTACTAGAGTGAAGCTAGGCCCTTGAATGTAGAGGGGAGAGGGCATCCCCCCTTTATTAGGGTTTGAGAAGGGGGCACAATCTCACTAACTACACCCGGGTGCTAAATCGGCCTTGACGAGCGGGGAAAAGCTGAACACAAAGCACCCGGGTGCGCCTGATTTTTGCACAACTAGGCACAGTTACTGGCGAGCGGTGACGACGAAAACCCGTAAAAGCACCCGGGTGCGGGCTTTTGTCGCTCAAGCATGACAGGGGTCCTGGTATGCGGTATGGTACAGTGAAGTGGTCACAGTTATTGACACAACACGAAGCAAGGAAAAAACAAAATTTGAAACAAGAAAAATAATACA
>JACLAB010012346.1_pt1 | contig 13077 bp, 7 predicted proteins | sample 8027921 | NCBI WGS metagenome assembly JACLAB01 (sample SAMN15725117, study PRJNA655200) | protist metagenome | isolation source: fluorescence activated cell sorting (FACS) single amplified genomes of... | place: USA: West Boothbay Harbor, Gulf of Maine | collected 2000-07-19
GTTCTCGTCGTTCAGCATCACCGGTGCGGTGGCGGAGGTGTACGACGTCGAGCTCGCGTACGAAGACGCGCGTCGCGGGCGACGCGACGGGGAAAGGGCGTCGACGACGACGACCAAGGTGACGTTCGACTCGAAGGAGGATCCCGAGGAGGTGATTGATAAACTCGTGAAACAGCGACGAGATCTGCCGTACGAGACGGGATACGAATGCGTCGTCATCCGAGCGATTTGCTCGGCGTCGAAAGTCGCGATACAGCTCGGGGTGGAGAAGTATCAACCGAAACCGGTGGCGTTGAAGGTGACTTCGAATGGAAAGATGAACGCGGGACAGTCGCACTCGAGCCTGGCGTCGGTGCTCAAGCACTGTCAGCTCGGCTCGCTGCGGACTCTGAGCGTGCACGACGGGTTATTGTCCACGGTTTTGTCTTTACGAGATAAGTGGACCTCGGTTCGAGCGTTGGACATTTCGAACAACGCGTTGGAAACGCTGCCGAAAGAGCTGTTCTCGCGCTTCCCGTACCTGGAGGTTCTTCGTTTGGACGGGAATAAACTCGCGACTTTGCCCAACTTGAACGCGTTCACGCTTCTCAAAGAGTTGCATGCGAACGGCAACGCGTTATCATCGCTGCCAATCGACATGGTGGAAGATTTGGATTTGGAAGTTTTGTCCGTCGAGTTCAACCGCTTGAGCAAGCTGCACGTCAAGTTGAAGGATTTGTCCAAACTGCGCGTGTTGCGGTTACTGGAGAATCCCATCGAGACGCTGCCACGGTTGAATAAGAGCGCCAATCAAGAGTGCTTATCGCTCGCAAACGTGAACGTTTCGAGGAATGGTGCAACAGGCGGCGTCTCTGTACAGGTTCGCGAAACGAGCTCGTCTTACTTTTCCAGCATAGTAGGCGGGAAGACGACGTCCAAGGAAAAAGCGTACAACGCTTTCCTGAGCTTGATCTTTCATAGCAGTGAATGTCAAAACGCATTACTCGTCGCCGCCGTCGCGGCGATCGCGTCGAAGAGTCGAGAAAACTGCGAAGCCATAGTGCAGACCGAAGGTGCGAGCGTTCGACCGCTTCGTCGCTCTGGGGTAAATTTACATGTGAAACTGACCGTGCGTCCGTCCGCACCACAGGAGCCGTGAATCATCTCATAAATATCGTCCATTCGTCGAATAAATCGCTGGTGTACGAGGCGTCGCGCGCGTTGGCGCATATTTGCGGCGCACCACACCTGGCGCGCACGCTCAATGATATGCACGTCACGGAAGCAGTCGTTAATTTAATTCAGGTGAGTATTCGAATTAATTCCGACATGAATTATTTCGTTTGATTTTCGCGGTGAAACTCAATAGAATAACTCACTGACTCTATGCATGCATAGGACTCGAGCGAGCTGCGAAATAGATGTGGATTAATTATTTTGAACGGTCTCGTCGGTTCTTCACACGACGTATCACGGGTAAGCGTTTTTGACATCGGTTGACGCAGGAATCTTATTGATCCTTTCGTAACGCAGGCGTGTTATTCCGACAAATTGATCGGACGCTTGACAGAGTTCGTGGCGGTGCGTACTTGCGTTAATAATTGTGTCGTGAAAGTCTGAATTAATTAAATAATTTTCCTCAGGCGATTGATGAGCATATGCGGCTGTTAGCGCTTAGAACTTTGGGTACTTTCGCTTTCGACGAAACAAATAAACGTGCGATGCTTAAACTGCGGGATCTCCACTCGATTCTCGTCGTATTCGCACTTCGCCCGGAATTAAAAGCGGCGAGCGTTGCGGTGAAGAAGGAATCGATCCGAGTATTGGCTATTTTGGGCGAGAACGAGCTCGTGCGCCAGGCCACTGGTGCGCCTCCCATCACTGGTCGTGGTGTACGCATTCTCGCGCTAGATGGCGGTGGTATACGCGGTCGAGCGACGTTGAAGATGTTGAAAAGAATTGAGGTGAGGAATTATTTCATTTATTTATTTAGAGCTTGAATTCACGAATTTTTTGTTTCGTCGCGATCAGCAAGGAACTGGTCGTCCAATTCACGAATTATTCGATTTGGTGTGCGGGACGTCTACTGGTGGCATATTGGTACGAAAACGCCCGTCTAGAGCGCACGAATTAATTATTTCACCGTGAACAATTATGTTTTACTCACCAGCACGTTTTGCTCGTAGGCCACGGCAACGTCCATCAAAAAGCTCTCATTGGAGCACTGCGATAAGATTTACGTCAATCTTGGCAGCAAAATATTCAGTCAGACAACACACAACGAAGAGACCTCTGGATCAAACTCTTGGCTCGGGAGTGTTGGTTCCATGTACACGAGTGGAAAGCAGCAACTTCTCGCGACGACGCTCTATAGCAGCAAGCACAACACCTCGACCTTTGAAACGCTCGTTAGACAAGAGTGCAACTCCGAGAAAGAAGAGCCAACGTGGATAGACACCGCTGCATCGGGCGGTCCGAAAGTTTTCTGCGTTTCTACGCAAACGAGTCAAAATCCGGCGCAGCCATACTTGTTCAGGAATTACACGTATCCGGCTGGCAGTACGTGTGCGTACTCTCAGGCAGGTAGTTGCGAACATCTACTGTGGCAGGGTGTCTGTGCATCCGCCGCTGCGCCATACTACTTGTATGTTGACGCCTTTGCGATAGAAAACGAACGCTGGGTTGATGGAGCCATGACGTGCAACAATCCGGCGATGATGGGTGTCCAGGAAGCTCGACGACTTTGGCCGGACAAGAAAATTGACTGTGTCGTGTCCCTTGGAAGTGGTAACTTCATCCCTCACGAGAGAGATCCGCCCATTTCTCTCGTCGCTTTGGCCAAAGATGTCTTATTTGACAGCGCTTGCGACACTGAACGCGTTCATGAAAGCTTGAGTACGCTTTTGCCACTCATACCCGGAGCGCAATATTTCAGGTTCAACCCGGTCGACGAGCGTTGCAAGATAGAAGTCGATGAAACAGATATTGGTGCACTTCAAGGCTTGTTTGACGCTACTGAAGAGTACATTGTGGCAGAGAAGGAGATGTTCGACGAAGTATGCCATTTATTAAGAGACGTGGACGACACGGATGAGGTCACCGCTAAACTTCTCGACACGGAAATTAGCGGAACGCGCGGTGGTGTTCTAGTTTTGGAAGCGCCTCGTTACGAAGAGGAACTTTCTGAATGCACTTCTGCCTTGAAGAATTTTTGTGCTTTACGATCGATATCGATGAATTGCGCAGATTACTCCGCCAATCGACCCATGAATCCGGGCGAAGCACTAAGCCATCTGAACACAGTGGCGGAGACGTCGACTGCGGCAGTGATTCATTTCAACTGCCACGCCGATTCTGACGGATTGATTCTCGCTTGGCAGAAAGATGTCACTGCTATCGCTGAGCCTAGCTCGGTCGCTGAACTATTTCTCAGTAGGTCCGGTAGCCCGCATGCGTCAATCGGCGAACACTGTGAAGCTGAGGCCCACATTGAGGTACATGGAATATTGCATACTTTCTCAGGTAAGCACGTGCAAGTGAACGATGTCGGCGAGCGCACGTCGTCATACTTGTTTAAGCGTACCGTCCCAATGGATTACCTAGACGGATCGACGAGTCGGGAGTTATTTGGTTTGTGGCGAGGGAAGATCATCGTTTCTCAAAGTTCACTTCCATCCTCACTCGTTGCGGCGTGGCTTGAAGCCGGGGCGAAATGTGTGATCGCACCGTGCAAGGAAGGCGGCGCCGTTAACGTTGAAAGCGAACAGACAGACTTTATGGCTGCATTCTATCACGCACTTTTTGTTGTGGGCGCGGATGCTACCGCGGCGATGAGCGCAGCTGCAATCGTGCAGCCGGCGTGCTCGTACTACCGTTGTCACGTTCTTGTTCAAGGTGGGATCGTAGCACTTCGTCCTGACGAAGAGTTTGACTATGATTTGGATGCGCACGTATAGAAATACTAGACAATAGTTTTTTAAAAAACTTATAGACTATTCTACTTCGATGTCCCCCAAACTTTCAGCGTACTTTTTCAACTCTTTCTCATTGATGACTTCGACAGACTCGACCCAACCAATGTACTGAAGAATACTGTAAGTCAACACCTTACCGGCATCTTGAATGATCGCCCAGATGATGACATAAAGCCAACAATATCCGGACAGCTGCCAGGAAATTCCTACCATGCCGTTTCCGAAAGGCCAGTACACTGCTAAAAGAGTTGACGCTCCAGTGGCGATGATGAAGGCGCCGACCAAGATGACACTCGGAGCGCGCGACCAGAACCAGCCCTTGGTTCTCGAGTTAAATACTGAGAAGTAATCAGAAAGACTGATTTTCAGGTAAATAAGCGTCTGGATCTCTCCGTATGACATCGCTGGGAGACCAAGTCGAGACCAAGTGCTCGTTGGATCAACCGACGATAACGCTGAGCTCAGCAGAAGTACGGACGATGCTAAGGCTGTCAAGCCTACAGCGGAAGATACGATGTAAAGGATATTTAGATCCCATTTTTCTGGTTGCATTGAAGCGTGCACATTGTCGTACGCCACAGAAATAATGGTTCCATCGTTCAATATCGTAATCGTAACAAGTGCGATGACCGGAATAGCAAAGTGCTGCGGCCAAGACTCATTGAACTGACTAGGATGATAGAATATACACGAGATGAAGAAAAAGAATAACAACTGCTCTGTACACGCAACCCGATAAATCACAAAGTTCTTCATTCTTTGGAAGATTTTGCGGCTCGTGACGATTGCCGTAACGATGGTGGACAGACCGGGCTCGGTGAGAACAATATCAGCTGCAGCTTGCGCCGCGCTCGTAGCGCCTTGTACAGCAATTCCGACATCTGCGCGCTTTAACGCAGGTGCATCATTGACACCGTCCCCAGTCATGCCGACGAGCATCCCTTGCTGTCGTAAAGCTTCGACAATCAGATATTTGTGCTCCGGAAATACTTGCGCGAATCCGTCTGCCTTTCGGCACAGTTCACCGTAATCTCGTCCTAGCGTGGTAGCCCTCTCTAGTTCCTCCGCTTTCATAAGAGGAAGCTTTTCAGTGCCGAGCACATTTGTACCCATACCCAACGTTCTGCAAGTTTCAACCGCAATGGCGCGGTGATCACCGGTGATCATTTTCACACTGACACCAAATTCGTTGGCGCAGTCAATAGTATGCTTTGTGTCCGGGCGAGGAGGATCCAAAAAGGTCAAAATACCCAAAAATTCGAACTCGTTGCTATTGTTCTTTGTTTTCGCCACCGCGAGCGAACGAATGCCGCGATGAGCTAACTCGAGAACGTGCTTCTCGACCTCTTGGCCGATGGTGGACTTGTTTGCGCTCAATTCTAAAACCACGTGCGGGGCACCTTTCGTCACCTTGAACACGTTACCGTTCTTCTCCTTGATCGTGCTTTCTGTGCGCTTGATGGTCGGATCAAACGGGGTGTGATCGGTCTGTTCGTAATCGTTCAATGCGCTGATGTTGACAGCGTTTAATACCAAAGTATCGAGGGCGTCCTTTGGCGGCTCCCACCATTTCGCCGCCAACGCCGCGAGTTTGAGGACTTCTTCGCGCGAAACACCCGGAACAAAGATTGGTAAATCCTTCTGAAGAACCATCTTGTTCAGAGTGAGCGTTCCGGTCTTGTCTGAGCACAAGATTGTCATACCCGCCAACTCTTCAACAGAAGAAAGCCGCGCTACGATGGCCTTTTCCGCAGCAAGTTCATGACAACCTAAAGCCAATGTCGTCGTACAAACCACTCGCAAAGCGATCGGAATAGATGCGACAAGAAGGACTACGTTGAACGCTAACACTTCCCAGAAATCAACCCCGATAGAAAGTAAATAAATGAACACCAGAGTACAGATGAAGAAACCGACGGCGACCAAGATGTATGTTATCTCTCTGAGTACTTTTTCAAAGTGCCCGAGCTCATCAACTCCTTGAACTAAGTCCGCAGTTTTCCCAAAGAACGTCTGACTGCCCGTCGCTGTGACGGTCGCTTCGATTTCTCCGCGCGTCACGGTGGAACCCATTTTCGCTTCCGCACCCGGAAACATCGCCACCGGCAACGATTCCCCTGTGAGCGCGGATTGATCCACTTGAATAGGTTTTCCATCTCTAATCGTGCAATCCGCCGGGATCGCACCCCCCGCGCCGAGGACGACGATGTCCCCGGGTACTAGCTTTGTGGCGTCGATGATGTACACGCGTCCTTCGCGTTTCACCGTCGCCTCCGGTTTCAGCGACTCTCTCAGCGCTGCGATGGCGTCACCAGCCTTCATTTCCTCTATAAAACCCACGAGCACGTTCAACAATTGCAGCACCACCAACACGATGACGTCCACGAGACCATCCATGGACTGATGAATGTACGTCTCGATGGATTCGATGAGAATGGCTGCCCAGATCATCATCGGCATCGGTTGTACGAACTCCAACGCGAGTTTCCACCACATGCTATCCTCCTTCACCTTGAGCTGATTAGGTCCGAATAACTCCAACCTACGCGCCGCCTCGTCCTCGTTCAAACCGCTCTCGCCGGTGTTGAGCAAACTCTCGCGCTCGACGCCCATGTAGAAGCGCGCGTCGTCCGTCGTCTCCGTCCCGTACGCCGCGCTGTCCTCCTTTCCTCGCCCGAGAAGCGGTGTCGAGCGAAGATCGGCGTCTTCATCTTCGCCTCCGCCGCGCGACATCGTCGCGTCGTCGCCGATCGACGCGCGACGCCCTCGCGACGACGCGCGACCTCGTGTGGGGTGTTGGCGCTCGACGTCGGTCGTCATCGACATCGATGTTAGCTCTATTAGCCATCGCAACGCGTCGAATACGCGTTTATCGATTTATCGCGCGCATCGACGACGCATTCAACACTAAAACGAACGGCGTCGAGTCGCGAGACGCAGACGCGCGCGCGCGACGTCGAGCGCGTCATGAGCGCGGTCGTCGAGCGCATCGGATTGGTGCGCGGCGAACGGGTGCGGCGAACGGATGCGGAGACCCACGGATGGCGCGCGACCAAGCTCGCGTTGGGCGCGATCGCCGTCCTCGCGGCGGTGTGCGTCGGCGTTGGAGGACACCGTGGACGCGCGATCGGGGCCGCGTTCGGGGGACTGGCGCGCTTAGGAGTGGGTACGAATAGCGCGGATGTCGTGGAAAGCTGGACGCACGAGGACTGGCGCGTGGTGAGCTTCGTGAACGCAGAGTACGAGGACATTGGCAAGCGCTGGTATCACCGGTTGTCAAACTTGGGGTACAAAACGCATTATCTCGTGGCTTTGGATGACGAGGTGTACGATAAACTGCAAAAGGCGAAGCTCAGGGTGTTGCGCGCGCCCGGGTTTACTTTAGAAAAGGGAGGGGATCTGTCTGACTTTTGGCGGTTCCGGTTGACGTACTTGGCGGATGAAATCAAACGCGGGCACAACGTGCTGTTGTCAGATGTGGATGTCATATTCGCCCATCACTACGATCCTGTCGTCATTTTCAACAAAGCTGGAGACGAGGAAGTAGATATTTATCACTCACTCGGCGCTGGTTGGCCGCACTCGGCAAAGAAGCAGTGGGGATTCTCCATCTGCATGGGCTTTTCAGCCTTCAGAGCAACTCGCGCGACTGAGCAAATTCTGGAAGCCGCGGTGAAGGTCTGCGAGCACGAAGCACATTGCGACGACCAGGTGGTGATGAATGAACTGTACATGAAATATCTCCAAATGTCTTGGACGACGAATTTAGCGCACGGCGAGCGCAAGGGCATATCTCGCAATACGATGATTCCGCTCGTCGTGAAGACGTTGTCGAATCTCGTCCCTAGAATCGATCTGAAGGATATGACTCCCATCAAGCCGTCGTCCAAGAATGTGCAGTGCTTCGGGCACACCCATCATGTCGATGGTGGTCACTGGGCTGTGGCGCCGATCATCGAAAAAGACGGTAAAGCCAAGGTTGAGGTGTGGGACCAGTTGCACGACGAGTGTTTCCCGGCAACGATTAGTGCTCTAGGCGCGCAGTGGACGCATTGATGGTGCGTATAGTAATTGAATCATCATTAGCTGTAATCAAGTAAGTAGACATCGCGACGTTGAAACATTGCGCACGCGAACGCCGTCGTCGATTTCGTACGTCGCCTGAAAGACAGACAGCTCAGGGGGACAGAAGACGCCACTCGACGACGGATCCCGCGCGCGTGAATTGATAGTCGCATGCTGTCCACCGTTCGAAGTCGCGGTACGCGCGCGATCCCGGGCACTCATTCGCTCTGGAACGTCCTCGTGCGCGACGACGGCGTGGAAGATGGCAGCGCGAGCGGGGGTATGATGGGGAAGTCGTTCGGTGATACAAGGCGCGCATACAGCGCGCAAGCTCGCGTTGCGAGCGCGTACGCCGGTGGTTTCGATGTGCACGGTAAGCTGGGTTTCGTTCGCTCGCCGTCGTTGCTACCGTTCGCGGCGAGTGCGCACGGAGTGGGAAGGCGCCGCGCGCCCGGGGCGATGACCTCTCAGACGAGAAATTTGTTCGGGTTCGGAAGGACGAAAGGTGGTGAAGCGGCGGCGGAAATGACGACCGCAGGTGGCGCAGCGGAAACGTTGACGAGCGCGAGCGATCTCGCACCGGTCGTCGGATCGCTGGCGAGCGAAGTAGTACCGGTGGCGTCTCAGAGTTGGCCCACGACGGCGGCGCTCATGTACGCGATGGAGTATTTCCACGTCGCGCACGGGCTCGAGTGGTGGTTGGCCATCGTTGGGGCGACGGTATTTATGAGAACTATCACGTTTCCGTTGATCGTGATGCAAATGAGGAACACGGCGAAGATGCAGTTGTGTAAGCCGGAACTTGAGGCACTGCAAGCGAAGATGAAATCGAACCCTCAACAAGACCCGGAGTTGGCGAATGCGTATTACAAAGAAATGCAGAAGGTGTGGAAAAAGTACGACGTAAACCCATTGAAGAGTTTTGCGCCGATACTCATCAACGCGCCGGTGTTCATCTCTTTTTTCTTTGCCATTTCTAAAATGGCTCAAGGTGTTCCATCTTTTGAAAGCGGTGGACCTTCGATGTATCCTGATCTTTCCATGGCTGATCCCACGTACTCGTTACCTATTCTGTCTTCGCTGACTTTCTTAGCTTCAGTCGAGCTCGGGGCGGTGGAGGGTATGCAAACCAGTCAGAGCGCTCAGATGAAATGGTTTCTTCGCGCGTTAGCCGTGGCCATGGTTCCGCTCACCGCGAGTTTCCCCCAAGGCGTCTTCGTATACTGGATCACGTCCAACATATTCTCTGGATTTCAAACTTCCATCACGCGCACGAAGGCTTTCAAATCTACGATGGGAATCCCCGACGTCTCCGCCGTCGCCGAGGCGCCCGCCGAAGCCGCGCTCGGTCGCGTCCAACTCGACCGTTTCCAAAAGAAGTACGGCGCCACGCCCACGTTGCACAAGCGTCCACCGACGCAAAAACAGCGCAAGAAATAGACGTTCGACGCCCTAGTCTAGCTTTACGTGTCATAGAAACGTCATCTATAGCGACCTCGGGTCCCGCGCGCGCGCGAAAGTATCCAAAGCGCTCCGACGTGTGACTGTTTGCGCATACGAAGGCTTAAACCCCGGTCGAGCGCGAATTTTCGCCTCGGGTCGCCTCGTCCGCGTCGGGTCGGTCGCGAGACGCGAGTGCTCGACCCGCCCTCGCGCGATGTTGGCCGCGCGCGCGACGTCATCGCTCGCGGTGACGCGCGCGAGCGATGCGCGCGTCGTCGTGCGCGCGCGAACGACGTCGACGACGACGAGCGCGTCGGCGTTCGCGTCGAGACGTTCGCGAGCGCGCATCAACGGATACGGTGGAATCGTCGCGCGAACGAGGGGCGCGGCGGGACGAAATCTCGGCAACATCGTTCCGGGGGACGAACGCGCGTGGTGGCGAGACGTTCGAGCGAATGCGTCGGTGAACGCGAGCGCGAGCGAGGACTCTGGGAGCGAAGACGAGGGCGTGGACGCGCCGCAGAAGAATACGTTGGTGAGTTTGTTGTCGGGCTTTGTGAGTCGCTTGGTGAAGCCTTTGCAAGATTTCGGCTTTGGACGCACGCGCTTGTGGGAAGGAGGCGTTGGGTTATTCATGATAACCGGTGTCGCGCTTTCCTTCGTGATTTGGGGATGGATCCAAGGCTTGCTGAGCTTTGCGCGCAAAAACTCGTATCAAGCATTCATCGAGTTTCCGGTGGCGTGCGGGATCCAAGTCGGCACGAACGTTCGGATTCGTGGCGTCAAGGCTGGTTCCGTGCTGAGCGTGCAACCGAGCTTGGAGAAGGTCGAGGTGCTTGTGGAGATGGACGACAAGAACGTTCCCATACCTCGCAACTCTCTCATAGAGGCAAACCAAAGCGGTTTAATCGCCGAAACAATCATTGACATCACTCCCGCCGTCCCGATTCCAGTGGCTCAGTGGGGGCCTTTGGACTCTGGATGTGAAGGTGAGGGCGTGATCGTGTGTGATCGGGGTAAGATAAAGGGTCTGCCGGGGGTGAGCATGGACGAACTCGTCGGTATTTGTACGAAGCTCGCGAGAGAGATGGAAAGGCAAGACGGCATGAACAAGATGTTCGATACGACCGACACGGCTAGACGACTGATGACGACTTTGCAACCTCTTCTTCGCGAGGCGGCGCAAATCGCCCAAGAGCTCCGACCGATGATGCAAGGAGTGAATGAACAAGGCACTTTGGACACGCTCGAATCGCTCGCCGGTCAAACATCAGCCACCGTGGAAGACATCAGAAAGCTCAAGGATGCGATTTTGACCGAGGAGAATCAAGAACTTCTTCGACAATCCATTTCGACGCTCACGAAGACGCTGCAACACGTCGAAAAGGTGAGCGGGGATATTAGTAGTGTGTCGGGCGATCCGAGCACCCGCGCAAACTTGCGACACTTGATTCAATCGCTGTCGCGATTGGTTGACGCATAGACTACTCTTAATTCTAATCACTAATTAGCATGTTCTATTTGCGACGCACGCTTTACGATCACGCCGTCGAGCTACTCCCCTCGGGGTACTTGTGCAGAACCACTCCGGTCGACTCAACCGCTGTCTGCGCTGCAGACAGCGCATTCGTAAAATCCCGAACCTCGTCATCTAGCGATTCCGCATGCGCTGCTTTCAGCGCTCGCACCGTCGTGGTTTTCGTGAAATACTCTTCGCTGTCCTTGATCGTCGCAGCCCACGTTCCCGAACCGCTCACTTGTCCACCGAAGATGCACAACGAGCGCGACGCGCCCTTCAACTGCCCGTACGCGAATCCAGCCTTGCCACCGTCGAGGAAACCTTCGTTAAACCCGCTCTGGATGGTTTCTGCTTTCCCCTCTTCCAAGCCTTCGAGGTATCCGGCGTTGTGATGCTGCGCGCGACGATAAAGCCATCGGGACGGTCAGTCTTTGCTCGGCTGCGCGCGCGCGACTTTCGACGGCTCGCGACGTCAGCGCACCTTGCGTCGCTCGACGTCAGCGTCGGAAACGTGCTGCACGCAATCATCTTCGCGTGAGTCGTCGCCCGCATCGTCATCGTCAGACGCCGCCCACGCGTCCACGCACGGCATGGCGTGAGGCGACGTCTGGGGCTGCACGCGAGAGTGGGCGGCGCGTTTTGATTTTATGCGCGGGCGAGAATAGGACGTGAAATGGGGCCGATTAAACGCTCGAAATTTTTTGCAAAAAATACGCTCTAATGATCTAAACGAGAAGAGGAGAGTCCAAGACGGCGTAGCCCGCCGCGACGCCGCCTTCGTCAGAAGTCGCCGCCTTCGTCCGGAGCAAACTCCCACCGTGTTTATTGATCACGATCTCGTCGCCTACGCGCAGATAACTACCGTAAATACCTAACTCGGACAGTGTTTCGATTTCAAGCACCTTGCCGGCGCGAACGGTGAGCGTTTGATGAGATGGAGGGAGAATGCGTTGCATGAGAATGAACGCGCCCAAGTCTCCGCCGAGTTCAAGTCGTTTGCGCAAATCGTCCGAATACAAATTGTTTCCACCACCCTCACGCTGAGGCTTTAAAACGTAGCCCGCTGGATTCGCGAGTGCGAGTTTAATTGCCTCGGTGCCTTCGTCGCCGTCTAAGGAATACAAATCTGCAAAGACACGTCGCATGTCTGCGGCGCGTTCCGGCATGAACGATTCGAGCACGCCCGCTTCTGCGAGCTTTTGTTGCACCTTCTTCGATCCCGCCAAGTGCATCGCCACCGAAGGGCTCTTCAAAGCGTTCGATTGTTCGATTAACAACCGTGCTGCCCATTCGCCACTGGTCGGATAGTCCGCGGGGGTGTATCCGGCTCGAAAGTACACCAAGCCGATGTCGTCGCCTCGAAACGTGAGCGTTCCGTCGCGCAACGCGCCCTCGGCGTTTACTTCGGCCAAACTCGCTCTGACGGTGCGAATTCCGTGCTTTTCGAATATATAATGCGAGATGTGCCGCTGATCGAACATATTACGCTCGTTCGGCTGAACCACCATCATGATTTTCCCTTTACTCCCCATCGCTTTCCATCCCGACGCGAGGACGTCGCCCGCGCTCGAGAGCGCGTCGTTCTGTGGCATCGCGTCGAAATCCACCACTTCTCCAGGTTTCGCCGACCACGCCGCTAAGTGTCTATGCATCGCGCTCACCTTCGATCCGAGCGCCATGAACGACGTGCTCACCGTGTTCACCTCCACTTGCAAAGGCAACCCGCTCGGCGCGTCGAGCATGTAATCGCTTCGCAACACGCCCACCTCCGCCTTCTGTCTCCCCTCTTGCCCACCGCTCCGTTCGTACACGTCCCACAGCGCGGCGGTGAATTCATCGTTCTTAATCGCCCCCCTCAGCGTTTCCCTCAGGAATCCATCGTCCCTCGACACTCTGTCGTACAGCTCCGCGAACGCCGGCGACGTCGCCTCGGCGAGCTCGTACGCGCTCCTCGGAAACGCCGTCGGCGCGCACGACACCGGCGCGTGCGTGAACGCGCCCGCTTCGTTTCCACCGATCATCAATCCGTGTTCGACGCAGTACGCCACCGCTTCCGCCGCGCGCGCGCTCGCCGTCGCGCTCGCGCCCTCGCGCACC
>JACLAB010000752.1_pt1 | contig 13072 bp, 7 predicted proteins | sample 8027921 | NCBI WGS metagenome assembly JACLAB01 (sample SAMN15725117, study PRJNA655200) | protist metagenome | isolation source: fluorescence activated cell sorting (FACS) single amplified genomes of... | place: USA: West Boothbay Harbor, Gulf of Maine | collected 2000-07-19
CCTTGCAGCCTTTCTGCACAACTTCATTGTGAGGAATTAAGCTGGCCATGGCGATGTTGTAGCCACGCACGCGGTCCTTGAAGCTCACGAGCAAAAATAGGCCATTGTTGTGCATGTCCATGCTGACAGGCTCATCTGTGCCGAAGTGATGCAAAACCTCACATTTGTTTGTCTCATAATTCCAAATTCGCAATGTATTATCAACGACACTAAGTGTGGCCACAATGGATCTTGATTTGGCTGCACAAGCTACTGTGATGGCGCCAGCATGCACGCCGCCATGCGTCAAGTCAGCTGCACCATACCCGACGAGACGCTCAGTTTGCGAGATGCTCGAGTCGTCGCGATTGTGACTGTTTCCGCCGAATTTACCGACTGCTTGAGATTCGATGCTCATCTCGACAGGCATGGAGATCAAGCGATTCGTGTCTGTCATGACCACTACATTGCGGTCACTGGGCAACATCGTTGCACCAACTAAACGGAAGTCAACACCCAGGGAAAGATGACGCACCTCAATATATGGCTCGCGTTTGTCGTCAGTTCGTTCGTAGAATGAAACATGACCATAGTTACCGACGATGATGAAGCCCTTTTGACTGGATGCCAGCGCACTCATACGTGAGTCCTCGCCATGACGGAGCTTGATTGTCATGGTTTGCTTGGATTCGAGAAGAATGGGGACGCCACCACCACCTGTCGTTGCCTTCTTGGTTTTATTCTTGTCACCTTTGCCTGCATCCAGAGCATCCGTGCCCTCATAGATATGAACGATCTGGCGACGGAAGTTGTTGCGCTTGCTATCTCCAGGCTCCAACACCTCAGAAAGCGCACACATCTTGTTCAAACCATTGCCTGAAGGCATCCACACATGGTCAATAATGATTGGTGTGGACTCACGCATAAGGTTCACTAGATTGACACTATTCATGCTCTCACCGGCGTTGTACCAGGCCTTCAAGCCGCTGTCACCAGAGGTTGTTAGCATGACTTGCGAAGATGGCGCACAACGCAGCTTTGACACACTTCCGCCAATTGACACAATTTTCACTATCTTTTTCGAGTCCCAATTCCAAAGGACAATGTCTGGGTTGTTCGTTCCACACAGGGCAGCTACCTGCTTAGAGTGGTTGCCGGAGCCTTTAGTGAAGACACTCGCAGAGAATCCATTCGAGTTCGAATACCGCAAGGTGGATAAACACTCTCTATTTTTCGTGTTGAGTGCATAGATGGATAACTGCGCAAACCCCACTGCATTGTTTCCCTCCTCGTTATCTTCGTCGTCTTCCGGTGCAGATGTGATCTCACAAACACTTATGAATTGCATAGTAGGGTCCACGGCAATGTGCTTGACACCTACTACATTCGTCGGGCGATCACTTAGGAAGTACTTGCTGCTGTCATCGACGTTGTGTGCTTGCACCTCTGCACCCACAGCACAGACGATGCGGTCACTGAAATCGTGGTCGCTATTGGCAGAAGGAGGACCTGCATATGCAATTACTGGGTCACTGATGCTGGCATTGCTCCCAAAGGCATGGATTATAGTAGCAGAAGCGCCAACCACTTCCCACTCCTTGTCCTTCTTGCCAAGGACCTCGGCACGGATGGCCATAGCTTCTAAGTACTCTTTCGGCTTCTCCATCTTCTCCATCTTCATCATTGTGCCAGCCCGAGTGATAGTCTTCGTTTGCTTCAGGTTCTTCCCTGGTGTGGTCACACTGCCTCCAACACGTTTGCCCTTGACGCTTCCGATGCTCCGACTCTGGCTGGCCATGCTCTTGCCGTCTTCTACCGGCGCCATGACTCCAATGCTACCAGATGCTAAAACACTACCCAAACAAGCCCAACTGACGCACCGAGCACCTTGAAACCAACAAAAATCGCTCTCAGCAGTGAGACAAGGCAGTCGTTTTCGCAGCAGTTCCAGGGAGTTAAAAGTGGAAAAGATGGATCAAGCAGTTGTTAATTAGGAGAATTTTTGTTTTGCTACTTTTTTTACTTACAATTTTGTATAGTTTAATGATCGCGCTTGTGCTTCTTCTTCTTGCCCGAGTCTCCCCCGCTTCCCCCACCTCCGCTAGAGTGGCGCTTTTTGTCCTTTTTATCCGACTTGTGCTGCTTTTTAGGAGTGTTGTTGCTGCTGCCGCCACCCGTAGCTTTTTCATCTCCAGCATCAGCCTTCTTGTCGACAGCGACGCTGAAGGCCTTTTTGGACTTGAAATTGTCCTTGTGAGCAGCAGAGAGCTTGTCCAGCGACGTGCTCTCCATCTGCGCTGCATGCTTACCGAGATCCTTGTTGGCAGTGAGCATTGCCTTGTGCTTTTTGGAGAACTCGTCGACATCCTGCTGCTGCTCGTCGCCGAGAGTGGCAGAGAGCGCATGCATGCCTGTGGCGCGACGCTCCATGTTCAGCAGTGTATTGTGCGAAGGCAATTGCCCCTCTGTTTCCTTCTCAAGCATAGTGCGTAAGGTGGATCCTATTTTTCGTATAGCTTTGTTGAAAAATGCAAGAACCTGTGTTGCTGGCAAGTTGAGCTCTGCTGCCACGGAGTCCACATCGCGGTGTTGCAAGCCTGTGGCTACTAATACAGCAATTTGCAAGTTACTGAGACGTACACTTGGTAAGCGTCCCATAAATAACAGACGTGACAACGTGCCAAGACAGTCTGCGATCATGTGATGATCTACCATATTGCGTGCGTACAGCTCGATGCGCTTCATGTCGTGATGGCTGAAGTGCACGGAAAGGAGCTCAGCAGCATCGAGCTTGCGAGCCCCATACAAACCAGCATCACCATTGGTTTTGACGTCCTCTGCTTCGTTATTGGCAGAGAAAACGCGATCAGGATCGACAAGTGTGATGGCCATGGGCGCATCGAAGGTCGTGAAACTGTGGCTTAGGAGAGCAACGAGACGTCGCCTGTAGTCATACTTGTATGCATCTAACCATCCCGGCTGTGGCGCGTTTTCCATGCCAACAGTAGAGAGCTCGCGCAACACAATGCTACTGAATTCACCCGTCACCTCATTAGCAGTCTGACGGACATAACAAACACGGAAGCCCTTGCGACTCCAGAAGTTCAGTAGTTGTGAGGTAAGGCCAAAAGAAGAGCCAATCCAATGCAAGCGCTCTGCTGGGCGCTCCTTGAGACTGATGAGTAGAGGTGGCAATGTGTCACGTGGCTTGACATCTTCTTGCAGCAAGTCACCGCTGCCTTCGACGAGCTCTTCTTTGGAATCGGCTCCTAATTCCCCTTCGCTGACTTCATCCGAAAAAGCGCCTTGGAAGTACTGAATCAGCAGATCGATGGCACGGCTACCATACCCCATGCTCTGCACATCAGGATGCGTAGCCACACGAACAATACGTGCACCCGACAAGCCAGGAAACTCTAAATCGGCAAACTGTTGCGAGACGGTCCATGGGATGAGATCACCGCTCGCTTTGTTTCCTTTGGCCATCTCTGCATGTACTGATTTTTGTGAGATCTTACCCTCAAAAGCCACCTGTACTACACATAGCACATCAGGAATACCACTAGATCCTTCACGTTGCGGACCTAACAGCACAAACAAGCGATGTGCTGGTGCATCACTGAGCATTTGTAGATCATTAGGGCTATTCTTGTAGTGTGCCGAAGTATACAGGCCCCAGATTCGCTGCAGCAGTGTCTCCGATAGTTTGTGATAGCTAAACAGACTGTCACGGTTCACACAGTAAAGCTCACAGTCACGTGGTGCTGGCATGGCATGCACGAGACGTGTTGCGCTTTTGTCACTGTCGAGACAAAGCAGGTTGTTCAGCCACCCCTCGACGGGGTCACCCGACCCGTATCTGATCGGCTCTACCAAAGTCATTTCGGTCAGGGCACTGCGTGCAGTATTAGCAGCCTCAGCAGCAGTCTTCCAGCGTTCCTCATGAAGCTTTCGCTCACCCTTTTTCTCGCGACTGCCTTTGATAGCATTTCCAGCCTGGTGTGATGACGACACAGCGTGTGCGCCACGCTGCTGGCGCAATGAAGACAGCAGCTTCAGTGACAAAGCACGACCAGTGCCTTCATAACCATGCACGGTAGATGACAAGAAGACGACGTAATTGCCAAGAAGAGCTTTGACAGTCGGCAACGGAATCGCTGCAGCCTCGTCAATAGCAAGCAATTCACAGCTTGCCAGCTTGGTGGCATCTTGTGGACGCACATACTCAACAGTTTGTCTGTGCTCTTTGAAGATGTTCACGCGAACAGGGTACTTGCCATTCTCACCACCAGCACTATATACGACCTCGAAGTCGGTATGTTCCTCATACTGCAATGCCTTGAGGCCCTGAAGCAGCATATCGAACGTTGTTTGGAGGTTCTCTGGAGACGGCGCAGTGACGAAGATATTGGAATAACCGTAGCCAACGGCACCGGCCAGACACAGGCCTAACGCAGCAGACTTTCCACGACCGCGTGCAGCAGTCAAGGACACCGTGGAGCGTTGAGCACGCTCAGAGATAGCGTTGAGAAAGGCCAAAATAGCGTTTGCCTGGTCCAGCGTGCGAGCCTTAGCTACGATGCTACCCACGTTTGGCGTGTCTTCCAACGAAGCTTGCAGCTCCAATAGCTTAGGATCAGTAGCAGCACCATAAGCTCCACCCTCTTCACCACCATGTACAAGACGCTTGCCCTGTCTATCTTCTGCATCCAGCGCAAACGGATCCGTCGCGGAAGGTACGTACTGGGCACCGCTGGACAAGGGTAAAATGTTGAGTTCATCGTCAAGCACTAAGCACCCTTTACACTCGCTGAGAGTTAGGATGAAACGCTCGTTGAAACGGGGTACTACTTCGTGGTGTGCTTCGGTGCGGTATCTGCTGTGCACGTCCATGGACATGCTGTAGAGCTGCTTGAGAGACTTGACCGTCTTGAACAGCAGCACTACCAGACCACCACCCTCCACCGTCTCAATAGTGCGAGCTAGCAGATTAGGCGTGAGAGCCTCGAAATCTTGTAGCACACACATACCGAAAGTCTGGCCGAGAACCTTCTCCGTGTCCTTGTAGTACGTCCAGCGGATGTTGGTGCTGCTGATGAACAAGTCGAAAGGATCGTCGCGATCAGGGTCGTGGAGGCCACGAGCCTGGTTACGCTTGATCTCTTTCATGCGCTTCTGACGATGTGTGCTGAAACCCAGTTCCTTCTTGTAGCACCAAAGCACAGACGGACGACTCTTGACGCGCGTCTTGCTAAGGATGCGATGCAGGTTCTCAACCTGGTCCTTGCCGTGGTCACCCACCAGACAAAACAGACTTCGATGCCCATTGCGCACACCATGCTCAATGAGACCCTGCACACGACCGTCCACTCTCTTCTTCACCATCCTGTCTGAAGTGTTTACGGCGAAGCTACAAGCACTGCTCAGAATTCAACTGAAGCCGACTGTTTCCGAGCTTTCTGCCAAAGGAGCAGCCAAAGAATTGTCCTATAACGACAAATTTGAAACAGGTTCACACCACGTAGCCAAAAATCGTTTCTAAAACCACCAGGATTTTTGATACCAGATCGTGAACAGTCACAATTCCACGAATGCTGGAACCCAAAAATTCAATCTTGGATTTTGCTGGCTGGCTGTGCCGGACTTGCCTCAATACGACGAAACAGACGTGGAGTGTTAGAGTGATAGAGTGAATGAATTGAACGAACGAACGGACGAACGAATGTATGAATGAATGAATGATTGAATGAATGAATGAAATTTGGTGTAGCAAAGAAGAAAGCGGAGAGGGTGCGTAGCTGTGATGAGCAATGAGCGGACAATAAAATTTGAGGGGGTGCACACAAAATTACATGAACACAAAAAAGAGACTGCCTTGTTTGTTTGTCTGGCTGGTATTCCACTGATTACTGTTCTTGTTCACCACCAGGTAGGTGGTAAGGTATTATTATATAAATAATATCCCATTTCCATCCACATGTAATGTTTTGTTGTTGTTAAATGATGATCTCCCCAGTCGGGTTGCCATCATCATTATTATTATCATTGTTGTTGTTGTTACCGCCAAAGAAGGGTGATTTCTTGCGCTGTTGCCGAGTCACGTCGCTGCTGCTGCTCCTGCCACCCACCGGCATGTCGCGGATGTTGGCTTTGTATGCTTGTGCGTTGGTGAAGGCCGCACTGGCGAAGCCTGCGGCGGCAATGAGACCAGCCCAAAAGCGCCAGTCGTTGACCAACTTCTTCTTTTTCTTAACAACTCTACGCGCGGCCTTGGCCTCCTTGTCGGCGTCCACAAGCCACTTGGGCACTTCGCTCGGCTCAAGCGGGCCGAAGGACTCGGCCTTCTGGGTGTTGTCAGCGTTGCTCTTGCTCTCATTATCACTGAAGCTTGTAGTGCCACCAATGGCAGTGTCAAGGAAGCTCACCATTGCATCGTTGCTACTGCTTCCCTGAGCCGCATCCGTCCCGGCCATTTCCTCGTTGTCCTCTTTAAAAGACACATTTTTCTCATACTCGTCGTCTTTATCGTCATCATCCTCGTCGTCGAAAATTGCATCGATTTCCTGAGGAGAGACGAGGCGGCGACGAGTTTTGCGACTTGGCGATTTCCTCAGCTGTACATTACGCATGTTGGAGCCTGCATCTGGCTCTGACACACCGGTGCCGGACGAAGAGCCAGCCTCCCCAGGACCTGATCCGAATTTTTTTAGTTGTTCGAAGAAGTCGTTAGTGTCGCTTTTGCCTTTAGAACGACGTGGGGGCTGCTTCTTTTTGTCGCTGCCGTTGGGCCGTAGGCGGCGTCCACCGCGGTTGGCAGCAGTACTACCCCATCCACTGGCGCCGCTGCCACCGCCGCCACTACCACCATCGCCCTCCTCATCTTCAGCACCAGGCTGCCAGCGTCTGAAAGCCCCGTACTTGTTTGGGTCCAAGCGATAAACTTCGGTAGGGTCGTACTGCGTGATGCGTGGACTTTTGTCTTGGCGTGGGCCGGCGGGAGTGAGTGCGGCAACGGCACCACCAACGCGCCCTGGGGCCGCCATCGCTGCCCAGCTGTTGCCTCCACTACCTCTTTCACGTACGGACAGGTCACGGGCCAAGACAGTTTGTTTAGTAGTGTCCAATGGCTTGTCCAAGTCAAAGTAAAGAGCATCATACTGCTGACTCTGCTCATGTGTCGTGGCCGGAGATGCCGCTGCTGTTGCAGCAGCAGGTGCAGCTTCTGATGTAGATGTGGGCACAGGCACAGCCTCTGCGTCTGCCATGACAGCAGGCTCCAAAAAAGTCGCTAGGGTTCTGTCAATTGGAGCAACAAAAGCAGTAGTTGTGACTGTTGTCACAACCTCCACCTCTTCTTGTTGCTCTTCACCCACAGCTGTGCTGCTGCTGTCAAGCTGCAGATTTGCTTCACCGTTTCTGTCGTCGTTGTCGTAGTCATCATCATAATCATCATCCTGTTCGTCGTCATACACGTTGGTATCTACGTTCAGGGCTCGCCGGCTGCTTATTCCTGGTCCCTTGGTCAGCTCACCGCCTCCGGCAAAGCTTCCTTCGTCGAACAGTGAGTCCAGGTCTTCTGGTGCAATGCGGACGCTCCTCCCCACAGATTTATCGTCAGAACTACCTGAAGTCACACACAACGCACCCTTTGATCGTCGTGCTGCGCCACTTGAGCACGGAAAGAACGCCTCGACTCTCGACAGCAATATTGCCAGAAGCAGGAGGCCAAGAGGCGCCATGCCGCCAATTTTGATGTCCAAGGTCCGCAAAATCCACCACAGGACTTCTTACACACTATTATGGTACTTTTAGTTGCGATGTGATCACGTTCAAGCCGAGTCAGCAAACCAAACGTGGTGTTTTTTCGTGTCTGCCACAATTTATCACTTCCAGAAACCAGACTCCACACCCCCATACCAAAAATGAACGCAAACCGTCAAGAAATCATTGAGAAAAGGTGCGTCACAAGTTAGTGGCAGTGTTCTCGACATCGAGCGAAAGGAACTACCGTATATTATAAGAACAAAGAAACTACCAGGCCAGTCGGTGCAGCAGCAGCCACCTGCAACACACACCTCCATCATTGCGTCATCTAGGAGTTGGATGTTTCTTTCTGAAGGGCCAGACAGCGCTCATTATCTTAGCCATCGACTGGTGGTGCTCCTGCTGCTCGTGTATGTGCAATGCATGTCTGTGCTTCCTACGGCAGCCGCGTCGACAGAGCCTGATCTGCTCTCTTTCGTCCCACTACGGTACGATGGCAACTCGCTTGACGAAGATTTGTACCCGAGGCGTGCCGAGAACAAGACGCTGGTGCTGTTCATGTATAAGGACGAGCATTGGTCTCACGACTACTACTTGAATGATGTCTTCGTGCCCAAGGAGCACTTTCGCATGATTTTCTGGCCAGACTTTCAGCAGTGGGAGAGCGACAACGCATACGATGAAGCTCTGTTGGATCTCCCAGAGAACCAACCAAAGATAATAGTGTATGACGTTAGTGTGTGTGGCGATGACGTGACGTATCCGGTGATGCGCAAGCTCATCAGCAAGTACCAACCGCGAGTTCTAGTACACGAAGCAGACGAGTACGAGGGCTGGGATAAGAAGTGGCGCTACGGAGAAGGCACGGAGCTGTACAAGCTCGTGCCACTGGTGCTTCGGCAGTACAGTGTGTCACCATACCAGTCCTATGCCAAGCCTTTCGGGCATGTGATGCACGTACCCCTGGGCTATATGACCGACATGCTAGACTTCAAGAAGGATGTGGTTAATGGCCCGTTACTGGTGCACACGTCAGGAGGCGATTTCAAGCATTTTAAACGAGTGACAAAGCTTCCCAAGCCGGAGGAGGCGTATCTTGAAGGGGTTCACGGTAAGATGAGCATGCTCGAGGCAATAAACTTCTTTCGAGAATGGCATCCCAGCAAGACCCGGGAGTACCTATGGAGCTTTATAGGGATCATTGATGGTCATCCCTGGGCAAGGCATCAAATTATTGAAGCTTTCAATACGACGAATCCTGGAGGTGTCATTGATTCGGGACTAACACCAAAGGAGATGCGGGAAGTGTACATGCAGAGTAAGTTTGTTGTTGTTGGCAAGGGTCACAGGAACCTCGAATGTTTTCGCATGTACGAGGCGATCGTGTCGGGAGCCATCCCAGTGGTCGCTGACGCGAGCATGGAGAGCCTCCTGGCTTCGTTGGATTTCGATGGAGACTTGCCCCCCTTTGTCACCTATGAACCATTCCGCCACTGGAGCAGCTCGAACTTCACACTTGTGGCAGAGGACGTAAAAAACATGAATGATAGCCACATCAACTTTATTAGAACGGAGAACGAGAAATGGCTGATTCGCGTGACGCAGCGTACGCGCAATAGACTGAAGCACGTTTTGCATGTCGGCAGTCTCGAAAGAGCCAACAGCAGAAGACATCTGCACATACACACGGGGGAACATCTCAGAATAGGGTATTAGGATTTAGAAAGTAGCTTAACTGGCCACTCGTAGATTTGTTAAGGGATGCTCATCCATCACATGACCTCACATCACATCAATGAAATACTTGTAATTAATGAACGATATGAACGCTATGACCTTGTTGTGATCCTTTAACAGAAGTTAATCGTGAGATTATACGATGCAAACATTAGCCTTTCGGTAGTCTCCCGACTTTAATCGGTAGACTCCTGAATATGATCGCGCTTCTTTGTAAATATAGGTTAATCAAGTAAACTTTGAAAAAGGTGCTGAGAAGCGGATGAGAGACGACTTAATGGTTGCCGCTTTCTAATTAAATAGTAGTACACTCATTGTAATTATCTTTTATCTGGCTAAACCGAACTGTATACTAGTATATGTGGTAGCGGACACCGCCTCCGGGACCTGTTCGTTCGATTGTTTGGTTGATTGGGATTAATTTTTTTTGAAAGTTGCACATTTGGTTTGGGCAAGAAGTTATATCATTCAAAGAGCTGTATTTAGGATAGCATTATCATGTATGTATATCGAATGAGCCACGACACACAAACTTTGTTTTGTTTTTCTGTTCTCTTGCACTCTTCACTTTGGCACCTCATCAATTATTCAATTCGTTTGTTCACGTTGTTGCTGTTATTATTTATTGTTGTTGTTGTTGTTGTTGTTGTTGTTGTTGGGATCGGTTTTGTTGCATGTATGTTTGTATGTATGTATGTAATCATGTAAATCATGGACTCATGGATTAGTGCTGTTTGCGCTGCTAACTCAAAGCACTCCTGTAATATCAATTGGTATATCTTAACTACTCTGGACGGACAAACGGACAGAGGAGCTTTTTTTGCTGGCTTGTGTGCTTGCTTGTCATTTCGCTTGCCTATAACTCCTCTGTATCTTCGTTCTCCGTCTGTTCATCTTCTTCTTGTTGCTGAAGCAGCTGCAAGAGGTGCCCTGGGCGGGAGGTTGGTGCAGTCGTGGTGAGCAGATCCATGGCTTCTTTGAAGCCTGTGGCATATTCACGCAGTTTGGCTTGCATTCCGGCCTCCACTTTGGCATATTCCATAATCTCTTGGCGGTGACGTAGCGTCAAGCGCACAAGGCGCTGGCGCAATTGATCGCACAATCCGACAGAATTTGCGGAGTTCTGTGGGATACCGACACTGCGCACCTCATGAGCATAGCCACGATCAGAACTCTTGATATGTGTACGCTTGTGCACGTCAAGATACTCCTTCAGTTTGAACTTCTTGCCACACTGAGGATGATCACAAATCCATGACTTGTCCATACCGTGAGTTTGCAAATGACGCGATAGAGAGCATTTTTGGACGAACTCTTTGCCACACACATCACATCTGAACGGCTTTTCGCCAGTGTGTGTGCGGATATGGCGCTTCAACGACCACTTGGACGCGAAAACTTTGTCGCATCCAGCAAACGTGCAATGCAGTTCCTCGTTCAATCCAGTAGGAAAGTTCTTCTCGTCCTCCACGTCCAAGTCACCCTCGGCGACTGCGATAGCGGCAGCTGCAGCTGCAGCAGTAGCTGCGTAGTCGCCACCGGTCACATCAACATCAGACACGGTCGCATTGTCAACTCCATTCACGTCCAAACGCTGCCGCTTCGCGACCTTGCTGGACATTTTCTTTCTTGTTGACCGGTTGCTGCGACTGTGAATCAAAATATGGACAGTCACGCTGCAGTCACGCTTCAAGCCGTGTCCAGCTGTTAGTGCACAGGTTTTCCTGGCAGGTGTTCGAAGTGCCGAACTGCGAACTGCAAGAAGCAAAGAGGTGACCCCCCCTCGTTTTCTCGGACCTTTTCAAGAAAAAAGAAAAAGAAATCTCAAAAGAAGCTCTCTCATCAGCCTCTCATCTCATCTCTCATCTCTCTCATCTCAAAAGAAGCACGGACGAGCCAAAAAAGGTTGCCGCTTTTTATTAAGTAGTAGGACGTTATTTGTAAGTAGTAGTAAGCTGACCAAATTATATATAAAAAGCACATCAAAATCATCATCATCATCATCATCATCCCATTATTCACATAATCACATCTCATCAGCACAGCTAACCGAATTGTATCATTCAAATCGACAATATATTTATAGCACATTACTCATGCGTGCTGCGAATCTATGGCATCATACACAATGGTGATTTCTCCAGATTCTTTAATTCATCTGCTGTCTTCCCGCGCAGCGAAGGCATGACGAGGAATTTGTAGAAATAGCCTTGGCTGTCAGGGCGTCCAGCTGCTGTGACATGCAAGAAGGTGTGTCCTGATGTGAGCGCCATACCAATGTAGTCTTTAGCGAAGAGCAGGTATGATGGTGGCATGGTCAATGTATGCTCACACATGCCTGCATTTTCTGCTTCATCCAGTGATTCTTGATCAGAATCGAATTTGCCACCAGTGATGTTGTTGGACCATTGTGCCATGCACTTGTCTCCATGGTCACGTTTTGCCAAAATGACACCAGTATGCCACTTTTCACACCCACTGCAGAAGCCTAAGTAATGCCCTTGTGCATCAGGAAAGGCACCAATATCAAAACCATCAGTCATGCGGGCAAGTGAACTGCCTATGTCCATGAGGAAATGGGACACAGGCCGTTGTAGCATGATATCCACATCCAAGTAGACGACCGAATCAACTCCTGGTGGCAAGTATTCAAACAATGTTGCCTTGAGATTTTTTATCTTCATGATATCTTTGCTTATCTCGGTCGGTACTACAGCAGTTTTGATATCGAAGGAACTCACTGCTGTTGCAAAGCACGAAGGCCTATCCGTGAGCACATACACTGGACCCTTCCATCCACCTACTTTGCGCAAACTAGCTATACTGTATTCCGTTAACTGCTCCTTTGCCATCGTACCCATACTTATGTAAACAAATGCATCCACTACACTGGACGCACTTTGCGATCCACCGCTTAGCGCCACATCTAGCAGGTCCGTGTCAGACCCAACCCTAGAACCACCAGAACCAAACGACCGCAAGATCACATACATAATCACCATGAAGCCCAACCAAGGCAACAACGCCTTCAGCGCCCTCGAGTTCGCACAGCGCCGTCCCAGCTTCTTGGCCTGATTCTCCACAGACATGGCTTCCATCCGTGCTCTAATTTGACAAAATTCGAATAAAAATTAGGCTAATCACACTTTACGCCCACACAAAGTAAACGTAAAAGCTCCTTATTTGCAAGAAAAGCGGTTCCTTATTTCATGAAGTTAAAATATGGTATTCCACAACGAAAATATGTCCCAACGCCTTGAAAAGTCTGTAAGGCTTTTACGCTCTTTTGTTTCAGGAGACTCGGCGTGAAGACCAGAGCGATGAGGCGTCTGTTCAAGGTCGGGGCTGACCGGCACAGCAAGGGCGAGGTGCTCTTTGTCTGGCATCCAGAGGGCAATTTCATTGCCAGTGCGGGCAAGAACGGTATGTGCTTCTGTCTCGCCCGAGCCTTGCGTTGTTGCTTGGCTACCTGTGACGAAAGGGTGGAGAATAGCTATTGTTGTTTTACACGTGTTGGATTCGATAGACATGGTACCGCTTTTTGTGTGCAAGGTTCTTCTCCCTTACTTGCGTTTGCAAAACAAACACTGAC
>JACLAB010000753.1_pt1 | contig 13069 bp, 3 predicted proteins | sample 8027921 | NCBI WGS metagenome assembly JACLAB01 (sample SAMN15725117, study PRJNA655200) | protist metagenome | isolation source: fluorescence activated cell sorting (FACS) single amplified genomes of... | place: USA: West Boothbay Harbor, Gulf of Maine | collected 2000-07-19
TCGGCTATTCTTCCGGTTGCTGCTACCGAGCTTGGCATTGAGCCAACACTTGTTTGCATATGCGCCCAAATTGAATTCTTCGCGGCGCTTGCGAACGTCATCAACGTCGTCTGACAGCTCTCGAGACAGTGGAAAGCGGTCCCGCGGACCAAGCAATGCCGCTGGCAGCAGCAGCAGCAGTCCTACCGGCATTGGCAGCGGCAAATACATCCCAACCGATAGTAGTACTGGTCGCGGCAGTGGTAAGTACAGCTCTAATTGCAGAGGCAAGTTCACCTGTGACAACTTTAATAGTGGTAGTGGTAGTGGTAGCAGTCGTGGTAAGAGCGGTTTTGACAAGAGGAGTAAGGCTCTTTCCCGGCGTGTGCTTTCAATATTCATGCACCTCATGGTGATATGTAAGACTATGCATATTCCAGAGGCGGGTCATCAATTCGATGATTCAGCCGAGCTGGTTGTCTATGCTGTGGCTTTGATGTTTGTGTTTTCCCTCCCTGGATATGCAGGGTTGGGTGTGATATTTGTGTCGGCTGTGATGGTATTCATCTATGCTGGCTTCGGATCCGTTTACATTGCGCTCGCACACGTGGCGCCTCTGGCTATGTATGTGGTGGGGATGCCACTGGTGGTTTTCGGAGCAGTCGCCGGAGTGGATGTCCGTGCTTTCCCTAGCTGGTTTCGCAGCGTCTGCGGGCAAAACCCTGCTCTGTCTGGGTTAAGCAGTTTGAGCACCCAGCTCATGAGCTCGCCTCATGCAGCGGCAGGCTGGAGCATGGTCATACAGGCTTGGGAGCTGCTGCTTGGATATGAGGAGCTCCAGTACGCAGTGGTGTTCCTGCTGGAGCCTGTGTGCATGAGAGTCGCGGAGTCATCATTCCACCGCCTTAAGGCGAAAATTAACGGTGGCTCGGCATCCCGCTCCTTCGTTAAAAGAGGCACTAGTAGCAAGCAGTCGAGCAGTAAGTAGTGTAGTGTTTTGAAATTATGTAGTTCTTTGTACAAATATGTGATTTAACAGTTTCTTCTTCTCCCTCTTCTTGTCTCCTCTCCTACTTTAGAAGAGCAGACATAAGCGCATGCACTTCGGGCTGGACGATTGCTTCCATATCCTTATCACAGCAGAGCGTGTCGGACATGGCACCAATGACGGCGTCATTCATGGGCACGCTGCAAACGGTAGCTGCAGCCGCATCATCGCTAGCTCTGGCAGTTGTGACGGAAATCTTCACACACGTGTCAGCACCCTCTCCCACAATTTCGCATTTAGGCTTGCGGTTCCCCACGTTATTATTTTTCTCATCGATGTAGCCGTCGCGGAAACAAATGTTCAGCAGCTCCAGGATCTTCACGAACATGTCCGCGCAGCCGGACAGAAGATTCCCTTCCGCACCGGGGTTAGCCAGAGCAAAAGCGACGTTATTGCGGAGCTTGAGCAAGCCTTTGCGGACGTGCACGACATCTGCACGCTGTGCAACGACACGTCGCAGAACTGGCGAGTCTCCACCAAGCACGAAGTAACCGGCGACGTGCGAGAAACGGCCAAAGTTACCTTGCAGCCGCTCTGCGGGGAATTCGTCAGTGGTCTTGACGGATACCCATAGAGAGGATATACTGTCTGTAGGTGATGACACTTCCTTGCCTGCCTCCTCTGGGCTGAGCACAGCAGGCAGCTTGCACTTGTCTGAGTAGGTAGGATAGTTGCTTTTGAGTAGCGTGTCCAGATCGCAGTAGTCATCGCGGTCGTCTGTGCCTAGCCAAGAACCCTCGAAATCCCGCATCAAACTAGACAACAAGTAGATGGCATCGCGTGCTGTGCTGGTGGAAGGCGGATCGGCGACAGCACCACCCTTGCCCTTGGCTTTTGGATCTGGTGGCGCAGATGAGGCACCGCCACGGCGCGAGCGCATGCTGCCTTCTCCAGCACTGGAGCACAGTGTGGAGGCGTCGAGCACTTGCGCCATTTCCGCGGGCGGTGCTGTACCTGAGAAGGCCTTGTCTGCACTGAGTGTGCGAATCCCCTCTTTCTCCAGCGTTCGCAACTGATTGCCCAGCTGGATGCAACACTGCGCATAGGAAGTGGCCTTGGCCAATAACGCCTTGGAGCTCACCTTGGCATCACCGCCGCCGCTGGGGTTGAAGCCAGTAGCCTTGGCGTAGTAGTACTCCACGAGCCGGATACAGGCCATGCGCATACTGCTCCAGTCATGGGCTGATGCACGTGCCACTTCGATGGCTCTGACAAAGGGTGCGATTTTGTCCTGCTCGGACTTCAGTCCTACTAACTGATCGCCGGCAACACGTGAGCGGCCCACAGACTGCAGTAGAGCATTCCGGGAGTGGGAAGAGGCGAAAACCACATGTCGCAACAGTTTGAGCGCATTCTCCCCAATGTTGGTCTGATCGGTCAAGATGGCACCCTTGCCACTGCTGGCATCACCACCATCTTTGTTCTCCTCCATGCTCTCGTCGAGATCGCCGCGGCTGTCGAAGGCTTCTACTTCGCGCTTCTCGTCCAGAGCAGCGGCCAAAGCAGCGTGGCAGTCTGCCAACACGCGCACTTCACGCAGATACACATTCGCATATTCTGATTGACTGAGCATCTGCTCCGTTACATCGATAGGACCCGCACGAAGCTGCTGCTTTGTGCGGTAATAATTGGGTTTGCCTTTGTTATTAGGTGTCACCTTTGCCGAGTATTTGACTGTGATCTTCGGGTCATTCGGATGGATTACTGTGAGGCTATGAAGAAGAGGAGGGAGGTAGTGGTGCTTTGACACCTGTGTGTCTGACTTATTGAAAGTCACATTGACATCAGCACCTAGGAAGCCCATCTCCATGCACAGCGTTTCGGCAATGCCGTAGGCAGTCCGCATCGTGCTGACAATCTTGTCCATGGCAGCTGAATCTTCAAGGGCACCATAGCTGCCGTCAGGGTGCTCGATTGGCACATTGCCCGTAAGAGCATCGCGCATGGCACCTGCCTTGAGGCTGATGCAGCGCAACTGGCTGATATCAGACATCAGCGCGTTATCATACTGCCCCATTACATTGTCGCAGTCGAGGAGACACTCAGCAATACGACCGCAGCGGTAATGGCATACTGCTCGACGGAGCAAAAGCGAGCGCACCCAGAAGCCATTGCATGTTTGCGAAGCTTCTTGCATGGCGATTGTACCGAGTTTGACAGCATCCTCCATGCGATATTGACGTAATGCGATGTCCATGAGCATGTCACGTGTCTGCAGCCACACGTAGGTGATAGCAGATTTGGCTGCTGTGCTTACGTAAGTGGTCACATTGGATGTGCGCAAGTACTCTAGCAGCGCCACAAGCAAGCGACGTGCTTCCATGAACTCACGACGTTTGGTATGCACACGGGCACGCATTATAATGCAGTCGCTGTACAACTGGATCCAGCGAGTATACGGAAACGATTGATCATCAACAGCGTCACCATTGATTTCACTCTCTGCTACAGCTGTGATGATGGCCACACCCTTGTCTCCTTGCTCCTTGAGGAAGCCACTGTGCTCAGTCGTCATGCGGCCATCTAGCAGACCTATCTCCACCAAGAACAGCGCACAGACAAGCGAGAGCTCCGATTTGAGATGAGGCTGGAACAGGGGAGATTCAATGGTCTCAGTAGTAGGCTCGCCGGAGTTCTCCTCTGCAGGAATAATCCTTGACGTGGTGGCAGTGAAGCTTTTTAAGAATTCATGTGTCTTGGTGCTGTGCTCAGCGATCCACACAAGGGCTGCAGCATTTCTCTCATTGTCCGGTGGCAAATGGTTGAAAAACGGAGCCAGACCGTGAAAGTCCAGCCCATTCTCCGCTGTGTCCAAACCTGAAGCCAGTACGGGACCGGCACCGGCAAGAAGATCCATATAGCTGTGCTTGGCCACAGCCGTCACACTGTACTGAATGGTGGCCAGCATAGACGCTGCCTGCGCGAAAAGGCGCGCATCTATTAAAAGACGCACACGCAACATACGAGCGGACAGCCACAGATCAGCGCGGTGGGTGAAGTTGCTATGCAAGTACTCGAGCATCACCACGGGAGGTAGTGCCTGTACATATAGATGGTTCTGATGCAGCACACGCACTACCTCTTCCAATGAAGCGGCAAGAGCCGAGTTGAGCGCTTGATCGGATCCAAAAATGAAAGAAGCGATACCACCGAGGTCTTTACAGACATATGCGGCGAAGCCAACGCGGGTCACGGGGTGACCATAGCTCTCAAGGAATGGTGCGCGGCATATCTCTGCGGCAAAACGGCAGTAGTCCGTGCGTGTATCCCAATCGACAGCCGCGCAAAACATAGACAACTTGCCAAGTATGTTGATAGCAGTCATAAAGCCAGTCAGCATCTCGACCTGGGGGTCGTGATTCATATCATGAAGTGCTTTATTTGAGATGTCGTGCCAGCTGCGACAGGCATCCATTGCGTTGAACAAACCATCTAGACCGTCATTCCAGATACTGCGTGCTTGTTCATTCATGCCAAAGAGCAGCAGCAAGTCGCCTTGGTCATTGAGAGCGCGGATCAAAGAGACCTTATCCTTCTTCTCTCGCAAGAAGTTAGCCACTTGGTCGTATTGGTCAAGCACTTCATCCAGCAGTTGCGTCAAATGAGCATGTTCTTGCACCAAAGATGAGAACTGCGCCTCATCAGCCTCCCCGCGAGACGAGCCAAAGGCAGCGTAACAGTCATTCAGTAAGCCTTGGCGGGCGATCTGCACCTTGTTGAACAACTGGATACCTGTTGGATAGAGCGTGTTAAAGCGCTTTCGCTGCAGCTTCAGAAGATGGTCACGCTGTTTGTTAAATTCGAGTCGCGACTCCGCATCAGCTACCGCTCTGTCGATCACTTCCATCTCTGATTCGTGGCGGATATCATCTTCGTCTTTGTCTACTCGCGTCGTGCGAGTCTTCTTTCTGCGTTTTTTGGCGATGAAGGCGGCAAAGGCAGCCACACAGTCCTCACCACGCTTCTTTTGGTCTGCTACTTCTGATTCCACACCTTCAATAATGAGCCCTTGTGCACGGCTGATGACTGGTGTGAAGCACTCACCTACACGCTTGCAAATAGCAGGATCGTTGACAGCCAAGTAGCAGTCCATGACTCGAGAGCCCAGCTCGATGACGTCGACTAATTGGCGATGCAGCCAAACCACTTTGATAAGGAACATACAAATGTTCTGGACAGCAGTCATGTGCTCACGGACCACAAAGGGGGTGACACTTTCATCGGCGATTGTGCTCTCTTCCTTCTTGGCCGCCGCAGCGATGGCGTTACCTGGGTCGCTATCGCCGAGGTCAGCGAGAGTCCATTGAAGCTCATAGGTTCGATCTCCATCAGGCCCACAGCTACTGACGAGAAAGCACATGCTGTCAATTAGAGCAGACAGCAGCTTCTTCAGATTAGGACTCACTGTCGCAAACTCTGCAGCAAAGGCGTCTGGACTGACCCAACTGTCCATAATGAAGTTCCACAGACGCACAGCAACATGCACGGCAGCAGCTGGGCTGCGTCCACCGGCGAAGAGTTGAACAGCTGCACCCATATGCACAACATAGTCAATTCTACCGAAGGTTGCGGGATCAGCACCTTCTTCGGGCTCTGCAGGCTCCTCAGGTGTGATGAATGCAGCCAAATCCTCTGTGTCGACATCCTTTTCAGGTCCGTTGCCGTTTTCAGGGAAGTATTGACGTTTGGATAGATCAGTGCCTGCTACAAAGCGTTGGGCTCGCAAGAAGGCTATTTCAGCGAGTGCGCAGAATTGTTCATTTCTTTCCTCAGCGCTGCAATGCTGGTACTTGTGCATTGGCCCCACTTTATCCTTGAGAGGTTGACTGTTATCCGCGGCTGTCACTTCTTCACCGTCAGCCAGCGCTGCTTCCGCCTCGACCTCTGGCTCCTCTGGGAGTTCTGGCATTTCGCGTACCAATGACAGCTTCCACTGCTGGTGCACTTCAAGTACATCGGGATGGAGCAAGCTGTCGTAAATGGGAAGCACATCCAAAGCGCTCGTGAAGGAACTTCGATCAGCCTCGGCATCATCAGTGTCAGTTTTAACAAGCGACACAAATACGCGTAGAAGAGAAGACATGGTCTCAGGCATTCCTGAGAGCTGCACATCCGTTGCTGTGTCACCCAAAACGGCCTCTGGGCCATTTTGCAACACTGCGTGAACAGCAGAGGAGGTCTCAACACGCCACAAGAAGCCCTGATCAGGGTTGAACCAGGGCAGCTCGGGACCGCCTTCTGCAGGAGGCGCAATCAGTGCTGCGAACACATCGTTGAATTTCTGTATGGCTGCGGGCGCCCCTTCGCCGAAGAGAGCAGCCTCGCGACGAAGAACCTGTTCCAAGGCGAGGTAGTGCTTCTGCGCGTATGCGCTGACTTCATTGGCAACACCACTGCTAAGCATGCCCGTATCAGCATCATCAAAAATATGGTTGAGCAGGGGCACGACCGAGGCAGTGCTGCGATTTGCGATAGCTAGCTTGAGCACGTGACACAATAAACGGCAATAGAGCTTGTGTTCAAGCTCATGCCAGTGGCGTTTGGGCACGCTCTGCAACGCCACCACTAGGATAATCAGAAGATTCTGCAGGTCGCCAGACATGTGGCACTCATCGTAGAAGAGCAGACGCACGGCCTGCTCGTAGGCTTTGGCCACACAACGCACAACTAAATCTGTCTGCCGCGTGTAGGTGGCCACTATAGTGGCCGTGGCAGTGCGACGGAGCAAGGAAAGAATCTTCCACTGCTCTTTGCGGCGCATATCTTGTGGCACTCCTTTATTATAAAAATTGAGATGCGCTTGTGCAGTGCCCAAGACCAGCTGGAGTTCATCGTCCAGTAACGCAAGGAATGCGTCAACGAAGCAAGCAAGAATGACTGTGGAGGACTGTTGTACGACCAGCATGCACACTGCTGGCACCTCACCGACAAGCAGGTTTGTGCCCTTGCCAACGCTAATCGACTCGGCGCCCTGATTGGGATCACTCAGAAAGAATCTGTCGCATATATGCCCAGCAGTTTCGGCCCTGATACTACCTATGTTAAGCTCTTTGGCACAACGGAACACATTAGCCCACAACATCACAGTGGGTAGTGGATTCAGTGCAGCCACCTCAGTAGTACTTGTGGACAAGTTCCCACAAGGATGGTCATGTTCGTCGAATCCATGCGCAGCGAACACGTACTTTTGCCCCCAACGCAGCTTGCCCACACGCACTGCACAGTCGCAGATCTGTTGGTCAGTGTTGATGACGTTAACAGACACGCGCTTCTCACCACCATCAAGCTCGTCGTTGACTAGGGTGACAGCTGATCCGTTACGTTCTTCCTTTCCGTACACTCTGTAGTAATGGATATCCTTCTTTTCCTGAAGGGTCAGGCTACCAACTGGCACAACATAGATGCAGCGATGACTGCGTGCAATGACAATAGGCGCCGCGAGGTGCACATTCTTCCGCAAAAAGTTGAGATTGCTAAAAGAATCCTTGATTTTCTCCTCTTCTAGTTCCGCTTCCTCAACAAAGTTACAGGCTTTCGTCAGCAGACGGACTTGCTTCTCTGGTGATTTCTCTACGCGTGCCATTTCTGTGTATAGCAACGCACGTGCATAGACGTTGCGTTCGCAGTATGCCTCAAGCATTGGTACCACGGTCAGCTGATCTGTAGCCGCTTTTACCACTGCACCCAAACCTTCCTCGTTGAATACAAGCATAGTAGATTCGGCACCGAAGCGCCCCGTTTTGCCTGCTTCCATGGTATTGGAACCTTCTAACGACATTGATCCTTCGGTTATGGAACCACCAGGGGAGCCAGGTGCATTCTTTCTGCTTGGTGCCCACTTAGTACGGCGCCCATCTTTAGTCCAAAGCTTGCTTTTCATTGCCCTCTTGGTTTGCCGCCTTTCAATGGCATATTCCAATTCGAATCGAAAGTACATAGCAGTCAAATCTGCGTGAACTTCAGCGAGGGCACAATCTGTCCGGTCAGATTGTGAAGATAAACCGAAGATGCCAAACCCAGCAAATGCGTGGGCGCCAAGGCGTTTCACGCCGTGGAACCAATCTTCTGCTTCGGCCTTGACTGTAAAAGAGCCGCGCTGAATCGCACGTACATCTCGCGAGTCCACAGGTTGGTGCATCGCGATGTCCACACGTGCGGCACGGTGCTCATCGAGACTTGCAAGCGCTTGCAAAAGCAGTGCAATAGCACCACGATAGTCCCCGAAGTAGCCAGAAATTCGACCAACCACAAGACCTAAGGAGCCAAGCAAGAGAGGGTCTTCCAAGCGCGTAAGGTCAAGGGTACGCAATGCACCTACCAAAGCGGGTACGGATGCCTTCAACGCCACCAGGGAATCCGATGTGATGTCTGACAGCGCACGCTGCAGTAACGGGTAAATGCTTCGTTTCCAAAGCGTGATGCTAAGGTTGCGAAGGAATGCCTGGCGACGCTCTGCAACACTGCTGAACAACACCTTGTCTACACCTCCCACCAGGGCTAGTGACTGCAATAGTTGGTTTGTGTAGTTGTCCTGCTTTCCAGCATCCACAACGGACATGAGTTGCTGCAGAATAGAAAGTTCAACCACTCCAGCATTTTCATTAGCAAAAAGTGACTCAAAGTCTGTTCCAGCACCCGCAACGATCTTCTGAAGAGCAGCTCCTCCAGCAAGGGTGGACGACAACGCTGTCGCATTCTCCTCAATGGCACTAGCTCCTGTGGCTGTAGCAGCAAACTCCAAAATCTTCGCTTGGATTTCGTTGATAGGACAATCCTCAGGATCTGTCCCCTCGGGTAATTCTTCGAAGAGACTCACACAAAAAAGCTCGAGCAGTGTCATTTTAGAGAATGGACAGTCCACAACAGTGGTTGTCTGCGGTGCTTCTGGTTCAGCTTCGACATCTCCACCTGCTGCTGCTGCTTCTTCTTCTACATCATCATTATTTGAAGGCACAGTAATGCGCACACGGGGTACTTCTACCTCTCTAGTTGGGAATTCTTTACTCAATCTATAGAACCCACGCAGTAATGCTGCAGTGCGACGGCGATACGTCTCATTCTGGTTACCACTTGTCAATTGGTGGACGCGTATATATTCGCTCAGAACACGCTCTTGAAATAACGAGCCAAACTTATGCATATGAGCACTCTTGTAATCATTATTGACAGCTGGACATGAGAACTTCTCCTTGAGAGCTGATTCATCATCGATGACATCGCTACCAAGCTCATCAGGATTTGCCCAGAAATGTAAGACCGCACGCATGACGCCTGCATCTATTTCTGCAGCAAGCAGGACGACTTCAGTCTTCTCTGGCACAGGGGCGTCGACCTCTTCCCGATCCCTTAATTCGGCAAGCCCCTGCTCTATTTTAGAGAGCACTCGTTGACTGTCATCATTGCTACCAGCAGCAAGCGTCGTGTAGAGCGCTGTGGTATACAGCTTCATGCGGAACTTAAGATGCTTGGTGGTGCATAGATTGACAACAGATTCCATACATAATGCAGCAAAGATGATACTTTCTGTCACATACTTCCCACATGATAACCATGCAAGTGGTTGCCCAACTTTCAAAATTAGTTTGCATCCATTCAGAATGAGCCAAGCTACCTGTTCCTGGTCAGAAGCTGCGGGCAATTCCTCGAAAACGCCCTTCAATGCAACCCTTAAATCTTGCAAGCATACAAGCAGCTTGGTCACAGCCACAGGTGCAATACGACTGTAGCTAGAGCTACCAATTTGTTGAATGAAAGTCGTGTCCACTTGGTTATATAGCGTTCGCGTCTTGCATGTAGTCTTGTAGATCTGACTACATTCTGGACCCACGCTCAATGCAGGTACCAGCGTATCGAGAATATGCGAAAAACACTCTTCGGCTAGGCCATACTCTTTCATTTTGACCAACTCATCCGAAAACAGCTCGAACAACGAAATCTGCATCATCAGGTCGAGCTTGAAGCCGGACATCTTCATACTTTCCAAAATTCTGGCACGAAACGCAACTCTGCTGCGCCCAGAGTGCCCCGTTGTGTGCATATCTTCCACATCCTGATCAAAGGCCGTCACAAAGCCCTCAAAGATGGCCTCAGGCGTCTTCTCCACCATGCTCAAGAGTTACCAGTCAATTCTGGTCGTTGTAAACACAGTCTCCCCTTTCGAGCAACCCGTGTCCAATGCTGTGACACGTTTTAGATGCCCCAATTGACTATTTTTGTCCGAAACTACTTCTCGGAGGCAAGAGAGGCAAATTTGGCCGACAACTGCCTTTGCAGCTTGACGGCATAAATGTACCACTTTTTCATTTTTTTCATCATCATCATTTTTTCAGAGGTCGCTCGCTCTCGGTCGCTCTCGGTCGCTCTCGGTCGCTTCGTTCGCTTCGTTCGCGTCGTTCGCTTCGTTCAGGCTTGAATTTGACAGTCACGTTAGATTTTTGGTTGATCAGTGTTAATCACAATATTTACGTATTTTCTCAATGTCGCTCAGGTAAGAAGGAACGCGTCTCAGCGCACTGAGGCCGAGTTCTTTCTTTGACTGCTGCTGCTGCTGCTGCTGCTATAAATTGGCTACTAGTACTACTTGTTGCGTAATCTCATGCGTGGTTACGCGCGATGGCATCAGCTTTCTGTTTCCTCACTGTCGCCCTTATCTGAGCCTCCTCCACTTCCAGCTTCCTCTTCGTGTCTTCTAAATCCTCGGCGACCTGCTGCATCGAGAAGTCCTCGACACCCATGGCTTGGTATGCCTTGGCACGCACGATGACGGGAAGACATTTGCTGATCATGTCCAGCTCCTTATCCAATGCTAGTGAAATACCTTCGGCCACCTTGAGAGCCATAGCAATGTGGAAGTATCCAGGATCGAGCTTAACGTGGTGGTCTCTGGCCAGATGACAGATCCGCATGACATACTCACCGATGTGCTCGAAGTAGTTGTGCGTCTCACAGTCAATTACAATCTGATGTACCCCCTCGATGAAGCCTTCCATGTCTACTGGCGTGGTGGCGTCAGCACGTGAAGCACTGTGATCAACCATCAGCTTGGCAGCCTTACGTCCGTCGTGCTGCATGAAAGCAATGCAGATATCAATGATGGTGTCATGATTCTTCTTCGTGGGGCTGCAGAAAACAATACCACAGTCCAAGAATACCAAATGTGGCTCACCGTCCTTGTCCATGTGCACCATTACATTACCTGGGTGCAAGTCGCCATGAATAAAATTATCGAAGAAAATCATCTTGATCATGCTTCGAGCTGCCATGTCCGACAGCTTTGTCTTGAGCTTCCGTGCCTTTTCGTCTACCTTGCCTCCTACTTCTGTGGCCATAGACATGAACTTCTCCATGCTCTCCCCTTCCATCAAGGTCTCCACGAGTACATTTTTAGTGATCATCCCTTGAACAGGCTCGGGGAATTTCGCCCAATCTTCACGTGCCCAATTCTTGCGGAAAAGAATGAGATTAGAAGCTTCAAGCTTCATGTCGATCTGATCTGTCATGCTCTTGCAAAAATTGTTAGCACTATCACCAATGCTGAGGTTCGTCAACGACGGGATTTTATCAAGTTGGCCAGCGAAGAAGGACAGCAACTCCATATCTGTGCGGAGCATCTTTTCTACATGGGGATGGATGACCTTGACAGCCACCTCACTGCCTTTCTTGAGTGACTCACTTGAACCTACATCTGCTTTGAGCTTGGCCTTGAATACTTGAGCAATACAACCAGCACCAATAGGCTTAGGATCGAGCTCAAGACGTTCACGCCAATTCGGACCGAAGGAATCAGTCAGAGTCGCTTCTACAGTCGCCATGCTATGGTTACTCTTAACATCGTCTTGTAGCGCTGTAAGTTTGCTAATAACACGTGGCGGATACAAGTCAGGACGAGTCGAAGCCCATTGTCCTAGCTTGACAAAAGCAGGCCCCAATGATTGCAATGCCCACACCAGGTAGCTAAATGCCATATCTTCCAAGATAGGCAGCTGACCGCCAAGAACATAAGCAATAGGAGCCAATGCAGCCATTGGAGCACTGACAACACTGATGGTCAAGAAACGATACAGGTACTTGAAGAAGTTCTTCATTTTGCGACAACCACCCAAAACCATCGAGCCAAGCCCAGACTCAACGTCTTCATCAACCAAAGACACCGCGCTGCTCGCTGCAATCACCTTGGGCGGTACCACCACCGCAACGGGAGCCATCACACCGGCGTCACATCTCGACACGCGATACTGTGCATGGACACACAGGCCAGAGCCAACAAGGGCCACATTGCGCACCAGAGCCACATTGCGGCTCAAAGAGGCAATCTTGCCAAACCTAAATGCCATGATTTGCACTTTACCCGATGCAAGCGATATCGTCGCCTTGAGCCGTCTCAAAACTAGTCTTTAGAAAATCCTGCTAGTTACCATCCACTACGTTCCCATTTACCAACACTGGAGATATTATTCCCCTTTTGCCCCTTTTTTTAGCCAGTGAAAAGTTTCAGCAATTTGGCCAGCGCGGACTTGTTTGTGAGTCTGAACGTCATTGCCGATGACGAAGCGGCTCTCGAGCATAGCTTCGATGGGAACACCGCTCAAGGATGCTGGTCTGCGGGAATCAAGCGACAGACGCGTGAGTCTCGGGCTGAGCTTTGTTGGGGACAAGTTGTCGCCTGTTGTGGGCGCTCCTGCCGCAGGTGAAAATGTCAACCCCAACGTAGGGTCTATTCGCGGCAGCACTGGTGGGCTGATGTCGGAGAAGAAGAGCACTAGACTCAGTTTGGGCGCTCCGGCTAGACGCTCCAGTGTTGTTGCGTTCGATGATGACATCCTGTCGAACCTTGACGACGACGACGAGACGATGCAGAAGAGTATGCGATTTAGTCTTTTGCCTCGTCCTCTGGACCCACTTACTGAACAGTCTGCCAATAGCAGTAGCATTAGTGCTGATAGTTCACAGGCAACAGTTGAGGAAGCGGAGAAGCAACAGCTCGCCACGCACCTAGCCACAGCACACAACCTCGAGCTTAATGAGAGTGGTACGTTGTCTCTG
>JACLAB010009931.1_pt1 | contig 13059 bp, 8 predicted proteins | sample 8027921 | NCBI WGS metagenome assembly JACLAB01 (sample SAMN15725117, study PRJNA655200) | protist metagenome | isolation source: fluorescence activated cell sorting (FACS) single amplified genomes of... | place: USA: West Boothbay Harbor, Gulf of Maine | collected 2000-07-19
TGAATATGTAAGACTCGCAGCAAAATATAACGTGAGTGTATCTGAATGGGCACTAACACTTATAGAACATCATAAAAATGATTATGGTACAATTGGTAAACCCACACCAAAAGAAGTGAAATTAGAAAGAGCTTTAGAGTTAAAAAATAAAGAAATTCAAAAGTTAAAAGCGCAGCGTGACACTACTGATGAATACGCTTCCAACATGCAACAACGCTCTAACAAAGCCATTCATGATCGTGATGAATCTAATTATGCCTTAAAAGAGGCATTTATTGAAGTTAAAAAATACAAGAGCCGACTGAAAATTGCAGAGTCATTAATTGGAAAAGAAAGACCTAAAGAAACTAAAAGCAAATCTATATTAACCCCTATATCTGTTGGTATAACTACTATTTTGGCAATTGTGTTATTTGGCAGAAGATTTAGTTAAAAAGTAATCGTAAAATGAGATATTTTTAGTTATATTGTGGCTACTATTTCAGTAACTATGAACCGTATAAAAGAGGTGCATAAAGAGAAAGGCATTAAACAAATTTGGTTAGCTGAAAAGCTTGGTAAGAGTTACAATATGGTCAACTCGTATGTTCAAAACAGACGGCAGCCGAGCTTGGAAGACCTTTATAGGATTGCAGAAATCTTGAGCGTTGAAGCCAAAGAATTACTAATAGATAAAAAGGAAATAGAATAACATGGCAATAAAAAAATCAGAATTATACAGCTCACTCTGGGCAAGTTGTGACGAATTAAGAGGTGGTATGGATGCCAGCCAATACAAAGATTATGTATTAGTGATGCTCTTTATAAAATACATCAGTGATAAATGGGCTGGACAGCCCTACGCACCAATCACTATTCCCGAAGGTGCCAGTTTCCATGACATGACTTTACTTAAAGGTAAAACAGACATTGGTGACCAAATCAATAAAAAGATTATTGCACCACTTAAGGAAGCCAACAATCTTTCTGATATGCCTGACTTTGATGACCCTGTTAAGTTGGGTGAAGGTAAAGAAAAGGTAGACCGACTTACCAACCTTATCGCCATCTTTGAAAAACCTGAATTAGACTTTAGTAAGAACCGAGCTGAAGGTGACGACATCCTTGGTGATGCATATGAATACTTAATGCGTCACTTTGCTACTGAAAGTGGGAAGAGCAAAGGTCAGTTTTACACACCAGCCGAGGTAAGCAGAATCATGGCTATGATTATTGGTATTCATGACGCCAATTCAAGTGCTAATACCACAGTTTATGACCCCACTTGTGGTTCAGGGTCTTTATTGCTTCGAATTGGTACTGCCGCCAATACCAAGGTTACTTTATACGGTCAGGAGAAGGACTCTGCAACATCTGCATTGGCTCGAATGAACATGATACTTCATGACTATCCAACCGCAGAAATAAAGCAAGGAAACACCTTAGCAAAGCCTTTGTTTGAGGAGAACAATACAATGAAGCAATTCGATTATGTCGTTGCCAATCCACCTTTTAGCGATAAGCGTTGGAGCAATGGACTATCACTTCCAGAAGATGGTAAATACAATCGTTTTCAAGGCTTTGGTATTCCACCATCCAAGAACGGTGACTATGCTTATTTACTTCATATTATTAGGTCATTAAAGCGTAATGGTAAAGGAGCTGTTATTTTACCACACGGTGTATTGTTTAGGGGAAATGCTGAAGCCGAAATTAGGAAGAACCTTATTAGACGTGGCTACATCAAAGGCATTATTGGTTTGCCAGCCAACTTATTTTATGGTACAGGTATTCCAGCGTGTATCATTTGCATCGATAAAGAGAATGCGCACAACCGTAAAGCCATTTTTATGATAGATGCCAGCGATGGCTTTATTAAAGATGGACCTAAAAATAGATTGCGAGAACAGGATATTCGTAGAATCACCGATGTCTTCAACAATCAGGAAATCATTGATGGCTACAGCAAAATTGTATCTATTACCAACATTGAAGAAAAGGAATACAACCTCAACATTCCTCGCTATATCGACACCCAAGAAAAAGAGGATATCCAAGATATCGATGCCCACCTAAACGGTGGTATTCCTAATGTAGATATCAATGCTCTGAATAAATACTGGAAAGTATTTCCAACGCTTAAGGCTGATTTGTTTAGTCCAGAGCGAGAAGGTTATTCCATGTTAAAGGTGCCCAACGACCAAGTGAACGCCTCTATCTATGAGCATCCAGAGTTTGAAGGGTTTATTTTAGAGATGGATGCCATATTCAAAGCATGGGAAACAGAAACAGACACCTATTTAAACGCCCAAGGTAAAGACTGTCACCCGAAGCAAATCATCGCAGAGATTTCGGAACATCTGTTAAAGGCTTATGAGGATAAAGCACTGGTGAATAATTACGACATCTATCAGCACCTATTGAGCTACTGGAATGAAACCATGCAAGATGACCTCTACATCATTTCTTATGATGGCTGGAAGGCTGAAACCTATCGCATTTTAAAAGAGAACAGCAATAAGAAAATGGTGGATAAAGGCTGGGCTTGTGACCTGATTCCTAAAGAATTGGTGATTAATCGCTTTTTTAATACGGAAAAAGTAGAGATTGAAAACCTGAGTACTGAACTGGAAAATACCGTTTCACAATACCAAGAGCTGGAAGAAGAACACAGTGCTGAGGAAGGTGCCTTGGAAGGCGTAAGCAAAAAAACCGATGCCAAAGAAAATTTGGATGAGTTTACCGATTTAGCCTTGAGTAAATATTTCCCAGAGTTACACCAGCAACAAGAACAGCGCAATGAACAACTCACTGAAAGCATTACCCAGCTCAATGAACAAAGTGGAAACTGGGTATTTGATGGCTTAAAGAATGTTAAAGGTAATTTGACCAAAACAGCTATTTCTAAAGCTTATAAGGCAATGGATGAAGATGCAGAAAACGCCAAGACCTTAAAGCAATGGTTAGACACCAATCAAAGCATCACCGATAACAAAAAAGCATTAAAGACCATCGCTGAAAAAGTAGAGCAATCCATCCAAGCGAAAATAGACCAAGACAAAACGCAAGAATACATCTTTGAGCTGACCATCATCCAGCAGTACATTGAACTAAGAGATGCCGAAAGCGACTTGAAAAAACAGATAAAGGAAAAAGAGCAAGAGCTAGATGATAAGCTGTATGCTAAATATCCAGAGCTGACCGAAGATGAGATAAAGGTGTTAGTGATAAATGACAAATGGTTAACAACCATTAAAAATGCGGTAAGTTCCGAGATAGACCAAATAAGCCAACGTCTTACCAACCGTATTAAAGAACTAGCAGAACGTTACGACACATCACTACCTAAAACCAACCAGTTGGTAGCCGAATTAGAAAGCATTGTAAACACTCACCTTGAAAAAATGGGATTTGCATGGAACTAACAAAAGCTATACATAAAAAGTCAGCCGCAGGATTGATTCCCGAAGATTGGGAGTTGATTACTATTGAAAATCTATGCAAAACATTCACAAAACAAACAGGATTTGATTATTCAAATCACATAAAACCTTCATTGGTTAAAAAGAATTTAAAATACACTTATTCATTTATTCAAAACAAAGATTTTGATGGTAATTATGTGAATTATGACACGGATTTCTTCATACCCAAAAATGTTGCAGAAAACTTCCCTATGATTTTACTGGATGAAAGATGTCTACTTATATCTATTTCAGGCAGTATCGGTAAGGTTGGTGTGTTTAACAATAAAAAAACAGCTTTTATTGGTGGTGCCGTAGCCGTAGGTAAATTCAAGAATAAGGAATATCTAAATTGGGCAATGTACTTCTTGCATTCAGAAGCAGGTCAACACTTGATGCTAAATGATGTAAAAGCTGGTTCACACCAAAACCTAATATTAGATGATATTAGGAAAATGAAAATCCCTTTTCCTAATCTTCAAGAACAAAAAGCCATTGCCCAAGTCCTATCCGATACCGATGCCCTTATCCAAGCCCTAGAAAAAAAGATAGCCAAGAAAAAATTTATTAAAAAAGGGGTGATGCAACGGTTACTTAAGCCTAAAAAAGATTGGGAAGAATTATTATTAATAGATGCCGTTGATTATTTTCATGGAAAAGCACATGAACAAGATATTAATGAAAATGGGCAATATATAGTCGTAAATTCAAAATATATTTCAACAAATGGTAAAGTTGTAAAATATAGTTCTATAAATTATTGTCCAGCTAAGAAAGATGATATTCTTACAGTGCTCAGCGATATACCTAATGGAAAAGCATTGGCCAAATGTTACTATGTGAAACATAATGATTTATATGCTGTGAACCAGCGAATTTGTATCTGGAGAACTAAAAATGGATATTCTAAATTCCTTTACTATATCCTTAATCGCAATAAACACTTTTTAGCTCTAAATGATGGTGTTAACCAAACAAATATCGGCAATTCTGACATAGAAAAATGTAGTATTAAATTACCTAAATCAATTGAGGAACAAGAATCAATAGCTAATACTATTGATGATATCAATTATGAAATTTTAATCCTAGAAGAAAAGTTAAGTAAGTATAACCTAGCTAAAAAAGGATTAATGCAACAACTACTCACTGGTAAAATAAGATTAGTATGAGCAAACCCACCGATATAGAACGCATCACCCAAAACCGTGTGGTAAAGTTATTCCAAGACGAATTGCAATACACCTATTTAGGCAATTGGGAAGAGCGAGAAGGCAACAGTAATATTGAAGAAGAATTACTCAAGACCTATCTATTGCGTAAAGGCTATTCAGAAGCCCAAAGTAAAAAAGCCATTTTTGAGCTTAAAGAAGTCGCTACCAACTTTAATGATAGCCTGTATACCACTAACAATAAGGTTTATAAAAAACTTCGATATGGTGTTCAGGTAAAAGTAAGTGCTGGCGATAACTACGAGACAATCAAGCTCATCAATTGGGATGACCCAACAGATAATGACTTTTACATCGCAGAAGAAGTCACTGTAAAAGGTTCAAAAACCAAACGCCCAGATGTGGTCCTCTACATCAATGGTATTGCAATTGCAATTTTAGAATTAAAGCGTGGTATAGTAGATATTGGTGAAGGCATACGCCAGAACATCACCAACATGCAAGACCGCTTTATTGAGACCTTTTTTGGGACCAATCAAATCCTATTTGCTGGTAATGATTCGGAAGGCTTACGCTATGGCTCAATTAGTAGTCCAGAGAAATTCTATTTCAGTTGGAAAGAAGATGTTGAGGATACCAGCAGATTAAGGCTGGATAAATACCTCATCAAAATGTGTTCTAAAGAGCGTATCATTGAATTTCTCAATGATTTTGTACTCTATGATGGCGGGATTAAAAAATTACCACGTGTACACCAATACTTTGCCGTTAAGGAAGCCCAGAAATATGTAAACCGTTATGAAGGTGGTATCATATGGCATACCCAAGGTAGCGGTAAGAGTTTAACCATGGTGTATCTCGCCAAATGGATATTAGAGAACAATCCCAAAGCTCGTATAGCCATAGTTACAGACCGTGATGAACTCGATAAACAAATTGAAGGTGTTTTTACCGATTCAGGTGAAACCATTTTTAGAACGAAAAGCGGTAGAGACCTTATGGGTAAATTAGAGCAACACACACCTCGTCTGTTATGTTCTTTGGTGCATAAGTTTGGAAAAAAGGATGTTAAGAATTTTGAAAAATATATTCAAGAACTAAAAGACAATCCTGTACAGGTCTCAGGTGAATTATTTGTGTTTGTGGACGAATGCCACAGAACACAAAGCGGTAAACTACACAGAACCATGAAGGCCATGTTGCCTAATGCTGTATTTATTGGTTTTACTGGAACACCTTTGCTTAAGAAAGACAAGCAAACCAGTTTAGAGGTATTTGGTAAGTATATCCATACCTACAAATTCAATGAAGGTGTTGAAGATGGTGTGATATTAGATTTAATGTACGAAGCTCGTGACATTGACCAAAAACTCACTTCAGAGAAGAAGGTGGATGAATGGTTTAAAGCTAAGACAAGAGGCTTAAATGACTTCCAGAGAGCGGAATTAAAGAAGAAATGGGGAACCATGCAGAATGTGCTTAGTAGTCGTTCACGTATGGAAAAGATAGTCACAGATATCGAATTTGATTTTGCAACAAAACGATTATTGATGTCTTCTCGCAGTAATGCCATATTAGTAGCTAATTCTATTTATGAAGCCTGTGAATACTATAAGTTATTCCAGAAAACATCTTTTAAAAATAAATGCGCTGTAGTTACATCATACAGTCCGAACACTAGCGATGTCACCACGGAAGATACTGGTGCAAATACAGAAACACAAAAAGAAGCCATCTACAATCTTTATGAGGAGATTCTGAAAGAAGTAGTTCCACAGGGTAATAAATCTAAAACAGAAACTTACGAAGATTGGGCTAAGAATAAGTTTAAGAAAGAACCAGCCAACATGAAGGTTCTGGTAGTTGTTTCAAAGCTTTTAACAGGTTTTGATGCACCAAGCTGTGCTTATATCTATTTAGACAAAAGCATGCAAGACCATGGCTTATTTCAAGCCATATGTCGTACCAACCGTATCGATGGAGAAGATAAAGACTATGGCTACATAGTAGACTACAGAGGGTTGTTTGATAGTGTTGGTCAGGCCATATCTGTTTACACTTCAGAATTAGATATGGATGATTTTGAAGCGGAAGATATTACGGTTATGCTTCAAGACCGTGTAGATGCTGGTAAGAAACGATTGGATAATGCCATGGAAGAACTGGCCTTACTTTGCCAACCAGTAGAACCACCAAGAGGCACATTAGAATACATTCGTTACTTCTGTGGTAACCCAGAGAATGAAGATGATTTAAAAAATACAGCCTTAAGGCGTACCCAGTTGTACAAAAAAACAGTGGCTTTTATTCGTGCTTATGCCAACATTGCAGATGAGCTACAAGAAGCTGGTTACAGTGCCAAAGACATTAAAGACATCGAGAAGGAATTGGATTTCTATGTGAAGCTTAGGGAGCAAATTAAAAAAGCTTCTGGTGAGACTTTAGACATGAAGACCTATGAGGCCGACATGCGTCATTTGTTGGATGCGTACATTCAAGCGGAAGACCCAGAAGATATTACACCATTTGAAGGGATGTCGTTATTAGACATTATATCCAACGAAGGTGTGGCCGAAGCCATTGGAGCTTTACCAAAAGGTATAAAAGGTAATGAAGGAGCCATTGCTGAGACCATTGAAAACAATGTTAGGAAGAAGATTATTAAAGAGCAACATGTAGACCCAGCTTTCTTTGAAAAGATTTCCAAGCTACTTGATGAACTGATAAAGCTACGTAAAGAAGGTGCTATAGCTTACGAAGAGTATATTAAACGTATTGCTGAACTTGCTAAACAGGCGAATTCAGGTCAATCAGAAGATACACCAGATGAAATCACCACCGCTGGTATGCGGGTGTTATATAACAACTTAGATGAAAATCTGGAATTGGTAGTACAAATTGATAAGGCGGTTAAAACCAAAAGTCCAGCAGATTGGCGAGGCAATAAACCTCGTGAAAATGTGGTGAAAGGTGAGCTTTATAAAATACTTAATGACGTTGATGAAGTAGAGCGAATTTTCAAAATCTTAGTCCAACAAGAAGAATATTAATGCAGCATTTAACGCTAGGAAATATTGACATTGAAGTAGAACAAAAGGATATAAAAAATATCCATTTGAGCGTATACCCACCAAACGGTAGAGTACGTATAGCTGCACCAGAACGAATGGATTTAGATACCATCAGGGTGTTCGCAATTTCAAAATTACAGTGGATAAAAAGCCAGCAAGAAGTTCTTCAGAACCAAGAGCGAGAACCGAAAAGAGAATATCTCAATCGTGAAAGTCATTATTTCTTTGGGAAACGATACTTGCTTAAGGTCCACCAAGTTGGTGCAGCACCAAAGGTCGAGCTGGACCACAAACACATCCATCTATATGTACGTCCAAATGCATCGACTGAAAAGCGTGCTGAGGTAATGGATGAATGGCATAGAACTGAACTTAAGAAGATAGTACCCAAGCTTATCACTAAATGGGAGAAGCGTATTGGAGTAGAAAGTAATGATTACGGTATTAAAAAGATGCGCACCAAATGGGGCAGCTGTAACACCGATGCTAAACGCATTTGGCTCAATCTAGAGCTTGCCAAGAAACCAAAGGACTGTCTAGAGTATATCATTGTTCATGAGCTGGTCCATTTGTTAGAGCGAAGTCATAACCAACGTTTTATCAAGTTTATGGATGAATTCATGCCTAAGTGGCGGTTCCACAGGGACGAGTTAAATAGAATGCCCTACAGTCATGTAGATTGGGGGTATTAGTACTTTAAATATTAAATAACAAAACAAAGAAGATATGAATTTACAAAGGTTAACAGACAACATTATTGACGCTTTATGGGGTAATTATGAAGATGATTTATTTGATAGGCGTGAAAATATTGATGGAAGAATAAAAATTAGAAATTTTTCTGAGTTTTTAGAAAGATTAGGAATCCACCCTGATGAAATTAATTTTTACCCTGGAAATAAATCGATTGGATGTAGAGAAACAGCTGTATTTATGTGTTTAAGTAAAGTCCCACCTAAAGCTAAATGGATGAAAAAATCAGACATGAAAAGCCTAGATAAAATGCTCCCGATTATTATTCAGCATATGCAAGGTAATTGTATAGATACAACAATGAAAATGACCGTTATAACTGATGATATTTCAATGGCAGAAATAAACAAATGGAGGGGGAACTTGAAAAACATACAACAACGTGATAAAAAAGAAGTTTTAATTACTTATGTTGATCCTGATGGTAAAAAGCATGATTTTAGAGAGGCCTGTGGGTTGTCTCCTTTTTAATTGAAATTATTTGAATGAAATATGATATAATTGGAGATATCCATGGGCACGCAGATGAGTTAGAGGCATTACTTAAAAAATTGGGGTATCAATTAGAGAATAATATCTACTGCCATCCCCAAAATAGAAAAGTTGTTTTTTTAGGAGATTTTATTGATAGAGGTCCAAAAATTAGAGAAGTATTACACATCGTAAAAAATATGTGCGATAGCGGAAATGCTCAAGCTATTATGGGAAATCATGAGTTTAATGCAATTGCATTTCATACCAAAAACACCAGAAAAGGTGGGTACTACAGAAAACATGATTTTAGTAAAATAAGACAACATTACGCTACATTAGAGCAGTTTCATAAATTTCCTGAAGAGTGGCGAACTTTTTTAGAGTGGTTTAAGTCATTACCATTATACTTGGAATTTGACGAATTTAGAGCAGTTCATGCGTGCTGGGACCAATCTCATGTGACCTGGATTAAAAATAACTTTACTGGATTTGATATAGAGTTTATAGATAACGCCACAAATAAACAGCACAAAGCCTACACAGTTATTGAAGAGCTCCTTAAAGGAAAAGAGACTAGATTAGAAGACGGAATCTCATTTAAAGATAAAGATGGGACAGAGCGCTTTGATTGTAGAGTTAAATGGTGGCAACCAAATGAAAGAAGAAAATTACATGGTGATATAATGATGGAATGTCCAGCAGAAATATCTGACAAACCCCTACTCCACAGTGATTACTATGGTTATTTAGACAAAAAAGTGGTGTTCTTTGGGCATTACTGGCTGAAAGGAAATCCTGTAATTGAAAACAATAAAGCAATTTGTCTAGACTACAGTGTTGCAAAAGGAGGTCTCTTGGTAGCTTTTAAATCAGAGTTTATATCTAAAGAAAATCAAGAAGAAGGGTTTGTAACAAACTTGGAGGAATGAAAAATATATTTTAATAATGGATACAGAAATCAAATTACTACAAAAAGCAAAAGAATTACATCTACATAGAAATGACTCAGTACAAACCGAAACAAAAAGAAACTAATGGAAGATATATTTAAACCAAGTAGCTTAACAATTAAACAATTATTTGGGAATACTGATGCTTTGTATCAAATTCCTCGTTATCAAAGAGCATATTCATGGGGAGACAATGAACTTGATAAATTGTGGGATGATATAATAGAGGCAAAACAAAATGACCCGAATTATTTCCTTGGTTCAATAATCACAGCAAAACCTGAAGAAAACAGCAGTTATCTTGACATTGTTGATGGACAACAAAGATTAACTACCCTGATAATTATGCTGTGTGTTTACAGAGATTTATTCCCAGAGATTAATAGCGATATTATTGAGGTTGACCCAAAAGCTATTGACCAGAAAATAGTAAGTAGTTCGATTAAATACAACGACCGATTTGAAAGACTAAGACTTATTACTCATTCAAATCACCAAAGCGACTTCAATTCGATTATTCTTAATGGAGACACCACAACTCACCGAAAGCCTTATAAAAAGGATTTGCGAAAAGAAGATGAACCTAAATACAAATTTCAAAATACAGCTTTTTTCTTTAGAGAAAAGCTTGAAGAAATTGGTAAAGAAAGTGCAGGGAAATTATTGAATTATATTTTCAATCAAATAAAGATTATTAGAATAGACTGTCAATCGGTTTCTTTCGCAATAAAACTCTTTCAAGTGCTTAATGATAGAGGGCTTGATTTATCCAATTCAGACCTAATTAAAAGTTTTTTGATTGGAAAAATTCAAAGAATATATGAGAATGATAAAGAATTAAGGAAGCAAAAAGAAGACCAGTTTATGGATGATTGGAAAGTGTGTGAAAACCACGCAAATCATACCGAAACATCAATGAACGATTTGTTTGTAATGTATGAGTATTATTTACTTGCACAAAACCCGAAAAAATCACTTTATGATGAGTTGGTAATCCAACTTAAAGATAAAGACCCGAATAACGTAATTGCGGAGATAAAAGAATTTATAACCAACTACAAAACTGAATTATACGACAAAGATGATAAGTTAATATATTCTTTTTGGTATTTGCGTTGGGGAATGTATTGGAAAGCAATTTTATTAACAGCATTAACCGAAAATTATGATGAATACCAGGAATTTGCAAAGGTATTGAGACGTTACTATTATTTGAATTGGATTGCAGGATTTACTTTGACAAAAATTAAGCAAACCTCTTTTAATCTTATTAAATGGATTAAGGAAAAGAAACCACTAATTGAAATAGAAAACGAATTAAACAAAAATCTAACCCAAAACAGCACAGTAAGTAGAGCTGTTGACAATCTGAATGGAGAAATATATTTCGACAAATGGAGCAAACCTCTGTTATTTATGATTGAATACAACCAATCAGATGATAGTAATTTGAACTTCTTACCAGTTTCGGACAGAAACATTCATTCAGAGCATATTATTCCTAGAGCATATTACGATAAAGTAGAATGGAGTTTATTTCGTAATGATGAAGAAATTGCTGATTGGATAAATACAGGAGCAAACTTGACATTGTTAAGTGGAGCAAAGAATATTTCTGCTAGTAATGAAGGATTTGACAAGAAGTTAATTGCGTATAATGGAAAAGGGAATTATAACAATGAAAAAGATGGTGTAACCTCATTTCAAATAACACAAAAAATAGTGAATGATTACCATTCCAAAATATACAATGGAGAGTGGAATTGGGAATCAATAAAAGACAGATGGAATTGGTTTTGTATTGAAGTCGAGAAAGTATTAGAAATAGATTTAACCGTAATAAAAGAAAGCCGGTGACGGGCTAATCTAAAAAAAAAGAATTAAGTATGAAAAATTAATAGGGATATTAGCTATCGCTTTGGACTTATAATAATTCCAAATCATCCCCAAAATAGTTCGATTTTACTCCTCTTGGCTCCACGGCATTATTCCCAAGAATAATTTTTTATCCTTGGGAATAATTTTTTTAAAGAAACTAAACTATTCCCTCAATTTAAATAAAAATAAAACAAAAAATCCCCCTCGTTTGAGGGAGATTTTTTATTTATTTAGAAATTAATCCAATTAGTAGTTATTAACTATTAATTGTTTGGTAGAAATTCCTTGATCTCCTCTGATCACTAACATATAGGTAGCATTGGCAAGGGTAGAAATATCTATCGTAATTTCCGATCCCATAGTGCTTAAGTCTACCTTATTTACGATTCGACCCGTAAGATCATAAATCGTCACGTTATTCAGGTCTATCTGTCTTGGGTTACTTAAATTTACTTTGCTATCGGCAGGGTTTGGATACAACACTAAAGAAGCAAAATCCTCGACATCACCTACACCTAATATCTCCTGAATATCCAACTCAAAACTACAGGTAGAAACGTTTCCATACTGATCCTGGGCAGTGAAAGTAATCACTTGCGTTCCAAAACCTAGTACAGAACCAGCAACTGGATCTTGACTAAAGATAGTAACAGGATCGGTACAGTTATCGGTAGCTGTTGCACTGCCATTAGCAATATAATCTGCAAGAGTATGAGTCCCATTTGGATCTAGATTTACTGACTGGTTATCTGGACATACTATTTCTGGTGCTAACAAGTCAACTACTGTTACAACAGCCGAACAAACCGCTGAGTTTCCATTGCCATCATTCGCAAATACATTGACTGTTACTGGCGTTCCAATATCTGCACAAGAAACTTCTTGCACGTCAACGGTCACTGCGCCAGTCCCACAATTATCTGTAATATCTGCTACCAACGATGGGGTAATAAAGGCCACTCCATCTTCATTTAGCTCAACGGTAGTATCATTACACACTAGTACCGGAGGAGTATTATCTTCTAGAGTAACTATAGCTGAGCAAAGACTTTGATTTCCGTTAACATCCGTTACGGTAAGAATCACTGCGGTATTTCCTAGATTACTACAATCAAGAGTATCGATATTAAGTTCGTAAGAAGCTATACCACAAGCATCACTAGAACCACCATCAACCGCTAATGGGTCGATAGTTACGCTGCCATCATCACCTAATTCTAGGGTAATGTCTTGACAAACTGCAATTGGAGCCGTATTATCTAACACGGTTACGCTAGAAACACAAGTAGCTGTATTGCCATGGATATCCGTTACTGTT